>Ga0172373_10002965_pt1 | contig 25364 bp, 25 predicted proteins | sample Lak10m_2_FD_114546 | JGI IMG/M metagenome (GOLD analysis project Ga0172373, IMG submission 114546) | Freshwater microbial communities from Kabuno Bay, South-Kivu, Congo - kab_092012_10m | ecosystem: Environmental > Aquatic > Freshwater > Lake | place: Democratic Republic of the Congo...
ATCGTTGGTGCGGCTACGCGGAAGCTCTCGCGGGCGGAGGTCGAGGGCAGAAGGCACGGGAGGGGCTCGGGCTGATGCTGAGCGAAGCGCTTCAGGATCGGGATTTCCGTCACGATTGGCGGCGCACCGCAGCGCGGTATCGGGTCTTTCTTTATCAGGAAGGGCGGGAAGTCGCGGCGGATCCCGATCTCGGGCAGGAGGGACGACGGGGGATGGCTGAGGCGGCGGTCGATGCCGTGATCGAGCAGGGAGGAACGATGCCGTTGGCAGAGGTCTTGCGCCACCGGGTGCGATACTTTTGCGACGGCGCGGTGCTGGGGACGGCGGCGTTTGTGAACGCGGTTTTTGATCGCGAGCAAGCTCTGCGGAAACGCTTCGGTGAAAAACGGGTGAGCGGAGCCCGACGAATGCGCGGCGCGGATTGGGGAGAACTCCGCGTGCTCCGGGACTTGCGAAAGGACGTGATGGGTGGATAGGAACCGAGGGGCCGATCAACCCGCGTCAGTCTCAGGCTTCAGCGATCGAATACGTCTAGGCTCCGAATCGATGAAATCCTTGAGTCACGGAACGTTTTCCGGATAGACTCAGGGCCATGATCTCGCGTGCGCTTGTTATTTTGGTCGCCTTGGCGAATCTACCGATGCAGGCGGCTCCGCCCCGGGAGCAGGTCGTCGCCGCGATGAAGCGGGCGTCCGGTGCCTTTGTGGAGAAGGCCTCGGTTTCGGGAGGGTTTGTCTACTACGTCACCCTCGGGGGGCGCCGGCTTGGGGAGGGTGAGGCCACCGCCACCGAGATCTGGGTGCAGCCGCCCGGCACTCCGACCGTGGGCGAGGCGTTTCTCGATGCCTACGAAGCCACGGGTGACGCGTCTTTTCTCGATCGGGCGTTGAAAGCCGGCAGGGCTCTCGCTTATGGACAACTGGAGTCGGGAGGCTGGCGCAATTCGATCGACTTCGATGCCTCCGGTCCGAGGATTGACCAGTATCGCAACGGCAAAGGGAAGGGGAGGAACTTCTCGACCCTCGACGACAACATCACCCTGTCGGCTTTGGCCTTCCTGATGCGGCTTGATGCCTTGGCCAAGGGAGGCGATTCGGAAATTCGAGACGCGATCGACTACGCCATGCCGCGCTTGCTGGCGGCGCAATTTGCCAACGGGGGATTTCCCCAAGGGTGGATCGCTCCGGTCGCCGATCGTCCCGTGGTGAAGGCCTCGTTCCCCCCCTACGACTGGCGCACGGAGGGCCGCATCAAGGAGTATTGGAATGAATACACCCTCAACGATGGCATGGCCCTCACCCTTACCGAGGTCTTTCTCCGCGCCCATCGATTGGCGGGCAACGTGGCAGCCCTCGCCGCCTTGAGCCGCTTCGGTGAATTTCTTCTTCTCGCCCAGTTGCCCGATCCCCAGCCTGGCTGGGCGCAGCAATACGGTCCTGACATGCACCCCATCTGGGCCCGCGCCTTCGAGCCTCCCGCGGTGAGCGGTCGCGAGTCCGAGGATGTGTTGATCGCTCTGTTGAAGATCGCCGAGGTCACCGGAGACGATCGGTTTCTTGCCCCCATCGTGCCCGCCGTGAAATACCTTGAATCCTCGCTCCTGCCGGACGGACAGCTCGCCCGATATTATGAGATCGGCGTGAACCGGCCGCTCTTCCTGCGGCGTCAGGGAAAAGGCTACGAGTTGACGAATGACGATTCCAATCTGCCGGATCACTATGGTTGGAAGAATCCGACAAGGCTCGATCGGATCAAGAACGCCTATCGTGCGAAAATGGCCGGGCGTCCGCTCGCTGAAGTGCTCGATCCGGCACCCATGGAGGCGGCGATGGTGGAAAGCGTCATCGGCGCGATGGACGCCAACGGCCTCTGGATCACCACCCACGATGGCTCCGAGGAGCGTCTCGTCGGGCAACCCAAGTTCGCAGTTGGCGAGCAGTATCTCAGCAGCGAACAGTTTTCCGAAAACCTGCGGGCCTTGAGCGGGTATGTGAAGGGAATCACCCCGTGATCCGCCATTTCGCCTGCCGGAGCTGGGCCATGGGCGAACCGGCGAGTCTTTCATACCACACACTGACAAAACCACCGTCTTCCAGTTCGACGGTCGAGGGATAGCCGAGATCGCCCCCGATCCCGTCGCCGGAGATTTCGATGGGCTCGGACCAGGATTCTCCCTCATCCGCGCTGATCCGAACTTGGTTGCCAAACGGCTTGCGGCGATGACCGTAGCTCATCAGGAGGCGGCCGTCGCGCAGCCGCAGGAGATGCGACGGCAGGCCCCAGACCCCGATGGGATGGGGGACTGTCCAGTTTTTCCCACCGTCGGTCGATTCGGATTGCAGGGTCTCGCCTTGGTTGGCCGCATTGTGATTGCGGATCTGCGCGACGATCTTGCCGCTCGCGCACTGCACCGCATGGAGTTCATGGTATTCCCGGACCTGGTCGCCTTCCCGGGTCGGGATTTCCGCGAGCCATTCCCAGGTTTCGCCGTCGTTTGCAGAGACGGAAACGCCGATGCGTTTTTGATCGGACCAGAGTTCCTTACCGGCATAAAGGAGTCGTCCGTCCGCGAGTTGGCAGGGACCGTGGGGGCTGTTCACGATCGTGTCGATGCGGCCGGAGAAGGAAAGCCCGCGATCTGCCGAACGGAAACACCAGCAGCCCAGTTCGCCTTCACGCGTTCCTTCATCAGCGATGCGGGCGTGGGCCGCGAGCCAGGCGGGGTCCTTCGCCTTGCTGCCTCCAATGGCCATCATCGGAGCGTAGGCGAGCGAGGTGAAGGTGGTGATGATGAGGGTGCCCCTGGCGGTTTCGAGCACACCCGCGTCGCGGTCGTCGATGGGGCCGTCGTAGACGGTTCGGGGAAAGGTCCAGCTCGACCCGTCGTCGCGCGAGGTCATCATTTCGACCGTTCCGAAGGGGCAGACATGCGCCTCACGGCGTCCCGACCAGGCCAAAACGAGTTCACCTTTCTTGGTGCGTGTCAGGGTCGGCCAACCGTGGTAGTAGCTCGCCTGCGGCGAAATGACTTTGGTTTCGAGCAGTTCCGCCCCGGGCGTCGCGGCGCGGGCGAGCGAGGCAGGAAGAAGACTCGCGGCGGACGCGGTGAGGGAGAGGCCGGCGAAGCGGCGGCGGGAGAGGGGGGCTGACAATTCCATCTCGGGAATATGGCGAGGATACCCGGCGCGGAACAGTCCGCGATCAGGTTGGGACCGGGGCCACGAGCTCTTTTTGCCGGTCTCTTAAACGGGAGCGAAAAGCGATCATCACCGCGACGATAACCGCCCCGGGAAGGCGGAACCCCGAACCGGTGAAAATCGCGCTCTCGTTGTTCATCGGTTTTTTGTTTCTTGCTTTTGATATTCAATTACGCATTGTCAGAATATGACCGCTGACGAAATGAAGTCTGTCGCCACGAAAATCGATCCGGACACGATGGCCGAAGTGGAGCGGATCACCCGCGAAACCGGACTCAAGACCGCCGATCTTCTCCGCATCGGGCTGCGCAAGCTCCTCAAGGATTATGAAGCCACCGGCAAGCTGGAAGTCGGGAAGGGGGCGTATGAGCCTGAATCGCCTCGCGATCGAGCAGCCGGTGCCAAGCGTCGACCCTTGCGAGCCTCTTTCCGGGTTTGAGAGCGTGGTCGATCCATCAGGGGGATACGGGCGGATACGGGCGGATTGGGTCAGCAGGTCTCTCTCTGTCCAGCGCGGCGCGGTCTTCTGCCGGATCGACTGCCCCTCGTTGTCCACTCGAATTTGGCTCTCTCCCTGAATGAGGAAAAATCGCAAGCCTTGCCTCTCCTGCGGCTATCCCCGCAGGCCGGATGACACGCGCTGCCCGAATTGTGGCACGACGACGCGACAGGTCTTTGTGAACTTCATGCAGGTCCAGGGCTGCTTTGTCGTGACCATTCTGCTGCTGGGACTGCTCGGGCTGCTGCTGAAGTATCTCGGTTTTCTGCCGGATCAGTGAGGAAGGGAGTGGAGGGACTCCTCCCCGGCGGTGTCGCCGGATCCAACAGACCAACCCTCGAACCTCCTCTCGATCCGCGGGTTCTCGGTCGAGGCGAGCCGTCTGCCTGGACCGCTCTCGTTGACGACCATCGGGTTTCTTGGTAGCGTTGCGATATGTCCCGCTACTCCCTCGAGGAATTCATTCAGCAAACCGCACAACAGGAATTGAATCAGGGAGCCTTCGAGCTGGAATCCGACCGAATGCTCGAGGTGAACCTCAATGGGACGGTCTGGATGAAGATGGGGGCGATGGTCGCCTACCGAGGGCGGATCAAGTTCACCCGCGAAGGCATTTTCGAGCAGGGGCTCGGTAATCTTCTGAAAAAGGCCGTCTCGGGCGAAGGTGCAAGACTCACCAAGGGAGAGGGGCAGGGAAAGATGTATCTCGCCGACCGTGGCAAGAAAATCTCCATCATCCGACTCGACGGAGAGGCGCTCTGCGTGAACGGCAACGACATCCTTGCTTTCGAGACCACGGTGAAAAACGAAATCAAGTTAATGCGCCGGGTCGCTGGAATGGTCGCAGGCGGGCTTTTCAACTACCGGCTCTCGGGCTCGGGACTGATCGCGGTCACCTCGCATTACGATCCCATGACCCTGAGGGTAAGCCCCGGCAACCCGGTCTTTACCGACCCGAACGCCACGATCGCCTGGTCTGCCAATCTTCGACCGGACTTCAAGACCGACATCAGTTTCAAGACCTTCCTCGGCCGCGGGAGCGGCGAGTCGTTCCAGATGAAGTTCGAGGGCGACGGCTTTGTCGTGGTGCAACCCTACGAGGAGGTCTATCGAGTGGCAGGAGCTTGAGAAAAGAGAACGAGTGGGCGGTCGCCTTTTTCCTTCCACCCGAGGCTCCGGCTCTGGTAATCTGACAGGGTCGTGGTATCATCGACAAAATCCCCGTCATGCCCAGGAGAGCCAGTTCCGGAATCAATATCGGTCAAATCGCCGGGATCGCCGCCGCCCTCGTCGGTTTTGTGGTGATCGCTGCCCTGCTGTTCAAACTCATCGTCGGCGGGCTCTTCGGGGACGGAGGCGGCAGCGGCTCAAGCTCGCGCAAGGCCTCCGGTAATGCCGCGCCGCTCAGCCTTATGACCTATCGTGAGAACGCGAACAGCCTGCGCGGGAATGTCTACCGGATCGAGGGCAAGGTCGAGGAGACGCTGCGCTGGACTTCGGATCGCGGCCGACTCATCAGTTTCGAGGCGAGGGACGCGACCGAAACGATGCCGGTGCCAGTGCTCGTGCCGGAGGACTTCAGCAACCTCAATATCGAGCGCGGGAGTGAGCTGGGCCTCGTCGTCCGGGTCGACCGCGACGGTACCCTCGTGGCCGAGGCGATCGACGAGTGAGAGGATTCTTGCCGCTTTTTTTCCTGATATTCCGCGATGAAACTGTCCCTTGTAACCTCCGCCGCGGCCGTGATGCTCGGCATCCCGACGCTTTTCGGCCAGGTTTACACGCCGCCGGCTCCCGGGGCGGGAACTGGCGGTGCCTCTGGCGGAGGCGCGGCACCCTCATCCAACCAGACGACCATCGTCAATCAGGGAGGCCAATCGCAGGGGAACGAGCCGGTCGTGGGCAACGATGTGCCTTACTTTGATCCGACGACCGACGTGTTCACCTTCGACGGGAAAAGTTTTAACGTGAACGACAACCGCGTCTTCCGGGCGCGCTTTGAGAAATACCTCAATGCCGAGGCCGCTACGTCCGAGATGGATACTGCCTACCGCATGGCCATCCGCGAGATCCTCGACACGCTTTCGCCACACAACCGAGATACGCGAAAGTTCCCGAAGGCGGTGGCGCAGCTCCAGAGGGCTTCGCAGTTTACCCAGGATGCGCGGCTGTGCGAGTCTCTTGCGAACGCCGTCTACCGGGTCTATCTGGCCCAGCGGAGCCAAGTTCAGCTGAAGCAACTCAATCAGGAACTCGACCTGCAGCGCCGACAGCTCGACTGGAGTTTCGACGCCTGGAGCGGGGGGGATGCCGGCGGCCGGGAACGCAAGCTGAGTGACGATCCCAACCAACCGGATCCGGCCGCGACCGATCCGGTCAATGCCGGTCACCTCCAGCGATACATTCAGCGCATCGCCGAGGTCGAGGCGGAGCGGGTCGCCAATGCGGCAAAGGTGCAGCTTTCCGAGGTGGAGGCGAAGCTCGAGTTTCAGGCGCTCGTGGTCCAGTTCTTCCTGCAGCGCCGCTTTGAGCATGTCGTGATGGCGACGCGCTTTTACACCGAGTTCTTCAAGGATGGCGACGGAAAGCTGCAATTCGAGGAAGGCTCGGAGGTCGAGCAATCCTTCGCCAAGACGATCGGATTCAACCCGACGATCACGACGCTCGACGCGTTCGCGAACGAGGCGATCCGCGATGTCGGTCAGTCGGTGGAGTCGTTTGGTTTTCTCATGGACTCGGGCAAGACCGACGGCGCTCTCCGTCAGTTGCAGCAGGCCTTCGTGATGGGCGAGCACCTCCCGCCGGTGCAGAGTGTGCCGCGCGAGAAAAAGACCGCGATCCTCGACTACGCGCAAAATTCCTTCCAACTCGTCAATGCGATCGAGGTGAAGGACTACGGCCTCGCCGAGGAGCTGGTGGGCCAGATGAAGAACCAGGCCGGTGACTTCGACTACTCAAAGCCGACCGCGGCGATCGAGGCGGCCAAGCTCAGCAGCAACATGCGCATCCGCACGGCGAAAAATGCGGCGCTGCAGGGCGACAACGATGCCTACGAGGAAAACATCAAGGCGGCCGCGGAGACTTGGCCGCAGAATCCGATGTTGAAGGAGCAGTTCGACCTCATCGCCGACTCGGCCGACGTGCAACAGCAGGCGAAGATCGAATTTGACCGGCTTCTAGGGACTCAGAGCTACCGCCAGATCTTCACGAACCGGGCCCGTTTCATCGCGGCAACGGTCGACGACCCCGAGCGGCAGAGGGCGCTTGAGCAGATCATCGGAAACATCCAGGAGATCGAGACGGTCATGAAGCAGGCCGATACCCTTGCGAAGGCGGGCAACAACCACGCCGCCTGGGAGATCGTGGAAAAGACCTTCCATCGTTTTCCCGACGACGTCGCATTGAGCGCAAAGCGCTCGGATCTCGCCACTGACGTGGCACCCTTTGTGAAAGCGCTGAAGAACGCCGAGAATCAGGAGGCGCGGAAGCAATTTGGTTCGGGTCTGGCCTGGTTCCTGAGCGCCCGGCAGATCTATCCGCAGAGCGAGTTCGCGAGCGAGGGGATCAAGCGCCTCATCGATGGCATTCTGCCCGAGGAAGAGGGGACTTCGCCATCGACGGAATCCGAACCCGTTGGGGGCGGGACGGAGGGGGCGGCGGCGACGGGAACGACGGGTTCCCTCTGAAGGATGGGGCAGAGGTTCGTTTGTCAGGGGGGGCACTCGGTCGGGTGCCGGAAAAATGCGGTCGAGATCCCATAAAAAAATTGACTGACTGCGAAGCTGGCATCATCTCTGCGATCGATTTTCGAATGCTGATGTGATGATTGGTTCTGTCTCCTCCTCCCGTTCCCTGGTTCCCCTAATTCTTGCCGGAGCTTTCCTGACCGCGTGCTCCGTCGATGAGCCCGCTGTGTTTTTGATCGGGGGCCGGTCGGGAGCGGCCGTGAAAGAGGTCAAGGTCAGGGATGGTGAGGTCTCCGACGAGGAAACGAAAGAGGCTGCCGCGAGGGTGAAGTTGGCGGCCGCCAAGGCCAAGGAAGAGGCGGCCCGGAAAGCTGCCGAGGCGAAGGCCGAGGTCAAGGAAAGGGCGGAAAAGCTGGCTTTGGAAAAAAAGAAGGAATCCGAGAAGCGGGCGGCCGAGGAGGCCGAGGTCAGGAAAAAAGCTGCAGAGGAGGCGGCCAGGAAAGCTGCCGAAATCGCTGAGAAGAAAGCCCGCGCCGAGGCCCTTTTGGCCCGCGAGCGGGAGAAGGAGGCGGAAAAGGCTGCCAAGCTCGCGGCGAAGGCCAAGGCGGACGCCGATCGGGCTGCCCGTGATGCGAACCGTGAGATCGAATTGCTGGCCTCTCGAGGTCAGGCCGCCGGATTTTTCTCGATGTTTTTGAGCGGATCCTCGGCCCGTCAATACAAGAGCGAGGGCCACGATATCTTTGTCAACCATGCCCTCCTCCCGGCTCTCGATCCCAGCAACGCCAGAATCGAGGTCGATCTCAGCGACCAGCGCGCCCGGGTCTACCGCGAGCAAGCCGGTCACAAGGTGCTCGTCATCGAGACCCAGATCTCCTCCGGCAAGTCGGGCCATGCCACGCCGACCGGCAGCTTCAGGATCGGAGAGAAACTCGAGCAAAAGCAGTCGACGCTCTACGGCACCTGGCTTGACGGGGGGGGCAATCCCGTCGGTGGCAGCAGCGAAGTGAGTCGTCGTCCTTCTGGGGCTTCCCGTTTTGTCGGAGCCGACATGCCCTACTGGATGCGGATCAACGGGGGGATCGGCCTCCATGTCGGCATCGTTCCCGATGAACCGGCGAGCCATGGTTGCATCCGTGTTCCTGCCTCGATCCAGCCACTGATCTTCTCGAAAGTGGAGGTCGGCACGCCCGTGACGGTCACTCATTGAACCGAGGGTGTTTCCCGGTTGATCGGTTCTGGCTCCTCCCTTTTTGGCAAATTCCTGACACGCGCCGTCAAATGCGGGCTAAATTCCGGGCATGAGCCATCCCCCGGCCCCTCTCAAGCTCGGCGTCAACATCGACCACGTCGCGACCCTGCGTCAGGCGCGTTATTCGCCGGATCCGACCGCTCACAATGCAGAGCCGTCCTTGCTGGCTGCCGCGCACGAGGCCGAGGCGGCGGGAGCGGATTCGATCACGATTCACTTGCGCCTCGACCGCCGTCACATTCAGGACGCCGATGTCTTCGAGATCCGGTGTGGTATCCGCACCAAGCTGAATCTCGAGATGGGAAATTCGCCGGAGATCCTCGAGATCGCGCTGAAGGCCCGCCCTGATTTCGTCTGTCTCGTGCCAGAAAATCGCCGCGAGGTGACGACCGAAGGGGGATTGAACGTGGCCGATGCCGATACCTCGCTCGCGCGCACCGTGAAGACCCTTCAGGGGGCCGGCATCCTCGTGAGCCTGTTCGTCGATCCTGAGCCCCGCCAGATTCTGGCTTCATCAAAGATCGGGGCCGACATGGTGGAGCTGCACACGGGAGCGTTCGCCAACGCCGCCGCGGCGGGAGGGGAGGAGGAGTTGCGTCTCCTCGTTGAATCGGCGCGCCTCGCCCATGGCGAGGGCCTGCAAGTCAACGCAGGACACGGGATCAACCTCTCCAACCTCGCGAAACTGATGCGGGTGCCCCACCTCGCGGAACTGAACGTGGGCCACCACCTCGTCGCTCGCGGCGTCTTCGTGGGGCTGTCGCGGGCGATCGGTGATTTCAAAAGCCTCATGGATTCCTATTCCGTGGAGCTTTCCTGATCCGCTTTCGAAGGGGAATCCCCGAGGTGATGCTTCGGAAAACGGGTCCGTTTCGCCGGGCGACAAATCCCGCGATAGCGGCGACCCGGGCTTGACCGCACAGGTCATCCGGGTGTTCACTGCGGGGCACTGTGAGCGCCTTTTCCGACAACTACCAGCGGCTCGCCCGGGACCTTTTCGGGCTCTCGAGTTTGTGGCTCGGAGACGGGCACCTCGTCTACGTGAAAGGCAAGGGGTTCCTTTTGCCCTTCGCCGAGGAATACAAGCGATTCCGCCTATCCGAGATCGAGGCGGTGAACGTGGCTCGGACTTCGCGGATCGGCTTCATCCTGCTCTACCTTTTCGGCCTGCTCCTCGCCGGTTTGATCGTCGCGCTCATTTTCCTGCTGGCGGATACGATGCGTCCGATCACGGTGGTCGCCTTGTCAATCGGGTTCACGATCGGACTGGTTTCCCTCGCCCTGCTGCTGCGTCACCTCATCCTCGGACCCACCTGTGTCTGCGACATCCAGACCCGTCTTTCGCGCGAGCGTATCAGGCCGCTGAGCCGCTACCATCGAACCCTCGAAACGTTGCAACGGATTGACGGTCTCGTTCGCGAAAGTCAGGCGAAGGTCCCCGTCGGAGGGGAGCAGAAGCAGCCTTCCGGGGGCGCCAAGCGGGAGGGTGGTCGCCGCCTCGAATTCTTCCAAATCCCGAGTGTGGTTCCGGTCACCTATGGGATTTTTGTGATCCTCGGGCTGGCCGGGCTGACGTCATTGCTCCTCGAAAGCGTCGTCCTCAGCGGCATCGTCCTTTTTCTCATTCTCGCGGCAAGCCTGGCGGTGACGCTCGCCCTCATCGCCGTGGTGCGGCAACCGACGCCCGAGTCTCTGCGAACGGTTCTCTGGCTCCTCCTCGGTTGCCACTTTCTCGCGATGGGGGTGGGGGTGGTCTATTACCTCGTTGTTGCCATGCGCGAGCCATCCTACACGCTGGGGGTGACCGGGCCGCTCGAGGCCTTCACCGCAATCGCTTCGGAGGGTGGGATGTTGCTCTACGGAGTCTTTGCCGGGCTTTTTATCGGAATGACGGTAGCCGCCGCGGCGGGATGGGTTCTTATTGGAGGCTGGCGAAAGAAACTCCGGATCGCCGCCGGAATGGCCGGATCGGAGGAGGGGAGTGGAAAGGCTCCTGCGGGGGAATGAGCGCCATGCTCGCCAAGTCTCACTGCACGATCCACTTCGATCGTGCGGCATCGGCCCGCTGTCCCGCGTGCCGGCGCTTTTTCTGCGGGGAGTGTGTCACCGAACATGGCGGCAGGCTGGTCTGTGCCTCCTGCCTTGGCGCCCAAGCGGAAGCGCGAAAGCCTCCGCTACGCCGACGGATCGCCTTGTATCCGGCTTCTTGGTTGCAGGGTGGACTGGCCCTGTTCCTCGTCTGGGTGCTTTTCTATTATTTCGCGCGTTTTCTCGCGGAAATTCCGGACGCGTTTCATGACGGGACGATCTGGGAGTGATCCGATGGCATGAGCAAGGTGAACCGAAGGGTCAAAACAAGGAGGAACGAGGTCGCGGCCATCCAGATCCTCGAGGAGGCGTTCCATCTCACCCGCACGACCGATGCGGCGACTTTCTTTTGGTATTACCTGGGCGCAATACCCTGGTCGGTTGGGCTTCTCTACTTCGTTGCCGACATGGGTCGCAGCAGCCTCGCCGATCGCGATGCGGTGTTGGCGGCGGCTGTCCTTACGGTGCTCTATTTTTGGATGAGGATCTGCGAGGCCCGATTCTGCGCCCGGCTTTGGTTCCGCCTCGATCCGGGGGGAATCCCGAAGGGGACTCCTGGCGAGCGCCTCCGGGCGCAGGCGGCCTTGGTGTTTTGTCAGGCTCTCCATCTGCCTCTGCTCGTCGTTGGCCTTTTCTTCGCCATTCCCCTCGGATGGATTCTTGCGGCGCAGCGGAATGTCGCCGTCCTCGCCTTCACGATGCCTCCCTCTCGTCGCCCGCTCCGAGATCTCGTGGGCACGGCGATTCGCTGCTCCCACGACCAGTGGGCGCAGAATCACGGGATTCTGATTCTCTTTTTCGTCATTGCGCTCTTTGCCCTGGTGAATTTCGTGGCGAGCTGTTTGTTCGTTCCCGGCCTCTTCAAATCCTTCTTCGGGATCGAATCGGTGTTCACGCTGAGTCCCGAGGCGGCCGTCTTGAACACCACCTTCGTGATCGGTGTGGTCTTGCTGATGCAACTCGTGATCTGCCCCCTGATGAACGCGGCTTATGTCCTGCGATGCTTTCAGTCGAGGTCGAGGACAACGGGGGCCGATCTCATGGGGCGGCTTCAACGAATCCGCCAAAACCAGCGGGAGGAGTCCGTTCGCGAGGCGGGGCCCCGCGGTGTGGCGATCTGGGTCGCCCTCGGCGTCCTCTCATCCACCATGTCGGCGGAAGGGGCCCTGCCGGAACTGTCCGGGGTGGGGCAATCCGTCGAGGTCGAGCGGTTCCGGGAGGAGATCGACGCGACGCTCGAGCAAAAGAAATATCAATGGCAACTCTCCCGGCGTTCTCTCGGAGCCGGGGAAGGCGCCCCCGAATCCTGGTTGGGACAACGTCTCAATGAGCTGGCCGCGAGCCTCCGCCAGCTCCTCGCGAGGATCGAAAGGTGGATGGAGGAGTCGATCAAACGTTTGTTTGAAAGGGGCGGTGGAATGCCCGCTGGGGGCCGCGATGGGAAAACGTTTCAAGGCCTCAGTTCCACCGTTTCGTTGGCTCTGGTGGTCGTGATCCTCGGTCTCTTCGTCTGGCTTGCGATTTCCTTGTATCGACGGTATCGGGGCCGCGAGAGAGAGGCCGGCGATCCCGGCGGAAAGGCGGCCCTGATCGATCTTGCGAGCGAGGATATCGTCGCGACTCAGCTGCACGAGGACGAGTGGCTGCGTCTCGCTCGCGAACAGATCGAGAAGGGGGAGGAACGTCTCGCGATCCGAGCGCTGTTTCTGGCAACCCTGGCACACCTGGGGGAGAGGGGCTTGCTCAAGATCGCGCGTTTCAAGTCCAATCGCGACTACCGGGGGGAGCTTCTCCTCCGGGCTCGCCCCCTCGGTGAGCTGCGCCGCGCCTTCGATGAGAACACGGGGCTTTTTGAGCGGTCGTGGTATGGGATACACCGTCCCGCCGAAGGTGCTCTCGATTTTTATTTGAAGAATCACGCGCTCATTGGAGAAGAATCCGCAAAGGCCTTCGCGGGAGGTTCCGGCGCCGCCTCGACCCGATAGAACGAAATGGGAAAGCGCCTACATGCCGGAAAGGTGGGGCTCCTTTTGCTGGGGGCTTTGCTTTTCGCTGGGTTTTTCAGTATCCTTGAGAAGCGGTTTGCCGAGGGCGGGATCTACCCGCTCTACGCGAGTTTCCGCAGTGATCCGCTCGGCACGAGTGCGTTTTATGAGTCGCTCGAACAACTCGGGACCTTCACGGTTTCGCGCAATCGGACCCCTCTGAACCAGGTCGGGGGGCTTGACGAGGACACCGCCATTCTCCTTCTCGGCTACCCGCGCGATGGCTTTGAGGATCTCCGGGCCCCAGGCTCGTCGCCGGTGATGAAGGCCGTCGGGGAAGGTGCCCGTCTTGTCATCACGATGAACCCGGAACTCGTGCCCGAGGTCTTCCAACCTGGCCGCTCCGAACTCGAGGACGATTGGATCGAGCGAAGGCGCCGTCTTCGCGAGAAACGTGCCTCGCGTCGCGATGGGGAATCGGGTCGGGACGGCCCCCGGGAAACGGCGGATACTGAGGAGGCGGGAGGGGGTGCGGTCGGTGGAGGACGGGAAACGAATCAGGGGGATGTTGACGAAGAGGCGAAACTTGATCGCCAGATGGAGGAAGTCCTCGGACCGCTCCTGACCGACAAGCTGGGTTTTGGCGTTCCCCCTTCGGGTCCGTTTGAGCGGCCTTCGGAAGGGTGGGAGACGCGTCCTGGCGAGACCATTTCGGCGCCCGCCGTCCCATCCGAGCTGCCCGCTTGGCGTTCGCAGTATCGCTTCGAAGCGAAGGATCCTGCCTGGAAGGTTGTCGCCTATGTCGGCGAGGAGGCCGTCGTCATCGAACGGGTCTTCGGCGGCGGTAGCATCGTGCTGGCATCGGACACCTATTTCGCGAGCAACGAGAGTCTGCACCACGGGGCCGAACCCGGGTTCCTGCTTTGGCTCACCGGGGGAAAGGCGAAGGTGATTTTTGACGAGACGATTCACGGAACGACCGAGACGGGCGGAGCGATGAAGTTGATTCGTCGCTACCGTGCCCACGGGGTCATCGTGGGAATTCTGGTCTTCGTCTCCTTGTGGGCTTGGCGCAGTGCGACGCCGCTCGTGCGGGGAGGCGAGGCGCAGGACCGAGGGCTCGTTGGAGAAGGGGGAATGGTGCTCGGAGAAGGCACGGGGACCGGACTGATCCGTCTCCTGCGACGCAGTGTGCCCTCCGCCCTCCTGCTTTCCCGTTGTGTTGAAGTCTGGGCCCAGTCGCGGACGACGGCGCCCGCCTCGACCGAGCGCACGAGGCTGGATCCTCTCCTCGCCCGGCATCAGCTCGATCCGAAGCGGTTTGGTATCGTCGATTCCTATCGCGCCATGGTCGACTTGTTGCGAAAACGTTGACAAGCAAGGCATCGTCCGCGATGAAACGTGAACGGTGCGCCGTCCTGTTTTCGCTTTTTTCTCCTCCTCCCTTCGCTGCTCGGCAGCCGTTGTTGAAGTCTGAGGTCGGTATTGCCGCAAAATCCGTCTCCCTTTCCGCATGAACGTCTGGTATTGGCTCGGCCATTCCCTTTCCAAGCTGGTCGCCTGGGGCTTTTGCTCTTTCCGGGTGCAGGATCCGGAGCGGCTCGAGAATCTGCCCGAGGGCCTCCTGATCGTCTCGAACCACGTCAGCTTTCTCGATCCGCCCTTCATTGGCAGCGCCTTTCGCGATCCCCTCTATTATTTCGCGAGGAAGACCCTCTTCGATCACCCCGTCGCGAATTTCCTTTTTACCAGAGTCAACGCCATCCCCGTGAACCAGGAGAAGCCGGAACTCTCCGCGCTGAAACGCGTTATCCAACTGCTCAAGGAGGGAGAGCGTGTCCTGATCTTCCCGGAGGGCGAGCGCACGCTCGACGGCAGGCTTAGGGCGGAGGGAGAGCCTGGGGTTGGCATGATTGTTTGCAAGGCAAACGTCCCGGTTCTGCCGGTCCGGCTGTTTGGACCCGAGAAGGCGTTGCCGCGCGGCGGCAAGAAGCTGAAGCGCCATCCCGTAACGCTCGCGGTGGGCGAGAGGATCGCTCTCGACGATCTCGTGAGCGACCCGAACCTCTCCCCGAAGGATCGTTATCAGGCGATTGCCAACCGGATCATGGGCGCGATCGGGGCGATCGAGTTGCGCGACAGCCGGGGGGAGTGATCAACTCCGCGCGATCCGGGAGGATGGCCGATCATTCGACCGGCACGGCGCGAACCGCCGGCTTTTTCTTGAACAAGTCACGGAAAAAGAAGACCCGCTTTTCGGCGGAATTGAAATCCTGGGTTTCGAAGACGTCGAGATTGTTGTCGGCGTTGGTGGCGAATTCTTCTGCCGGAAGGGCAATCCGTGTCCGATCCTTCAGATCATTGTCGACGAGGACTTGTTCGCTTTCGCTGCGGATCACTTTTGGCTGGATGAAGATGAGGAGTTCTTCCCGGTTGATCGCGTCAGTGGTCGAGCCGAAAACCCGCCCGACGAGAGGGAGGTTCGCGAAAAGCGGCAGTCCTGACTGGGCCTTGCTATCGTCCTCGCTGATGAGTCCTCCGAGGAGGACGGTGCCACCATCCGGAACCATCACCGTGGTGCCGAGGCTCTGCGTGCCGATCGTCGGGATCTCGTCACCGCCGATGATGGTGCTGCCGACGATGTCGTCGTTCTTCTGCTGAATCTGCAGGGTGATTTCTCCGTTCGCATTGATCAGCGGGATCACCGCGATGCGCAGCACGACGTTCTCGTAGTCGATGCTGGCGGTGACGGTCTGGTTGTTGTTGTTGATTCCGCCGGTATCGAGCGAGGAGAGCGTGCTGCGCGGCACCGCGACGCGTTGTCCCGTCTCGATGACGGCCTGCCGGTTGTTCACCGTGTAAATCGTCGGCCGCGAGAGCACCTTGAAGCGGTTCGTCGTCTCGAGCACGGAGAGGTGCGCGTCGAGATAGCGGTTGATCTGACCGTAGAAGGCAAGGCCGGAATTGGCCGTGGCGAGGCTGGCCGGGGTGGTCAGGTTCGAGATATTGAAGAGTTTTCCATCGGGAATCGAGGTGAGGGTGCCGGCTCCGTTAAAGCGGCTTCCATTGAGGAAACGCTCCCCGTTCGTAGGCTCCTCGAGTGTGCGGAGAAGGTTCGCGGCGAACTCATAATCGTCGCCGAGGGTGAGCTGGGAGATGATCGCCGAGATCTGGATCTGGACGGGGCGGACATCCATCGAGTCGAGCAGCTCCTCGATCTGTCGGAGGTTTTCGGGCGGTCCTGAGGCGATCAGCATGTTCTGAATGTTGTCGGCGATGAGAAGAGTCTTTCCGATGACGACCGACTGTGGGGCGGCCGCCTGGTCGGACCCAGCGTTGCCGAGATCTCCGGTAGCGCCCCCGCTGCGGCCCGTGTTCCCCCCAAGGGCGGAGGGATCACCGGTGCCGTTGTTGTTGTTGTTTCCGGTGTTGTCGAGGCCATCCTGATTTTCCTCCTCACCGCCGGCGATTTCGCCGCCGTTCTCGTCCTCGGCACCCCGCAAGATCACGTTTCCAGCGATTTTGAGAAAATCGGAAACGGCGATGTAATGAAGCTGGCGGCGCATGTAGGTCGAGGTTTCGACAGGGGCATCGAGGTGATCGATGATGCTCTCGATGTATTGCATGTCTTGGGGCGTCGCGATGACGAGGACCCGATTGGCGCGCTGGATCGCTCGCACGCGGGGTTTCGGGGCGTTGGGTTTGGCAAAGGAAGAGCTGCCGCTGGCCTGGGATGGCAGGCCGGAACCGGAGGAATCGTTGACCGCCAGACTGGCGTTGCCACGGTCGGATTGACCCTGCTGGTTGCCTTGGTTCGGGGCCTGGGGATTGCCGCCCTGGGGATTGCCACCGCCGGTCGCCCCACTTTCCTGATCGAGACCGAGGACGTCGATCAGGGCCTCGACGACATCTTCGGCGTCGGCTCTCTCGAGCTGGAAGGTCTGGTCGATCGTCTGCACTTGGCTGACGTCGAGGTGGTCGCGCAGCTCGATGAGGCGCTTGATGTTTGTCGAACTTTCCGTGATGACGATTGCCGCAGACGACTTCAGGGGGGTGATCTTGCCGTAGGCGTTGAGAACGATGACATTCGTGAAGAGCTCGGCGGCCTCCTCCGGGGCGAGATGGGAGAGGGGCATGATGTAGGTCACTACCTGCTCGGTCTCGGGGAGCTGAAACGGGGTGGTGTAGATCGGCAGGCCCTGGCTGCTGGGCTTTTTCTCCGTGTTGTAGGCAATGATCTTCATCTGATCCGGCTTGTCTGTCGGGAGGAGGGCATAGCCGTTGAGCAGGAAACTTTTCTCGATGAACTCGGCCGCCTCGGCGTAGGTCATTTTCCCGGAGGTCTGGATGATGAGGTTCTTATCCTGCACCGAGGTGTCGCGGATGACACGCTTGCCGGTAAGACGCTCGTATTCGAGGAGGATCACCGGGATCGGAGTGTTCGGAAACTGAACATCCGTCATCGGCTCGCTGCCGGGCGCGGCGGCGTTGTCGGCGTTAGATCCAGCTGGGACGACCGGGTTTGGGGTCGGCTGGACCTGGTCGGAGGCAGAGGCCGGGGCGTTGGGCGTGGGAACGGTCTGTGCGAAGCTACTGGCAACCGCGGCGAAAAGGCACAGGCCGGTAAGCCATGCCTCGACGGGGTGTGGGAAGGGAGTCTTCATGGGTCGTGTTTCGTTGAAAAATTCGGTTCAGCCTCCCGGAAGCGGGACGCGTCTTCGCTTGGGCTGGTCATCCATGTTGTCCAGTGCCGGAGCGACGCTGGTGGGGCGATTGGCTCCTTCAGGATTGGCAGGCGAAGCACCCGGCAAGTTCTGGTTCGTTGCGGGCGGAATCCCGGCGCCGCCGGGAGGCTGGAGGCCCTTCCCATCGCGCCCGGGCGGGATCTGGCCCTGCCTCTGACCCGCTGGGGTGGGCACCGCGGGAGCCGGCGCCGGGGCTGCGATTGCCTGGGTCAGCTTGGCGGCAACGTAGCCGATCTCGCCAGTCTCGTTTCCATTGGTGACCGTGACCTTGGTTTCCTCCGGATTGGCGACCTGATTGGCGGAGACGATCGTGAACGGATGAGCCTCGCTCTTTTGGCGGGTGACGACGATGGGCTTGTCTTCGCGGATGTCGCGAACATAGGCGATCGGCCCGAGCGTGTCGTCGGTCACGAGGCCCTCGAGGACGAGCGACCCCGCGAAGCTGCTCGCCATGGTCGTCGCACCGGTCTTGAGGACTTCCCGGTTGAAGGGGGAGTTTTCCCAGTTCTCGGTGTAGCGGGTCACCGGAAACCCTGTCGGCAACACCGCATCCTCCGCAAAAAGCGGGCTGGCCCCGATGAGCAGGGCGAAAGGCATGGAGAGGAAGGTCTTCATGCTTCCGGGGGCGCATACCAGCGCAGCAGTTCGAAGGTGGCGACGATGTTCTCGGGTTTCTCCTTGTCGGGCTGAACCTTGAGATTGCGGATGACGCGAAACTCCTCGGGACGGTTGAGCAAATGGAGCCAGCGGAAGACCGAAGGCAAATCCCCGGCGGCGCTTAGGGAAACGCCGGCTTGGACGTAATCGGGAGTCGTCACCGTCGGAAGAAGAGTCTGCTTGCTGGTGACGACCCCGTCGACCTTTTCGGCGAGTGCCTGCTGATAGATGGACTGGTCGATTTGCTCGTTCGAGGTGAACTTCGGCTGATGTTGTGTCAGCCATTCGGCCCGCATTTCCCAGATCTCCTTTTCCTCAAAAAGCGCCTCGATTTCGACCCACTCGGTGTCGAGCGTGGCACGTTCGGCGATGAGGGCATCGCGTTTGTCGAAATAGAAGTCCGACCCAATCACGCCCGCTCCGAGCAGGAGCATCGCGAGCATCGCGAAGAGGAGACGTTTTTCGCTGGCTTTCATGGCATTAGAAGCGGTAGGTGCCCGTGGCGAAAATTTCCGTGAGATCGTCCTTCGCGCGCGGAGGCGGGATCTCCCAGGTGTAGTCGGCGAGTGCCTCGGCCTTCTCGAAAGCCGCCTTGATCTGGATCGCGTTGGCCATCGTGGCCCCTTCGGCGCGCACCTCGATCACCTTATCGTCGCGCACTTCGAAGGAGGTCAGGCGAAGGCCGGTCTCGGGCAGCAGCAGGGAAATCTGATGAAACAACTCGATCGGTGAGCGGAGTGGATCGATCGCCGGCCCGAGCGTGTGCCACCGATCCATCGCCGAGCTGATCGTTGCCGCATCGCCCCGGTTTTCTTCGACGCGGGCCATCAGTCGGGCATTCGACTCTCTGAGATGCCAGAGGTGGAATGTTGCGGCGGCCGCAAGCATGGACAGGGCGAGAAGCGCGAGAAACGCGGCAGCCAAGCCGCGGCGTCGGCGGGTGCGGGCGATCCGGGCCAGGGCGATTTCGTGAGGTTCAAAGTCCCAAAGCGGAGCAGATGCCGGATCCGGGCCGGGGCGGGTTTCGAAGACGACGCTCAGCCCGGTTTCTTCTCCGAGGGCATGGTGGAGCTCCGGATCGTAGGTCGCCCAGACGACAATGCGGGTTACTCCCTCGAGGAGGGCTCTCGCGTTCAGCTCGATGAGGGTGAGGTTCACCTCGCCGGCGAGAAGGGGACGCATCTCCTCCCCGCCGAGGGTTTGCACGTGGAGCCAGCGGCTGCCGCGCGAATAGCCGGCCACCCAGCTCTTCCCTTCACGCCAGAGCACCGCTGCGTTCTCAGGCGGGGCATAGAGGGCGTATTGGGGAAAAAAACTGACGAAATCGCTGTTTGGCTGGCGTTTGGTGAGTTCCTCGAGGCTCCAGGGGCTCGTGATTGATTGAACCAAGGTGCGGTTGTCGATCTGTTCGACCGGCTTCCAATCCACAACCTTGCCAGGCCCGGTAGCTTGTTGGAAACCGTGCCGGGAGATCTCGGTGCTCACCATCTCGGTGATCGTCGCCGGATCCTTGCTGTTCACCCATTGGGGGATCGAGACGAGGTCGTTGGTCGCGATGGCAAAGAGCGATTTTCCCGGAGGACGCGATCCGTCTTCACCCTCGCCAGCTTGGCAGGTGCCGCTGCCGAGGTGATACCAGTGACGCCCCGTCTCATCGACGAGGAAAGCCCATTCTGGAAGGGTTCGAGTCATTTATTCCATCCGTCGCGAGGCCCAGTGAATGATCGTGCCGCGAGCGCCAGTGTATTGAACGGTGGCCGACCTTTCAACCGATATTGCCCCGGATCTTCCCACCGAGAGAATCCGCTTGGCCGGGTCTTCGGTGGAGACGCGGGCAGAGATTGCCTCGACGAAACCAGGCGGGACGGCGAGGAGATCGAGGGCGGCCTGGACGCTGTCAAAACGCAGGTCGTCAAGGGTGCCGGGCGTCTGGTCGAGTCCGTCTCGGATCGAGACGAGCTCCTGAGCCGCCTCGATCTCGCACTGGCAGGCCACCGAAATGAGCTCCGGGGGTGCCTCGTTGATGTCGAGGGGGCCGCTGCTGAGAAGGGTGAAGGCCTGCCTCCATCCTGGATTCGCGGCCACGACGCGGTCGAAGTCTTTGACGAGAAGCACCTCGTTGAGCGAATCGAAGGGTCGGTTGAAGGGATGGTTGAGGCGATCGAGTTGGTAGTAGTGGCGTCGCTCTGCCCCGACATTGGTTACCTGATCGTCGGCGTCGACCCAGTCGATCAGATTGTCGACCACATCGACGGCCTCGTCGCGGCGGAGCCCCCATTGGTAAAAAAGCTCTTCGAGGACGATGCGGTCGGTCTCCGCATTCTCGAGCAGCGTGTTCAAGTTGAGACGGTCTCCTTCGCTGCTGATCCGTGCGGAGAACGAATCGCCGCCGCCAAACGACTGGGAGAGGAGTCGGTCCCCTTTTTTCACCTGGGTATGCGACGCGATGGCGATGCCGCGATCGGCGAGCAGTTCGGCCTGGAAGATGGCCGAGGCATTGGAATCAGACTCAAGTTCGATGAAAAGGAACTGCGTTGCCGAAAAGACCGCAAGGCTGAGGATCGAGACAATCCAAAGAATCGCGATCAAAGCGGAGCCGCGTCGCGCGGGCCGGGGCCGCTCTTTTGTCCCCCCTGTCGATGTGAAATTCGGCCTCATAGTGCTCCGTTGAGATGCCAGAAGGCGCTCCGAACCTGCGGGGAATTGCCGTGGATCTGAAAGGTCAGCTCCACGAGGTTGCTGCGTAGGTTGCCGTCGAGGGACTGTTTCCACTCGCGGTTGAGTGGATCGTAGAACCTCCAAGACAGCTGGCGCATCTGGGGGATCAACTCGACATAAGGAGCCTCGTTGCGGAGGAAGTCATTCTTCTGTGCCGCCTCGAAGTCGAGATCGTTCATGTAGTAGATCCCCGCCCGGATGAACCCAGTCGACTGGATCTCCGCGGCCAGCACGACCCGACGGATCTCGTCTCTGGTGTTGGCTCCGAAATCGAAGGCCTCGGGGGCGTTGACCAGCGTCAAATAGGTATCGAAACGCCCTCCGCCCCGGTCGAAGTAATAGAATTCAAGGGCCGAATTTCCGGTCATGCTCTCGAAGGCGACCCGGCAGGTTTCGACGAAACGCATCCGCTCGGCCGACTCGTTCTGCACCTCGGACACTTCCGACATGAGTTCCGTCGTTGCGCCGACGAGGGAGAAGGCCGAGGTCACAAGGATCACGAATACCGCGACCGAGAGCATCATCTCGAGCAGGGTGAAGGCGTGGTCCTGACGGCTCCGGTGAATCATGCTCGGGGGCTTTCAGAGGAGGTTGGGGTTCGCGACGGTCGAGGCCGTATCGAGTTCCTCGGCGCGACCGCCCGGGAGATCGCGCATCGCCGTGACCTTCACTTCGAAGAGGTTGTCGAGGGTCTGGCCGTCCTCGTTCTTCAGATCGACACGTTCCACTTCGATGCGGAAATAGAGGCCGCGTTTGTCGGGGTTCGTCTCGCGGGTCTCTTCGGCGAGGGCGGGATCGCGGCTGACCTCCAGCATGGTCGCCCGCAACTGCTCGCGCACTTCCGCATCGTCGATCGATTCGCCGACGGTAAGGCTGATCAGGTTCAGCGCTTCGGCAAGGCTCACCGCCGCGATGGTGAACAGGGCCATCGACATGAGTAGTTCGAGGAGGGTGAATCCGCTGGTCTGGGGGGAGCTGCGCCGCATCGGGTCGGGGGAGAAGTCTAGCGGGGATCGGGAACTCCGGCAAGGTTGCTCGGCAACGGTTTTGTTTCTTGTAAGTCTGGGATTCCTGAAGAGCCGCAATAATAGGGGGGGAAAGAAAAAACCCCGTCCGGGTCAATCCGGCCGGGGTTTTCGAAATCGGAAAGAACCGGTTTGGAAAATCAGTCTTTCGGCTTGTGCTGCGAGTGGCAGGCTTTGCAGTTCTGGGCCTTGTCGAGTCTACCGATGGCCGCTTCGCCCGCATCACCGCCGGCAACGGCATCCATCGCCGCGATCAATTCGGCGACCTTTTTTTCATAGCCGGCCTGATCTCCCACGGGGGCCTTGGTGCCGCTCATCGTTTTAACGAGTGCGGCCAGAGCCTTGGTCTCTTCGGCCGTGGCGGCTCCGTCGAGAACTTTGGCCATGGGGCTGGAGTCGCCTTTGAGGCCCTCCTTCATCACCTTCTCGATGATTTCATGATTCTCGTCGGCCACGGCGAAGGTGACAAAAGCGAAGAGGGCGGCAGCTGCGGAAAGAATGGTGGATTTGGTCATCGAGATTTTCTTTAAATGAGCGGGTTGGGGTTGACAAGGGAAAATCAAAAAATGGCATCCTTGCGTCAGGCCGAGTCTCTGCTTTTCGGGTGACCGGTTCACCCGTCCCGACCGGATCGCCAAGGAAGATGGGATCGCCAAGGAAAATGGGATCGGCGGACGGTTCGCCCTCCCGAATCTGGCGGCTCGCCTCCCGGCCCGCTTGGATTCCGGCTCACGATTTCAGGAAGGGTTCCCAATCAGGGATGCCATGAACGTTGCGGAGCAACTGGGTCACCGGGAGCTCGCGCGGCGTCTCGGGACGCCGCAGGAGGGTGAGCCCTGCTTCTTCCGGTGTCCGGTTGGCCTTGCGCGAGTTCACCTCGCGCGAGGCGAGGACGCAATTCTCCCAAGTCGTCGCTCCGCCGCGCGAGCGCGGCACGATGTGGTCGATGTTGCCTTCGCCCGGGCGCAAGGGACGGCCGGTGTATTGGCAACGGCCGCCGTCTCGCTCCCAGAGATTTCGGGCATTGAATTTCGGGCGCTTCATCGGCACTTTCGAGAAGCGCGAGAGCACCACCACGGTTGGGACGCGGATGAGCCCGTGAGCCGTGCCAACGCTGAAATCGTTCTGCCTTACCGGGAGTTTTTTCCAATCCTCCCAGCGCGTGGGGATCATGGATTCGTCCTCCCGGATGTCGAGCGCGGTAACGACGTCGGTGGCCATTTGGCAGAAGGCGTCGGCCGGCGTCCGCACGTTGATGGCCTGCCAATTCCGGTTCAGCACCAGCACGACGTGTTTGTCGAGGACGGAGTTCATGGCTGTCCGGAGTTAAAGGGGAAATGGGAAAAGCGAAAGGCCAAAGGTGGGTGACAGGTTTGACACGGATCGTGAAAGGGGTCCGGAGCGTTGCGGCGTTTCAGGCGATCGGTCTACGAGCCAAGGGCTGAGTGCCGCTTCCCGCCGGGATGTTCAAAGTTCGGAGGCGCTCTCGTGAGGGACCGAGACGGATTCCGTGGTGCGGGTGCCGCTCCCGACACTTGGAAATGGCCCTCTTCCTGCTTTAGTCGTCTCGAACCTCAATGAGGCAGCATTGCCCAGCCATGTCCGATTATTACCGTCATACCAAAATCATCGCCACCCTCGGCCCGGCCACGGAGTCGAAGGAAATGCTCGCCCAACTCATCCGTGGCGGCGTGGATATCCTCCGCCTCAACATGGCGCATGCGACCCATCAGTGGGTGAAAGATGCCATGTGGTTCATCCGCGAAGTCTCTGACGAGGTGGGGCGCCACGTCGCAGTGATGATGGATGTGAAGGGCCCTGAGATCCGCACCGGCAAGGTCGAGCGTCCCATCAGCTTGGCGGTGGGTGATCGCATCGAGTTCCACATCGAGGGAGTGGATCCCACGGGCGACCTGCCCTCGGTAACAGTCAACTATCCCGGTCTTCCGGGCGATCTCGAACCGGGCAACATCGTCCTCGTCGATAGCGGCTTGATCCGCATGAAAGTTTTCGAAAAAGATGCCCTGCGGGTGAGGCTCGAGGTGCTGACTCCCGGCGAACTGGGCTCCAAGCGCCATATCAATCTGCCCGGTGTGCAGGTGAAACTCCCCGCCCTGACCGAGAAGGATGAAGCCGACCTGCGGGCCGGGGTCGAGAGCGGAATCGATTTTGTCGCGCTCTCGTTTGTCCGCCAGGCCGAGGATGTCCAGACCCTGCGCTGCCTCCTCGACGCGCTCGGTTCCAAGGCGAGAATCATTGCGAAGATTGAGGACCAGGCCGGGGTGAGGAACATGAAAGCCATCGTCCGAGCAGCCGATGCCATCATGGTGGCGCGGGGCGACCTCGGGATCGAGATTGATTACCACCGGCTGCCGCTCGTGCAGACCGAGCTCGTCCACGCCTGCCAGGCCGATGGAAAACCGGTCATCATTGCGACACACCTCCTCGAGTCGATGATCCATTCCCCGATGCCGACGCGGGCGGAGATCTCGGATGTCTCCAACGCGGTCCGCGAGCAGGCCGATGCCATCATGCTCTCGGGCGAGACTACGGTCGGTAACTATCCGCTCGAGGCGGTGCAGGTTTTGAAAAACATCATCCAGAGCATCGAGCCGAGCGTGACCAAGGGCCTCAATGGTCGCATCGTCCTGCGTGAGCCGAAGGCGATGATGTTGCGCTCGGCGGCGGTCCTCGCGTGCGAACTTGAGAAAAACGGAGCCGGAAGTTCGGGGATCGTCGTCTTCACCCGCAGTGGCTTTCTCGCCTACGTCCTCGGGGCGCTGCGGCCTCACGGCATCCCGATTTATGCGTTCACCGATGTCGATCATATCTTCCGGCAGTTGTTGCTTCCTTGGGGAGTGGAGCCTTTCCTGATGAAGTTTTCGGAGGACCCTGAGCGCACCATTCACGATGCCCTCGACTACCTGAAACGGCGTGATTGGGCTGCCCCCGGCGACTGGCTCGTCGTCATCACCAACGCTCTGGCCGATGACAAAGTGATCGACACCCTCCAACTCCGGCAGGTCGAATGACGGGGCGTGCCTCGCGGTGAAGGCAGGAAGTCAGGCGGTATCGAGTCTTTCTGTCGAGACGCTTGATTCGCGGGGGATCGGGGTGATTCTCCCGCTACATGTCAGGAATCCGGAAAGCCTTCATCCTCGGGGCGGGACTTGGGACGCGGCTGCGGCCTCTCACCGAGACTCTCCCCAAACCGCTTGTGCCGGTCTGGAACCGTCCCCTCATCACCTACGCGCTCGACCACCTCATTGCCGATCTCGGGATCGAGGCCTTCGCGATCAACACGCACCATTGTCCCGGAGCTTATGACACGGCGTTTCCCCGGTCCATCTATCGGGAGCGCCCCTTGCTGTTCCGTCACGAGTCCGTCCTCCTCGATACGGCCGGCGGAATCGATAACCTCCGCGACTGGCTCCCGACCGACGAGCCTTTCCTCGTCTACAACGGCGACATCCTCACCGACCTGCCGCTCGCGTCCGCGGTGGCGCAGCATC
>Ga0172373_10002966_pt1 | contig 25361 bp, 24 predicted proteins | sample Lak10m_2_FD_114546 | JGI IMG/M metagenome (GOLD analysis project Ga0172373, IMG submission 114546) | Freshwater microbial communities from Kabuno Bay, South-Kivu, Congo - kab_092012_10m | ecosystem: Environmental > Aquatic > Freshwater > Lake | place: Democratic Republic of the Congo...
ATGGAAGCTGCTGTCATGAGCCAATGAGATGGACGGAAATATTTCATGACGATTGCGCAAGTTCGCAGTTCTACCGAGACAGAGCCATTGACGATTTTGAAATGGAACACTTTTGTGCGCGTTTCACCGGCGTTCCGTCTATCCCCAATGCTAATTTCAACGCATCCCGAATCCGATGAGCCACATCCATAAACGTATGAAGAGAAAAAAGGGTCTCAAGCCGCGCTGGATCTATGACGGAAGCCCGGACCTGGCTGATCTGACGGTGGCGGCCACCACCCTGACCGAGGGCGGTTATGTCATCGTGATCGAACTTGCCAACGGTCTGACCCGGCTTGCTGCGACACGGCATCCGGCCAAATATGCCACCTCCTGGCACCAATTCGTCAAGCGCTACGGCCTGCCGGAGATCGTCAGGATGATCATCTCGCAACCGCATCTGCGTTACGAGGCCATCAAGCGTGGCATCGCAAAGGCATTGGCCGAACATCGAGATGAGGACCTGGATGCCTATCGCGTCCCCGTGGAGGCCATGGCGGAAAAGGCGGCGGCGGTCATCGAGGCGCTGGCAGGTCAGTAATCAGGCCCGAAGACGCTCCCTGAAATAGACGATTCATTCAGCCAGTTCATGCGCAACACCTACGATTTTGACTATCCCTGGCGGCCGATTTACGAATGGCGCATGACGGGCGTCTGGCTTGGAGCGGCCAGTCTGATGCTCGTGGTGACGAGAACCCTGCCGGTGCCCCCTCGCATAGGGGTCGCTGCGTCACTCTTCTGCGTCGGAATCGGTGTGTTCCGAGCGCTTCAGGCGTGGCGGCGAAGTCAGGACGGCGCGCGAATCCGCCTCACCGACAAGCAGTTCATCGGGATCCCTGAAGTGATCGGCCTTGCGAACGTCGCTGCCCGGCGGGAGTCGATCTGGCTGGGACGCGGGTTCCACTGGACGGACATTGAAGCGAGTCGCATGCATTCCCTGATTGGTCGCGGCGTCGCGGCACAGATGGGGAAGGAACTTCTCCACAAGGATGGCGCTTACTGGCTGCATGGTCTGGCCAGCGAGGGGGATGTCCATGTCAATCTGGATAGCCTGGTCGGGCATACCTTGATCGTGGGCACCACTCGTGTCGGCAAAACCCGCCTGCTCGATCTGCTGATTGCTCAAGCCATTGCGCGCGGTGAGCCGGTCATCATCATTGACCCCAAAGGCGACCACGGCCTTGCCGAGAATGCCCGCAGGGTGTGTGAGGCCCTTGGTCAGGTGGATCGTTTCATTTATTTTCATCCGGCGCATCCAGAGAAGTCTGTCTGCATCGATCCTCTTCGCAACTGGAACCGGAAGACCGAGCTGGCCAGCCGTATCGCCGCCCTGATTCCCTCCGAAACCGGGGCAGATCCCTTCACGGCATTCGGCTGGAAGGTTCTCAACGATATCGTGAATGGGCTGATTGCGACCGGGATTCGGCCGAACCTCGTCCAGTTGCGCCGGTATATCGAGGGTGGGCCGGACGATCTTCTGCTCAAGGCGCTGCGTCTCCATTTCAAGCATCACGTACCGGACTGGGAGTCCCGGATCAGCAGCTTCATCAAGCAATACAGAGGGAATCAGCTGCTCGCCTACATCAGCTTCTACAAGCAAATCGTCATCCATGACGCTCAGTCAGTCGATCTGGATGGACTGATCTCGACCTACGAGCACAACCGCGAGCACTTTCAGAAGATGGTGGCCTCGCTGATCCCGATCCTCTCCATGCTGACCAGCGACCCCCTCACGGAGCTTCTATCCCCCAATCTTGATCCAGGGCACGAACGGCACGTTACCGACATGGCGCGTGCCATCCGGACCGAAAAGGTGCTCTACGTCGGCCTCGATTCGCTGGCCGATGCGACAGTCGGTAGCGCCATAGGCTCCGTCCTATTGGCGGATCTCGCCGCCGTGGCCGGCGATCGCTACAACTACGGGATCAACACCCTCAAGCCAGTGAACCTGTTTATTGACGAGGCGGCGGAGGTCATCAACCAGCCGACGATCCAGTTGATGAACAAGGGGGGCGGTGCCTTGTTTCGAGTCACGATCGCCACCCAGACATTTGCTGACTTTGCCAGCCGCCTGGGCGATGAGAACAAGGCCCGGCAGGTGCTGGCCAACACCAACAACAAGATTGCCCTACGTGTCCTCGATGCCGAAACACAGAAGTACATCGCCGACGGAATACCGAAGATCAAGGCGAAGACGATGATGATTCGCTACGGCCACAATGTGGATTCAAGGATTCACGACGAATACACCGCGTCGTATCAGGAACAGGCGACTGAGGAGGAAGCGGACCTGATTCCACCGGCAATCTTGAGTGAATTGCCTCCCCTTCACTTCTTTGCTCGCATGTCCGGTGGGCGAACGATGAAGGGACGGATTCCAATCCTGAGGTAATCGCTGGCCATGGCTCGACCGGAAAAGAAACGTGTTGAGTGGGGCGCGTTTTTCAGCATCATCCTGATGGTGGGGATTCTCGCCACCTGGGCGTTGATACCGGTCAAGGCCATCGAGTCATCCTGGCGCACCGAACAGGAAACCATGGTGGCCTGGGCGGGGGAGGGCACTCAACGCTGGATTGAAAGCCAGGCGGGGGAGATACTGAGCCAAGTTGCAAAGGAAGGTGCGAAGGCAGTCAATGGCATGGGGAGCAGCCAGATCGATGGTTGGTTATCTGGTCGGGCGTATGTAACGCTCCTGTGGGCAAGCCTGGTCGTCTACCGTGCCTATGTGCTCATGATGTGGGCCCTGATTGGAATTCCCTTGATTCTTGCGGCATCTGTCGATGGGCTGTTCATTCGGGAAATTCGGAAACACTCCTTCGTCTCCCAAAGCCCGATTCGACACAAGATAGGGATTCACTTTTTCCGCTTGGTGAGCGTGGCCATGGTGGTGTGGCTTTGTTTGCCAGTACCAGCGCCCGTTTTTGTAGCACCATCGGTGATCTGTTTCATGGCTTTTTCTCTCTGGCTATGGGCGGGCAACTTGCAGAAGCGACTTTGAGATTTCAATCCGCGCAGCAGATAGCGTGTCCTTCAAGACACAAAGTTCAAGAATTCCTGGTTTGAGGTAGCAAAAGCCCTTCGTCAAGCAGTGATTGAACGATGTCGGTGCGCATTTCGCTGATGGTGAACACCTGTTTCGGTCGAACGTGAACGCTCGCCGAGGTGAGATTGCGCGCGGGTCAAATTGTAGCCTGGGTGTTCACGATCGTGTCGGATTGGCACGGCGGAAGAGTTATCCACGGCCGCCCGCCAGACTGCGCTCCCTCTATAGCAGGCTGGCTGGCGGGCGGCGGTGGGTAACTCGTGATCAGCCGATGGTGTCAGTGGTTTTGTTCTTTCGGAGTGACTCGCCCTTGAGATCGAGTTTGTGCGCCTGATGGACAAGGCGATCCAAGATGGCGTCAGCCAGCGTGGGGTCGGCCAGATACTCATGCCAGTGCTTGACCGGCAACTGACTGGTGACGATGGTCGAGCGAGTGCCGACGCGGTCATCGAGCAGTTCGAGCAAATCCGAGCGCGCCGCCTGATCGAGCGGCGTCAGCCCCCAATCATCCATGATGACGACATCCGTTTTTGCCAGTTGTGCCAAGCGGCGGCCGAAGCTGCCATCGCCATGCGCGACACGCAGTTCCTCGAACAAACGCGGAAGTCGAACGTACTGGACCGAGAAGCCCTGACGACACGCCTGATTGCCCAAGGCGCACGCCAGCCACGTCTTGCCGCAACCGGTCTTGCCCGTCAGGATCACATTCTGGGCGTTGCGGATCCAGTCGCCGGACGCCAGACTCGCAATCAGGCGCCGATCAATGCTGCGACTTGCCCGGTAGTCAATATCCTCCAGACATGCTGTGGCGCTTTTCAAGCGAGCCACCTTCAGCAGCCGCTCCAGGCGCTTCGAATCGCGCCAGGTCATTTCCCGATCGACCAGCAAACCCAGCTGTTCCTCGAAGGAAAGGCTGTCGTTGGCCGTCACGGTCAATTGCTCCTCGAAGGCGCGCGCCATGCCGTCGAGTTTCAGGGCGCGCAGTTGGGTCAAGGTGTGGTGAGTCATCATCATCAGTTCTCCGGGTCAGTGGTAGTAATCGGGCCCGCGCACGTTGGCGTGTTCGGGCAAAGTCAGTTCAAGTTGTTTGGAATTGGGCGCGGCGTGCTTGTCCAGACCCGCCTTCAGGATCGATGCCACCGATTTGCGCGACGGCGCACCGATGGCCAGCGCCCGCGTACAGGCGGCCTCCAGCCGTTCGTTGCCATACTGCTTGGCCAGCGCCAGCAGGCCCAGGCAGGCGCGATAGCCCATTTCCGGATGGGGACGGTTGGTCAGCAGATGGCGAACAACCTGCGCCACCGCCACGCCGATCGACGCACCCCAGTTGAGAAAGCGTCCCGGCGTCCATTCCAGGTGCGCGCGATGCGCCGCCGGCATATGGTCCGCCACCGTCGTATGCGTGCCCCGCTGGGCGCTTCTGGCGTGGCTCGCGACGCGCTTGCCGTGGTGAAGAACTTCCACCGTGCCACAACACAGCCGCGCCTCGACCTCCTGGCGGGCCAGGGCATGCGGCACGCTGTAGTAGTGCCCATCGATGTCGATGTGATAGTCGATATTGACCCGGCAGCGTTTGAAGAAGGCCACCTGATAGCGCAGTGCCGGCAGGGGCTTGAGGGCCGGTTGGTCGAGCCGCTCGAACCACTCGCGGCGGTTGCCAGGAAGCTTCTTGAACGGACGGCGGTTGAGGTCGTCGAGCAATTCGGCGACCGCCACGTTAACCTCGTGCAGGGCGTAGAACCTCCGGTGGCGCAGGCGGGCGAGAATCCAGCGTTCCACGATCTGAACACCGACTTCGACCTTGGCTTTGTCCTGAGGTTTTTTGGGCCTCGCCGGCAGGATCACCGTGTTGTAGTGGGCGGCGAAGTCCTGTGCCGTGCGGTTGGGTCGGGGCTCGTAGCGGTTGGCGTCGAAGATCAGCGCCTTGGGATTGTCGGGAACGATCAGTTCGGTGACGCCACCAAAATAGGTCAGCGCGCCGACCAGGCCACCGATCCAGTCGGCAGTGCCTTCCGCAAGCGAGGCGCAGGCGTAGGTGTAATTCGACGCACCCAGGACGGCGACGAAGATGTGGGCGGCGCTGGCCGGACCACCGGCCGGGTCGAGGATCGGCAGGGTCTGTCCGGCAAAGTCGGCAAAGAGTTTCTCGCCAGCGCGATGATCCTGGCGCATCGACCGCTTGAGTTGGCCCGCGTAATCCCGATAGAGCTGGCAGAACTGCGTGTAGCGGTAGCTGGCGTCGGCGCCGTGGGCTTCGACATACTCTTCCCACAGCAGTTGCAAGGTGACGCCCTTGCGCCGCAACTCACGGTGGATCAGTCCGCCGTCGGGTGGAGCGCGTTTCCGTTTCCCCGGCGCGGCCTTGGGGAACAGCCGGGCTTCGATGTCGGATTCGTCGAGGGCGGCGATCAGCGGCCAAGTGATGCCTTCGCGCTCGGCGCGACTGACGATTTTGGAGACGGCGCCCAGGCTCACGCCCAACGCCGCCAAGATTTGGCGGTGGCTCAACCCACCGTTGAATTTGAGTCGAAGTATTTCCTTGATCTTGCGCATGGGTACTCGCTTTGCCGGCATGCCTGCTCTCCAGAAATCTCCGGAGCTTGCTGCCGTGGGTTAGTCATGCGCAACCCCTTACCTCAACTTCTTCCCCTTCCATTCCGGGATCGTGAACACCGTTTCGGAACCGTGAACACCTATTTCGGAATTCCCGAAAAGTGTTCACGTTCAACCGAAACAGCCGTTCACCTTCAACCGAAATCAGTGTTCACGTTCAACCGAAATGGGTGTTCACCATCGACCGAAATACGCAATGTCGGCTTGTCGCCGATCGCGCCGGCGTTTGATTTCTGGTCGATTCGGCGCCTGCTCCGCCATCCAGCGCTTGAACTCGACGAAGGTTTCCGGGGCAATCGTGCGCATCAAGGTCATGCGTCCTGTTGCCGAGATCACCACGTGCTCAAAACGGGGGGCATTGGTAAGTACGGAGGCTCGGCGGGCCTGCACTGGCCACAGGTCGTCTTCATCCGTCGAAAACCTGAACGGATGGGGATCGTCGCCCTCCGGTTGCCGTCGCAGGAAGTCGACCTCGAAGCCCTTGGCGTTGATAGCCGTTTCATTTTGGCCATCCTTGCGCTGGAAGGTGGGATCGGCCAGTTTCAGAATCTTCAGCACCGACATATCCAGTTTCTCGATATCCGAGACGAAGCGTATCCGCTGGCGGGCATCCCAGAGCAGGTCGACGTCCTGGGTAGCGAGAGCGCCCGGAACGATGCGAACGCCTGCGGCAGTTTCATAGGCGTACAGCGCGTGCGTGCCGACAACGGTGAAATGCTCGCCCAAACCGGCATGCTCGATTGCCTGCAGCACGGCAATGACCATGGAAGGAACTCTGCCCGCCTTCAGGGCCTTGTTCATTCGTTCGGCCTCGGTAAGGGCGGTCTTCAGCGATTTCAGGCGGTCTTCTGACTCTGCCTTGTTCCTGACGAAATCGTCGTGGATGCGCTCGGTTTCTTCCGAACGGGGGCCGATGCGGTGCTGCCGGTTATCTGGCAAGGTCTTGACCAGGTATTCGTAAGGCGGTTGTTTCTTCCAATACATGCCGCCGGCGTACCTGTGTGCCAGTGCCGTAGTCCGGCGCAGTTCATCGAAAATGGTGGTCGAGTCGATGACTTGCCGGGCAGCGTTATCAGAAAGCGGGATGTAGTTCATTGGCCGTAAAGGACGTAAAACGTCAATATATACGGCCAACTGTGAAAAATCAACAGAGTAATCGCTCTTTGCTATCCGCTCAACTACGCGATGTTCCATCTGTTCTGCAAATTTTCATTGGACGGTCAAGAACTGATACTAGAATTAATGCTGGTGCCCACCTTACTTGCACACGAGTAAAAAACGGCGTTCATTCCTTTGATCTGAAAACCTCTCTTTGAGCCTCGTCGTCGGGGTCTTAAACGTGTGCGTCTGACCCGAATACGGCGTGGACTTCAGGAAAGGTTTGCCATGACCATCAAGGAATTCGCTTACTCCACGCAGCAACACCTCCAGGCCAGCGCCAAGGGCCCGTTCAAACGAGCCCATATTTACGAATTGCTGGCCGCCTCGTTTGGCTTCAACTCCTACGCGGCATTGTGCGCCAACTCCGTTTTCACGGACGTGTCGATGCCCAGTCAGATCCCAGCCAAACATCGATTACGCGTTCGGAATCGGTGCATTGAGATGGGCTATCCCGCCGATGTGGCCGATGCGGTCTCCCACGCGTTGCCGGACTTTTTGACAGAGCGTGAGTTCGGTGTTTTCGGGATTGACGGTCTGGTGGCGCTCCTACGCAATGAATGGGACGGGGAATATCCAGGCGATGAAGATGACGAAGAACCGGAGGATTGGACCGATAGTGTCGAATCTCAACGAGCATTCACCGACGCCATGGTGGCGTCCCCGATCCTGCTTGAAGGACTCGATAACGCCGCCCGCAAAGGCAATGCTTTGGCACACTATGCCCTGGCGCTGATTCAACGGTTTTCGGAAGATGTCGAGGAGCCTGAGCCTGGCAGCGAGCATTGGTACTTGCAGGCAAAGGCAGGACGGATTCTGACCGGTGTTGAAAAGGAATGGGCGGAGGCCTACGAGGCTCATTTGGCCGTGTCGCAGAAGTATGTCCATCACCTTCGCGCTGCTGCCATGTTGGGCGAACCCAATGCATTGCTTGACCTAGCCGATCAGTTCAACGAGCCGACCTTCTTTGAACTCGGCATGGATCGTGTTTTCTCAAGTCCTGCATATGTCGCTGAAATTGCGGAACGGCTCGATCGTCCCGAGGACGCAAAGCGATGGCTGACTATAGCCGCTGAAATGGGTGATACAGACGCGATGCGACAGCTGATTGAGGACTACGACAAGAATGATCCGCTTCGTTGCTGGACGTGGTTGTATCTGGCCAAATTACTGGGTAGCGATCTCACTAAGGATTCGCATTACGCCATCAACGAAGATGGATCAGCCTACGATGAGGATGTTGGAGGTCCGGCGTTTGTCGGCGGTCACGACGGTGTTCGCGTTGAACCTCTTAGTGCAGCCTTGGACGCTGCCGCAAAAAATGGAGCCCAGAAAATCTACGACACTATTCAAAGATAGGAATAAAGGCATCATTGCCGGCTGCCAAAACCGTGGGCGAACTCACGGCAGGGCTGAAAATATGACTTTTCAGTGATTGCCGTGAACAACAGCCAATACTTTATCAGTACGTTTCTGCCGGGCTTCAGCTGGGGTCAAGCCCACAAGAGATTCCGGCGCAATTGGAACATCCCACAAGCTCTGGAACAGATCAACGTCCTCGCCGCTATCAAGGTGGGCGCGGTAGACCTTTTCTTGCCAGGCGGGTGCATTGGGAACTGACACAAGTTCGACGGACTCGATAACCACAGCGTGTAACCTCCTGAGTGAATAGCTTCATCATGCGCTATGAGGGATGTACGGATAAACGAGAAATTGACGCCAAAACCACTGTTATCCCGCCTTGCTATCCTTGGAAGTTGATGCCCGAGCATGCGCACATGAGCATTTCAACCAGCCAAATGAAACCCCCACGCAGATGAATCCCCCGGAAGAACCCTTGAGCCAGGAGGAGGTGAACGCAGGCCTACTATTCGCTCTTACGGCGGAGCGATTGGCGGCGTTCTATGAACATCACGCCTGGCTGACCATTTCTCAAGGGGCGACATTGGCCGCTGATTGGTTGGCTCGCTCGAAATCACACCTTTCTATGCCGCAGCGCAAACATCTGTCGGAATTGAGCGACCAACTGGCTCGCCAGATTGCAGCTTCCGTTTCGCGTGAGGCGGGGCTTCATATTTCCTATGAAATGACGGAAGCTCTCGATCAGCGGTATGTTTCGGAAACCGGGGACTCGATGCGCGAAGAATGTCGCCGGCTGCTCGCTAGTTCCCCACTGCCAGATCGCTAACACTTGCCCATGATGCCAATGCCTGACACCTTGATTCTCTACCACGCCGATTGTGACGACGGCTTTGGCGCAGCCTACGCGGCATGGCTGAGTCTCGGTGATGGCGCTGAATACCAGCCGGTCTATTACGGTGACCAGATTGCGGTCGAGCGACTGACGGGCCGGCAGGTATTCATCCTGGACTTCAGCTTTTCGCCTGAAGTTCTGCGCACCATGGCGCAGCATGCAGCCAATATCGTGCTGCTTGATCACCACAAGTCTGCGGCGGAGCAATGGGCAGACGTAGAGCCTATCGCCAATGTGGCCCTCCAGTTCGATATGGATCGTTCGGGAGCCCAGCTTGCCTGGGATTATTTTCACTCGGGGTCAGTACGGCCACCACTGATTGATCATATTGGCGACCGGGATTTGTGGCGTTTTGCCTTGAAAGATACCAAGGCGTTCTGTGCAGGCCTTAGCCTGATACCGATGAGCTTCGCGTCATGGCAGGATGCAGCAACTCATCCTGAGGATTTGATTGCAAAGGGCCACACGGTTCTTGAAGTACTTCAGCGGCAAATAGACAGTGCGCTACGGAAAGACCTCAGACCAGTCACACTTTGTGGCCATCAGGGGCTGGCTACCAATGCCATCAGTAATACCTCGGAAATTGGTCAAGCGATCGCCAAGCGATCTGGCACCTTCAGCCTGACCTTCTTCATCAAGGGGGATGATGCCATTTGTAGCCTCCGTAGCATTGCACCCTTCGATGTCAGCGTTATCGCCACCCATTACGGCGGTGGAGGCCATGCGCAAGCAAGCGGCTTTACTATTTCGATTGAACGCTTCTTCAGCGAGATATGGAATGGCTGAATAAGGCACAGCTGTCAGGATGGTCGGTGAGTGACCGTCCTGATTGCATGCGCAATGCACTGTTAGTGCAGACTGTTCAGTAACTAGGCGGCAACGACAGGTGTTGCTTCCTTAACGGTAGGGGTGGGCTTCGTTTTCGCCCTTTTGACGGGCTTTACTGACGCAGCAGGGGTAGCCGCTGGCTTCGAGACAGCTTTTGCCTTGCCTTTGGAAGGCGACTTGGCTGGTGCTTTCGTCGCTATCTTCTTTGCCGGGCTTGCAGGTTTGACTTTGCTCGCTAAGGGCGGCTTCTTTGCAGCGGCCGTTGCCTTTTTGGTCACAGGTGCCATCTTTGCAGCCAGCTGCGGTTTCTTGGCAGTGACCTTCTTGGTTGCCGCCTTCTTGGCGATGGTTGAAGCCTTGGTAGCCGTCGCCGGCTTGTTGGACTTTGGACTTTCAACAGGTTTTGCGTCCTTGGCCTGAGTCCCTTTCCCGATCAGGAAGTCATCACGTCGTCCGGCTTTGGTCGCCGCAACGATCCAACCGGGGGGTTTCCCGTGGCCAGTCCATGTTTTGCCGCTCTTGGGGTCCATGTACTTGGCGGGCTTGGCAACCTTCACCTTCGCACCGCGAGCCGCAGGCTTTCCCCCTTTGGATGATTTGCCCGGAGCGATGTCATCCACCGTCAATTCGTACTTGGCCATCTGCTCACGGATATCGGCGACTGCCTTGGCGACTTCGACTTTGCGAAGATCAGCTGCCTTCTTCTCAAGCTGCGCAATCTGCTTCTTTACATCTGCATAAGTGGTCATGTATCGCTTCCTTGGTGGTGGTGAAAGAGCTCTATAGCCATTGAAATGGATTTAAGCATAGCGCAACGGCTACTTATCGGGCATGGATCAATTCATTGGCCGACATCGATCTGACTTCTTGCATCTGAGTAAGGCAGATCCATAGCGTACAAAAAAAGTTTGAAACGTTCCACTTTCGTTTCCTTTTAACGCAGGAATTTCAAACCTGACTTCATAGTATCGAGGCCATGCAAACGACTGTGTGGCTCCTTCCTTTTTTGTCCTTGGCGATAACCCCGATCGCCAGCAAAGCCGCGTGCTTTGAAGAGGCCGCATCGCGCTATCAGGTGCCAGCGGTGCTGCTCAAAGCCATCTCGCGGGTGGAGTCGGCAGGCAATCCCAATGCACTCAATCGAAACAAAGATGGCAGTTTCGACATCGGGCACATGCAAATCAACAGCCGTTGGTTACCAAAACTGTCGCATTTCGGAATTTCGCGTGACCAGCTCTGGGATCCATGCACCAACACCCTCGTTGGCGCGTGGGTTCTGGCGCAGAACGTTCACCGTATTGGCTACTCCTGGAACGCGGTTGGAGCCTACAACGCCGCATCACCAGAGAAGCGCGACCGCTATGCCAGAAAAATCTCTGAGGCCATGAAACGGGAGCGTGCGTTATGAGTCGGCTGTGCCTGATCACTCTATTGGCATCGTCACTGCTCTATGGCTGTGCGGGCGAAATGGTTGTCGTCAGGGATACGCCACGGTCCATGGCACTCAATTGGGATCGCACAGAATGGCGATTCTGTGACACTGCCGAGTGTGCAAAGCGAACGCCAAAGACGGTTTTGCTGGTGCCGTCTCCGCCGCTCCTTGATCCCGTCGCCCAAAAGCAGAAAGAGCCTGCGCGGACGATCACAACGACTCGAACGATCTCTGTGCCGTTCAAGTTTGCCAGTGCGGCAGTCACTGTTCAGGCAGAAGAAATCATCCGTAACGCGTTCGCCAAGCAAGGGACTGTGAATTCGATTCTGGTGACCGGACGTACCGATGATCTTGGCTCCCAGGCATTTAACGACCGTCTGGCGAAAAGGCGTGCTGAGGCTGTCGCTGAGACCCTCAAACGGCTAGACGTCAAGGGAGATATCGAGATCCGTTCCCAAGGAAAGTGTTGCTACACGACGTCGAATCGCTCTGAGGAATCCAGGGCCAAAAACCGTCGTGTCGACCTTCAGATTTCTACCACTCAAAAGGAGTAAGCGTGTGATTCCTCGATCCAAAGAAGCCATCCGGGATTACGTCATAGCCAGTGCATTTCTCACCCTCGGCGCAATTCTCCCTGGTTCTTTACTCGATAAGGGGTTCGAAGCCCATATCGGTGGAGTCGTCCTGGGCATCGGCGTGGGCTGGCTCATCAAATCCATTATCGACCATACCAAAGGAGTTAAAAGTGAATCGTAAATCGCACCATGCTGCACTGGCTGTCGTTCTTGTTCTGCTTGCTGGAAGCGCTTTTGCCGGTACCACGGGTACTGAATTCCAGGCCCTCTATACGTGGACCAATGATGTCGTCACGGGTTACTTCGGCCGGGCCGTGGCGGTGGCTGCGGTTGGCTTGGGCGCGATCATTTCGATCGCTCGCGTCAATCCGATCCCGATCTTGTCCGGGGCAGGGTTCGCGATCTTCCTGCAATACACGCCGACCATCATCACCGGCATTCTCACAGCCACGGTGTGAGGCGGGCACATGAACCACGGCGGCGATGAAACCGGCTATATCCCGAAGGCGCTTGACGCTCAGGAGCGCTTCCTCTGGTGGGAAATGGACCAGGCGGTCATCGCCATCATGCTGATCAGCATGGGGGTGATCGCGGGTTCCATGCTCACGGGCATGATCAGTGGCGCAACGGCGGCTTGGCAATACGGGCGCATGAAGGCGGGCAAACATCCCAAGTTCGCCGCTCATGCACTGTACTGGTGGTTTCCCAGTGGCCTGTTTCTGAAGTTGCGCGCCACACCGCCTTCCGACCAACGGTACTTTTTGGGGTAGGCAATGCTTTTTCGAAACTACCTGTCCGATCAAGCCAACGCGTCTCAGGAAATTCGCTTCATGCGCATTCTTCTCGCCGGGTTACTTCTGGTAATTCTAGTAGGCGCCATCGTGGTGCTGAAGCTGATTGGCAATGAGAAGACTGTCCTGACACCGCCCGACATCAAGCGCAGCTATTGGGTTTCGGGGGATGCCGTCTCCAAGGAATACCTCGAAGACATGGCCTATTGGTACGCCGGACTTGCTTTGAATATCACGCCGGCCGTCTCCAGTTATCAAAACGGACTTTTCCTGAAGTATGCGGCGCCGTCCGAGTTTGGACGACTGCAAATGGAAATGGGCGCGCGGGCTGAGTTTCTCAAGAAGAACAATACGGCTACGCAGTTCTCGGTTCGCAACATCACGCCCGACGAGAAGACACTTCGTGTCGCCTTGTCCGGGATGCTCTTTACCTGGGCATCGGACAAAAAGGCCGGGGAACGTCAGGCCACCTATCTCATCGGCTTCACGAACATGAATGGAAAGCTCTATGTATCGGAGTTCAAGGAAACCAGTGAACAAAATCCTTTCGATAGCGCTGCTGGCCGCTAGTTGTTCAGTCAATGCTGCGCAGGTTCTGGTTGGGAAACCGGATGACACACTGACTGCCAGTGTTTCGCGCTCAGAGCCGACCTTGATACGAATTGACGGCCATCGGGTACGTCGGATATTTGGTGCCGAAGGCGAGTTCGCCATTACGGCTGACAAAGACGCCGGTACGGCCTTTATCAAGCCGAGTACTGATAAGCCGACGATCACTCTGTTTGTTTCTGATGAGAATGGCCGCACCTGGAAGTTGTTGCTCGCGGTCACCGATGGACCCTCCGACTCCATCACCATCAAGGGGCGATCAACCGGAAATCCAGTCCAGCCTCAAGGCAAGGATGCCCCCCGGAATCAGCAAATCAAGCGTGTCCTGCTGGCGCTGCAGTCGGACTCGGAAACGGACATGGACGTTCGAGCCACCAACGAGATTGTGCCGTTGTGGACCGAAGTCCTGTTCGTTCAGACCAAGGTCGTTAATGGCCCCCTGAAAGGTGAAAAGTACCAACTAACCAATACGTCGGAAAGTCCGATGGTGATTGATGAGCGAGAGCTCTATCGCCGTCACGTGGTGGCCATCGCTGTTGGCAAGCCTCAGTTGGCCCCCGGGGAGCACACGGAGGTCTTTGTGATTTCGGAGAATTTCGATGACTGATCCGTCTGCGTCTACAGGCGGCATCACCGCTTATTTGAAAGACTTGTCGCCAAAGGCCAAGCAGTACCTCGTCCTTGGCGGTCTGGGCACGGGCTTCATTGGACTGGTGTTTGGCAGTATTGCTCTGTGGGACAAGCAACCTCCCGCTGTTCCACAAACAGCCAAGCTGGATAAATCACGGAACATTGTCACGCCAGGGGCACAGGTCGATCCACGCGATGTCTGGATGTCTCAATCATCGCAGCAGATGAAAGAGATGGACAACGTCATCCAGGGATTGAAGCAAAAACTTGTCGAAGTCGAGCAAAAACAGGCGACGCCGCAAGCACCATCCCGACAGGCAAGTGTGCTTCCACCATTACCCCCCATGCCTCCTGCTCCTGGACCGGCGTGGGTTCCTGGTTCATTACCGCAAGGTCCCGCACCGTCCATGAGCTATCCACCGGGGACGATGTCATCACCATTGCCTCCACTGCCACCGACTGTCGTGCACAAGGAGCCGGGAATCGCGGCATTCGAAGTTAGTGACCCCGTCGCACCACCCTTGCCAACCACGGAAGAGGGCAAGCAGAGCAAAACCTACATACCCTCGGGTTCCTTCATGCGCGTTGCGCTGATGGGCGGACTTGATGCCCCAACGGGCGGACAAGCCCAGAACAACCCCTGGCCAATCCTCCTGCGGGTGCAGGACAACGCCTTTCTTCCGAACCGGTATCGCGCCAAGGTGAAGGAGTGCTTCATTCTGGGATCGGGCTATGGCGATATCAGTTCCGAACGCGCTTACCTACGTCTCGAGTCGCTTTCCTGCGCTCTCACGAATGGCGAAGTCGTGGATGCCACGATCAAGGGCTATGTGGTCGGTGAAGATGGTAAGGCTGGTTTGCGCGGGCGCTTGGTCAGCAAGCAAGGTCAGGTGTTAGCCAATGCCTTGATGACGGGAATCATCGCGGGGATCGGGCAAGGTTTCCAGCAAAGCGCGACGAGTTACAGCACGAGTGCCTTGGGAACCGTCGGCACTGTGGAATCCGGAAAGCAGATCCAGGCGGGAATCGGCTCTGGAGTGGGTAAAGCGCTGGATCGTCTCTCCCAGTACTACATCACCTTGGCCGAGAAGATGTTCCCGATTATCGAAGTCGATGCAGGGCGTGTTGTCGATGTCGTTCTGACCAAAGGTGTGACGCTGGGAATGGCCAGTGGATCCGAGGACGACACCTACTCGGAAATCTGGAAGCGCGGACGCCAGATCATGAAAAAGTCCCTGAACCCTATGGAGTAAGCACAGATGCGTAAATCAATCGTCGTTCATTTGGCCACCTTTTTCGTCGCCGTTGCAGGGGGTGCCAGTGCTTCACCCAATGCCATCGAATCCGAGATGGAGTCTCGCTTGAAGGAACTCTACCCATCGACCCGTATCACGGCGGTTCGTCAATCCGAAGTCGCCGGTCTCTTTGAAGTGACAATGGGGCGGAACGTTGCCTTCTCGGATGCGACCGGCCGCTACTTTGTGTTTGGGCATCTGTTCGATATGCGCGAGCAAAAGGATCTGACCGCCCAACGCCTGAGCGACATCAACCGCATCGACTTCGCCCAATTGCCGCTCCAGGATGCCATCAAGACGGTGCGAGGTGATGGCAGTCGCAAACTGGCCGTGTTTTCCGATCCGGACTGCTCCTACTGCAAAGGGCTAGAGAGTGAGTTGGCCAAACTCGATAACGTCTCGATCTTTACATTCCTCTATCCCCTGGAGGGGCTACATCCCGACGCCAAGGGAAAGGCGGAGCGAGTCTGGTGTGCCTCCAACCGGACTAATGCATGGTCTGAGTTGATGGCTACTGGCAAGCTTGCTGAGTCACCCAAGTGCGCTACCCCTATTGAGCGTATCAATCAACTGGCAACGAGTCTGGGCATTAATGGCACGCCCACGATGATTCTTCAGGATGGCAGCTTGATTCCTGGCGCGGCGCCGGCTGCAGAAATTGATCGGCGTTTGGCGGGAAATCCGGCCACCACGAAAGCTGCGGTGGCACCCAGGATGAAAGGAAATTGAACATGCACGAGGTTCGGGTAATGGTGGCAATGATTTCAATTGTCGCTTTAGGCTTGACTGGTTGTGCCGGCACGCTCACCGGGCTGGAAGGCGAGAGCAAGTTCGCCTGCAAGGCCCCCGATGGCGTGACCTGTTCATCACTGTCCGGGATTTACGCCAATGCCGTCGCAAACAACTTGCCAGCGCTGCGCAAAGAACGCAAAGGCGACCAGGCGGCTACGCCTGAATCCAAGGACTCGGTGATTACCGGCCAGGCGGCATCGTCCGGTGATCCCTTGCGGATACAGCCAACGGTTTTGCGCGTATGGATTGCACCATGGGAAGATGCCGACGGGGATCTGCACGACCAATCGTATTTGTACGTGGTCGCCAATGCTGGGCGTTGGGCCATTGAGCATAACCAGCGACAAATTGTCGATCGCTATCGACCGACTTTCTTAAAGCCAGCAACCACCAATAAATCCACGCAGAAACCGTTGCCGCAGTCTCAGCGTCCGACGCTTCCTCTTGGCGGTCCGACGCTACCGGGCAATCAGGCTATAAGCCCGCCAGGGAGCGATGCGTTCGCGGGAGATCGCGAGTGAGCTTTCTCGAAGCCGTTAAAACGGTCTTCTATGGCGAGCGGTTTGAGCCAGCTGACGCGGTCCAACGCAACCTGCTGGAGCGGATTGCCACACTGCCCAAGCTGACTGGCATCCTTCCCTACCTGGGATGGATGGGCGACGAAGGCATGTATGTGCTCGATCAGGGGGCCTTTGGCGATAAGCCTGGACTGTCCATGGGCTTCTGCATTGAGACGGTACCGCAAACTGGATCCAACGAGGAAATGGAGCGTGTGCTGGCGAGTCTCTTCATGTCTTGTCCAGCCGGAACCGGTATACAGATCTCGCTCTACGCCAGCCCCCACATCCTGCCTTCACTCAGAGAACAGGCCAACATGCTCCCGGTGGACGAGATGCCTTCGGGAGACGGGGAATCCAATCGAAATCGGAATATCTATCGCGTTCTTGGCCGGCGCCGCATCGATCACTACCTGAAGGGGGCGGGCAAATCGCTCTTTTCGCATCACGTCTATCTGCTTCGCGACTACCGCTGCATTATTGCCGTCAGTACGCCGTTGGACCCGGAAAGCCCGGCTGATGTGGAAGAAGCGATTCGGATCAAGGAAAGCACGCATGCCACCTTGCGATCCGCGCATATGCCAGGCTGGGATTGGGGACCGGAAAGCCTGCTCAATTATGTCGCCGACTTCTTCGATCACGAGCGCGTACTCGGTCAGCCAGAAGATCGACATATCGAATACGACAGCTCACGATCGCTGCGCAGTCAGTTGTCGAACCCGGAAATTGCTTCGGCCGTGGCCGATACCTTCATCAAATATCGGAAGGAGGGCGGCGCGGAGACGGCGATGCAGTGCTTTTCCGTGCGCCAATACCCGAAGTATTACCGGCTAGGCAACATGGGCTCTCTGATCGGGGATTACTACCAGATGGCGCTGGCGATTCCCTGTCCCTTCCTCATAACGATGGGGGCCATCCTGCTGGATTACGAATCAGCCAGAAGCAAAGCGCTGATCAAAGCAGCACGAGCCACCCAGGCAGCCGGTTCGTATATGTCCCACTTCCAGCCTGACCTTCAGGAGCGCAAACGCGACTGGGATATGGTGCTGCGCGCCTTCGACAATGGCCGAAACGTTGTTCAGATGTACCACCAGATCGTGCTCTTGTCGCGGATTGAGGATGTATCTCGTACTGAACATGCCGTCCGAGCAGTCTGGCGGGCCAGAGGGTTTGATCTGGCCAAAGATGTCTATCTGCAGCACCAGGCCTTCGTGGCATCCATGCCATGCACGCTCAGCCCGGCGCTGCAAAAGGATTTGCAGTTGTTTGGGCGTGCAGGAACCAAGACAGCGGACAACGCCGTCATGACTTCACCGCTCATTTCCGAATGGAAGGGAACGGCAACCCCAGTCATGACATTGTTTGGTCGCCGTGGCCAGATCATGACCTTTGATCTGTTCGATAACACGGGGGGTAACTACAACTTTGCCGTGGCGGCACTTTCCGGATCCGGCAAGTCGGTCTTCGTCAACGAAATGGCCTTCCGCTATCTCGGTACCGGAACCAAGGTCTGGATCATCGATGTAGGGCGTTCCTACCGGAATCTATCCGAACTCCTGGATGGCGAGTTCATCGAGTTTTCCGATGAGCGTACCAACACGATCTGCCTGAATCCCTTCTCCATGGTCGTCGATATAAACAACGACATGGAAATGCTGCTTCCCCTGGTGGCACAAATGGCCAGTCCTCGTGGGCCGCTCGATAACTATGCCTATTCGGCATTGGCAGCGGCCATCAAGCGGGTCTGGGACCAGAAAGAAAAGGCTGCCACGATTACCGACATCTATGAGTTGCTGCGTACCGGGCGGCTGAGTGATGAGGGCGAGATGGAACGAGACCTTTCCCGACTGGCCACTGCCTTGGAGCCTTATACCAAGCACGGTATCTATGCGAGCTACTTCGAGGGCGAGGCTAACATCGAATTTCGCAAGAACCTCGTTGTCTTGGAGCTGGAAGAACTCAAAGCCAAGAAAGATCTGCAGGCTGTGGTGATGCAGTTGATGATGTATCGAATCACCCAGGAAATGTACCTCGATCGGTCCAAGCGCAAGCTGGTCATCATCGACGAGGCCTGGGATCTCATGGGTAGCGGATCAAGCGCGAACTTTATCGAGGCAGGTTACCGACGTGCCCGCAAGTATGGTGGTGCGTTTGGCACCATCACGCAGTCGGTCGACGACTACTACAAGAACGAAGCAACCCGGGCGGCCATTACCAATGCCGACTGGCTGTTTCTGCTGCGGCAAAAGCCTGAAAGTATCGATCGCCTTGGCAAAGAGGGCAAGCTTCACGTCGATGAATGGATGAAACGGCAGCTGTCATCGGTCAGTACCGAACACGGTCATTACTCGGAGATCTTTGTTCATGGCCCGATGGGCTCAGGGGTAGGGCGGTTGATTCTCGATCCGTTCTCGATGCTGCTGTATTCCACCCGTGCCGAGGATTACCAGGCAATCAAAACCCTTACCGATCAGGGAATACCGGTTACCGAAGCCATTGAAACCATCATTGAACGCAGGGGTACCACATGAGCTTAGGGCGACTTTTTGTGATGGGCTTAGTGTCAGTACTTGTCTCGTGCGCGATTGGGTACGCCTGGCTTCTTGCAAACCCATCACCTCGCTTGGTACGTGTTGATGTCGGCAGTTTGTTCGAGGAGCAGAAAAAGACACTGGCCGCAAAGCTAAAGCCTGGCATGTCAGAAGACGAGCAAAAGGCCATCTTTCTGGCTGCCGCCGACTACGGAAAACAGGTCGATGAGGCGTTGAGCACCATTGCCAACGAATGCCGGTGCGGCGTATTGAATACGGCTGCACTGGTCCGTATGCCTGAGACTATCGACACAGGGATCCCCGATGCCACGGACCGGGTGCGTCAGATACTGGCACAGAAGTAGGGTTCGTGATGCTCAAGCGATGGCCGATCTTGCTTGCCGGGTACGTGTTGATAAGTTCGACATGGGCATCGGTCAGTAACGGGGCAGTCGACTATCCATCGGTCTGGAGTTGCGATGACGCCAAGTTTCACTGGTATTGCGACAGCGATCCTGAACCCTCCAAGGATCCCGAACAGCCCAAGGCCAAGCAAAAAAGCAAGGAAGAGGTAGCACTCGAAGAGTTGGAGAAGATGCGGAAATCGCTCGAGGCAAAACGCGCCTTGGCATTGATGCAACCTACCCCGGAAAACCTAAAGGCCTACATCACTGCACAAGAAGCCCTGATGGATCGTGCCTCAGTGTTTTCAGATGTCTGGCGTCGTGTGATCTGGGCCAATCCGGAAATCAATTATCAGTTGCGTAACCCAGTCAATAACGCGGCAATCCAGGTGCGTGACAGCGAGCGAACCCAGAAGGAACGCAGCTCCCTCAAGGAAATCGCGAAAGAGTGGGGCATCTTTTTTGTGTTTCGCACGGATTGCCCTTACTGCCATCGCATGGCCCCAGCCTTGAAGCTGCTATCGGACACCTACGGCATCACGATATTTCCGGTGAGTCTCGACGGCGGCGCATTGCCAGAATTCCCGGAGCCTGCCATGGATAACGGTATGGCCAAAGTTCTCGATGTCAAACAGGTTCCCTACGTTGCACTGGGAAACATCAAGGATCGACGCTTGATTCCGCTGGGGTCGGGTGTTTTGTCCGTACAGGACATGGTGGAGCGGATCTACATCCTGACCCAGACCCAGCCCGGCGACTTGTATTGAAGGACTGACCATGCTCAAGAAACGTCTACTTGTCACTCTGCTTGCGGTCTCCATTCCCTTGTCGTCACAAGCCAGCGTGCAAACCAGCATGCAAAGCTGGTTCAATGACATTGGTGCCTATGGCAATGTGACCGGACCTGCCGCGTATCAGGGGCAGACCATGAATCTGTACTCGGGTGGCAGTTTGTACATGCGTACCCCGGTCAAGAACTACCAGCTGGCGACAATCTCTCCTCCAGGGTTCAAGGCCGGTTGCGGGGGAATTGATCTGTTCGCTGGATCGTTCTCTTTCATCAACAAAGAGCAACTCACCGCCTTGTTGCGGAACATCGCCAATAACGCGATCGGCTACGCCTTCATGATGGCGGTCAAATCGATTTCCCCGGATCTGGCTGACCTGATGCAGTACCTGCAGGATCAGATTTCAAAGGTGAATAACCTCAACATCAATTCCTGCCAGGCCGCCGAGGGGATGGTCGCTGCCATTGGCAGCACCCTGACGGATAAAACCCAGGAAAAGGAAGGGAAGGTGGCCGGCGCATCTCTGAACCTCTTCGCCGACGTTTTCGAGTCATGGGATGCGTGGAAGGATCGCTCCAAGGCCAAGCAAACACGGGATGCAGCCATTTCCGCCGATGCCAGAAACAAGGACACCTTCGATCCCGGCAACGTGGTGTGGCGAGCCTTGCTTCGGGTAAATGGGGTGGATAACGATACCCGCCAACTCATGATGAGCATGACGGGGACCATCATCATCGTACCGCCGGGCGAGAACGAGTCAGGTTCCAGCACTGACCAGAAGGCCAAGTGGCTCTACAAGCCGGGAGCAAAAATCACCTTCCGACAGTTTGTCGGGGATGGTTCCTCAGCGACGGCAACGCTTTCCGGGTTGATTTGCGATGAGTACGCGGAATGCAAGAACCCCAGTTACACCGAAAATGGCATCACCTCCGGGTCGTTTGCCAAGTACGTGCGCGACAAGATCGTCACCATGAAACAGAAAGTGGAATCCCGCAACGCAGGCGGACAGGGGACGATGGATGTTTCCTTGATAAGTGCATCGAGCTTGCCCGTCTGGAAGATGCTGTCGCTCGCAGCCAATATGCCCGGTGGCGACTTCGTGGTGGAAAACCATACCCAGTTGATCGCGGTGGATGTGGCCCACTCATATTTCTCCAATCTCGCCAAGACACTTCGCGAGGCTGTACAGAATGAAATGGGCAAAGGCAATGCCGATGTGGCCGAAGCCGCCAAGACGATCTTGAGTCGCGTGACGGAGATCGAACAGGAAGGCCGGGAAATGCTCGTTGCCGAGTATCAGAAAGGCGTTCAGGTCGCCCAAATGCAACGCAGTATTCAATGGCTCGATCAGTCCCTCAAAGCCGGACTGCCCAGCAATGTGTTCCAGTCAATGATGGCGTTCAACCGATAGGCATGGAGTGACTTCACCGTGAACTTTGAGGTCTATGCCTATTGGAATATCGAGGAACTTGCAGCGACATTCAATGCCGTGGCAGCACTCATGGGCAGTGGCGACTATCTGGGGTTGCTGCGCACATTGGCGCTAGTAGGGATTCTTTCCCTTGCACTGGTGGTGCTCGCCGGCAAAGGCCGGATGGAGGAATTCTGGAAGTGGGTGATCATGTTGGCCGTGTTCAATGGCATGTTGCTGGTGCCGAAGACAAACGTCATCGTGGTCGATCGGACGGGGTCAGCACCTTCGCGAGTCGTAGCAAACGTGCCCATTGGTCTAGCGGCGTTTGCACACTCCACCAGCAAGATTGGGGATTGGCTGACGGGTGCGTTTGAAACCGTCTTTTCATTACCAACGGATCTGCAATTTCGAACCAGTGGCTCACTCTTCGGCCACCGCGTCTTGCAAGAGCGCTTAGCCATCAAAAGTGGTCAGCCCATTCTGACCAGCAATTTCTATGAGTTTTACCGGGAGTGCATCACGCCAGAGTTGGCGTCTGGCTACATTCGCATGAATGACCTGATGAAGGCCAACGACATCTGGGGTGCCTTGAGTGGCATGACCAACCCGTCGCGTCTGGTCTCGATTCGAGATACGACCGATCCAAGCCTGATCCAAACCATGGGTTGCAACGCAGGTTACACCGCGATTACCACCCAATTGAACGCCGAGACGGCCATTCAACTCGGGCTTCTGGGAAACCGCATGTATCCCGGAATGTCTTCCGCGTTGGCGAATACCGCGATAGCAGGTTCATTGGCCACCAGTACCAGCTACTTGCTTGGGTTATCCGCGACCGCGACCGAAACGATCAGGCAGTCGATTGTCTCAAATGCCGTGATTGATGCCCAATACACCATCCCTTCACAAATCGGCGATGCCGCGAGTGCCGCAACCAACCTGGCACAAGCTCAGGCGGTGCGACAGACCAGCGACTCGTACAAGGCGATGGCCAAGCTTGCGGAAGGCACTATGCCGAAGGTACGCAATGCGATTGAACTGGTTCAGTACGCGGTATTTCCGATCATCCTGATTCTGACGTTGATTGCCGGCCACCATGGCCTCACAGTCCTGAAAATGTATGCGGGCAGCCTGATTTGGATACAACTCTGGCCACCCCTCTACGCGATCATGAACTTTCTGATGAATGTTCAGGCCCAGAAGGCGCTCACGAGCGCCACCAATGGGGGAGGGATGTCGCTCGAAACCTATGGCTACCTCAATAATTCAGTGGTCAGTGACCAAGCCATCGCTGGCATGCTGGTCCTGTCAATTCCCGCCATTGCCGCAGCGCTGATCAAGTGGGGTGATGCAGGCTTACGCTCCGTTGGCTCTTCGTTTGCCCCACGAGATGCAGAAAAGGCAGCAGCTTCACTCGCTCAGGGCAACATGAACATGGGGAATGCGTCGCTGGGTAATGTGCAGCAGGGCAATTACTCGGTACTACAACACTCGACGCAACCTACCCTGTCGACAGGGGCTGCCAAGATGGCCATTGCAGGAACTGCGGGGTCCATTGAACGCTCAGGTGATGCCATGACTGTCAAGAGTGGCAATATGAGCATGACGGGGTTTGACTCAAACCGGGATGGCCGTTTCACGATCGACGAAGTGACGAATGTTTCTGCATCGGGATCATCACTGATGGGGGCCATCGCCCAATCCGGGTTGGGCCGTTCTGCCTCGAATGTGCAGTACTCAGGCGAGGGTACGCAAGCCTCCACAGGCAAAGCCAGCACATTGGGGGATACAAAAACCGCCAAGTTCACGCAGGATCAAAGTGCAGCTTTCCAACGCCAGTTATCGAAGGCATTGAATTCAGAGATCGGTGGAGATACCAGTGGTGGAGTGACTACCGGTGCCGGAAACGCGATGTCGACGGGGCGTGATTATTCTGCGAAGAAGGGACTGACCAATCAGGAAGGCGCGTCCATTGATTCCGCGCTGAACGCAGGCGGTAATGGTGCGCCAAGTAAGCCTGTGGAGGGAGCGGCTTCTAAAGATCCGGGTAGAGCAGGGCAGTTGGCCATGGCACTGGCGGAAAAGGCGTCCGGTGTCTCGGCGCGTGTGGCCGGTGGTGTCAAAACGGGGCAACGCTATGATGAGTCGGCCGACCAGACAATCAAGACGGCAACGCAAGATGAATTAAGGCAGGCTGCAGAGATCGCCAAGCGTGGCCTGCTTCGAGTGGCGGGATCGACCTCGGACCAAGGCGTAAGGCAAGCGGCTGAGCGAGCGGCAGCAACGCTTGATAAAGCCAAGACCTATGACAGTAAAGAGCTTGCATCACTGACTGAGCAGCAGGAAGCAGGTAGTCGTCGCCAGGTAGGTAATGAAAACCGCTCCAATGTGTCCGTCGATGAGACACTGATCATGGCTAAGTCTGGCTACGAAATGCTCTTTGGAAAAGGTTCGGAAGTCACACCGGAGCGCCTGGCTGCATTTCAACGAGAGTGGAATACAAACCAGGGCTTTCGTGAGGATGTGGCGGTGGAGACAAGGGATCGATTGGCCAAGTCCCGTCTTGCTACGGAAGGTGTTGAAACACCAAAATCTCAGGAATCAGTTCGGGGCGATGGTCAGCAGGCGCTTGCCGCACTGGATATAAGTGGAAATTCTGCGGTTGCTGCACAGGCACAGGAAAACCGCAGGCAGGTTGAACAACAGCAGTATCAGAATCCTAGGTCCATGCCCGATCTCGCACCCGCAGCGAAGGCTTACGCCGATTCCTTCAACTCAGCTTCAGATCAGGTCAAACGCAAGGAATCGCAGATATCACTGGAAAGCGGGATTACCGTCATGGCGAACCAGTTGTATCAAGATCGCCAGCGTGGGACGGGAACAGTGCTTCTGAATTCATTTGGCTTTGGTGCGGGGTCGGCCAATGTTCAGGACTACGCTAACAAGCTAAGAGAAGCCGCACAAAATGATCCAGAGCTTGCTCAGGGGCTGTCAAATATTGGCAGCAATAATCGGGCTGGATCGCAACCCACATCGGCTGACATGGTGTGGCTGGAAGGAAAGGCTATAGCGTCAGTCAGGCAGGCCGAAGGGAATGCATCCGATGTGGCGGGATGGGTTGCAGATCAAGCAGGACATGTACTTTCGCCGGGTAGCTCACCGTCCACAAGAAAATGACCGCAATCGCGAACCATGACTTCAGTCGTCGTCGATCGGATCATGACCGATGCGGACGCCACCTGCGTACATACCAAAGCCTTGGAATCCTCGACCAACCCCTGAAAAATGAATCGAGTTCGGATCCTGATCATTCGGTGCATCTGCGTACCGTGAATCTTTTTTTGATGTTGCCCTGTCATCACGCATCAGGAAACGAATAAATGCGCTTGCCAGGAATATCCATGACAGCAGGGCAGCCACCAGGATGGTCTTTTCGTTACCGAATTTCGAGACCAAGTATCCGGCAATTATGGTTATTCCAAGCAGCGTTAGTCACTAACAAGTTCAGTCTTGACAGATTGTGAGAAGAATTCAATGAGTGGCAGCCATGGCCGGGACGATGTTGAAGCGCGTCAGCGAACAGGCGGCAGCGATGGCGGCGCGTCCCA
>Ga0172373_10002967_pt1 | contig 25360 bp, 29 predicted proteins | sample Lak10m_2_FD_114546 | JGI IMG/M metagenome (GOLD analysis project Ga0172373, IMG submission 114546) | Freshwater microbial communities from Kabuno Bay, South-Kivu, Congo - kab_092012_10m | ecosystem: Environmental > Aquatic > Freshwater > Lake | place: Democratic Republic of the Congo...
AACAGGGAGGCTTCACGTCTAGGAGACGTAGGATCCGAAGACCCTGAAAACCCAGGCATTGCACCTGGGGAACAACTGGCGGGAGGGTAGTGCGTCCGCCGAAATCGGTAGGTGCTGCGTTGCAGCAACCTGCGACACGATATGTACGGGAAAACGCATATTTGTGCTATGCAAAAAAACTCACCCGAGCCATGCGCGCGACGCATGTCAAGGGGGTCACTGCGCTTCCTGCATCTTGTGCAGAAGAAAGTCGCGGAATACGGTGATCCGCTTGGAATGGCGCAGTTCTTCGGGGTAGACGAAATAGGCGTCGACCTTCGGCCCCTTCAGTTCGGGCAGGATATTCACCAGATTGTCGGTTTCGGTGCTGAGATAGTCCGGCATGGCGGCAATGCCCAGGCCGGACTTCACCGCCCGATAAATGCCGTGGATATTGTTGACTTCAAGAACCGGCCGGCGGGGGCGGGCAGGGGTGGCGCCGGCTTCCAGCAGCCAGTTGACGTTCGAGACCGGCGGCGAGACCCGGGCGTCGTCGCCGTAGACGATGATATGGTGATTGTCCAGGTCCTCGGGGCTTTTCGGCACGCCGTATTTCTTCAGGTATTCCGGCGAGGCGTAGACGTTGTAATGCATGGTCAGCAGGTGCCGCTGGATCAGGTCGGGCTGGCGGGGCGGCATCATGCGGATGGCGACGTCGGCCTCGCGCATGGCCAGATCCAGTTCGCCGTCGTACAGCACCATCGTCAGCGCGATATCCGGGTAAAGATCAAGAAAATCCTTGATGCGCGGCGTCAGCCACAGGCTGCCGAACGCCACCGTGGTGGTGACCTTCAGGGGGCCTTGCGGCCGCTCGCGGCTTTCGGTCAGCAGCGCCTCGGTCATGGCCAGCTTCGAGAAGATCTCGCGCGCGGTCTTGTACAGCAACTCGCCCTGTTCGGTCAGGATCAGGCCGCGGGCGTGGCGGTGGAACAGCGGCAGATTCAGGCTTTCTTCCAGGGCGCTGATCTGGCGGCTGACCGCCGACTGGCTGAGATTCAGGACTTCGCCCGCATGGGTGAAACTGCCAGCCTCGGCCACGGCGTGGAAGACCCTCAGTTTATCCCAGTCCATGATCGGTCAAAGGGCTCCCTGCCCACCTGGCGTTTTCCGGCCGGTCCCGTCAAGGAGCCGGCCAGCTTTGTTCATTGCGGCCCACACTGTGCCGGAACTCAGGTCCCGTGTCCATGCGCGGCAAGGAAGCGTTCCGCTTCCAGGGCGGCCATGCATCCGGTCCCGGCGGCGGTCACCGCCTGCCGGAAGATCTTGTCCTGCACGTCGCCGGCTGCGAAAATTCCCGGCACGTTGGTCGCCGTCGAGCCGGGGGTGGTGACGATGTACCCTTCGTCGTCGATGGTGACCACGCCCTTGAACAGCTCGGTATTGGGCGAGTGGCCGATGGCGACGAAAACGCCGTCGGTGGCCAGGTCGCTGGTCTGCCCGGTCTTGACGTTCTTCAGGCGGACGGCGGTCACGCCGGGGGGATTGTCGGCCCCCAGAATTTCGTCGACGACGCTGTCCCACACCACGTTGACCTTGGGATTGGCGAACAGCCGTTCCTGGGCGATCTTTTCGGCGCGCAGGGAATCGCGGCGGTGGACCAGGGTGACCTTGGCGGCGATGCCGGCCAGATAGATCGCTTCCTCGACGGCGGAATTGCCGCCGCCGACCACCACCACTTCCTTATTGCGGAAGAAGAAGCCGTCGCAGGTGGCGCAGGCCGAGACGCCGAAGCCCTGGAACTTCTTTTCCGACTCGATGCCCAGCCAGCGGGCGGTGGCGCCGGTGCAGATCACCAGGGTGTCGCCGACATATTCGTCGCCGGAATCGCCCTTGGCGACGAAGGGGCGCCGGGTCAGGTCGATGTCGACGATGGTGTCGTAGAGGAACTGGGCCCCGACATGCTCGGCCTGGGCCTGCATCTGCTCCATCAGCCACGGTCCCTGGACCGCCTCGGCGAAACCGGGGAAGTTCTCGACGTCGGTGGTGATGGTCAGCTGGCCACCGGGCTGCAGGCCAGCCACCAGGATCGGTTCGAGATTGGCGCGGGCGGCATAGATCGCCGCGGTGCAGCCGGCCGGGCCGGATCCCAGAATCAGGACTTTGGTGCGATGGGTTGCCATGAATGTTCCCCTGCAGGTATCCGTTGCAGAATAAGTCGGGGGCGGCGGGTGCGCAAGGCCGCAGCCGGAACCGAAAAAGGGCGCGAAAAAACTCGCGCCCTTTCGACGGTACCGCCCCGAAGGGCAGGCTTACAGCTCGCCGGCGTGCTTGGCCAGGTACTCGGCGACGCCGGCCGGGTTGGCCTTCATGCCGGCCTTGCCCTTCTGCCAGCCGGCGGGGCAGACCTCGCCATGCTCCTCATGGAACTGCAGGGCGTCGACCAGACGCAGCATCTCGTCGACGTTGCGGCCCAGGGGCAGGTTGTTGACATGAGCGACCTGGACATTGCCGGCCTTGTCGATCAGGAACGAACCGCGCAGGGCGACGGCGTCGTTGATCAGCACCCCATAGGAGCGGGCGATGGACTTGGTCAGGTCGGCGACCATCGGGAACTGAACGTTGCCCAGGCCGCCCTTGTCGACGGCGGTGTTCTTCCAGGCCAGGTGGGTGAAGTGGGAATCCACCGACACGGCGACGACTTTGCAGTTCTTCTCGGCCAGGGCCTTGACGCGGTGGTCGTGGGCCAGGATTTCCGACGGACAGACGAAGGTGAAGTCCAGCGGATAGAAGAACACCAGGCCATAGGACCCCGCCAGATAGGACTTCAGGTTGAAGGCCTGCTCGATGGAATTGTCGGGCATCACCGCCGGGGCGGTGAAGTCCGGAGCGGCTTGGGTCACCAGGCTGAGGGGATTGACGGCGTCGGACATCCTTGTGTCTCCGTATCTGCGGCTGGAGGGTGAGATTGATCCGTCCAATCTAATCGTCTCCGGCCGTCCATGCAAGGTGGAATGACTATAAACTCGCGGCGAGGCTATCGAATAATAATGAATTTCACTATCATCATCACCCGATGGTTTTACACCGCGACGCGGTAAGGACGGGCTTGGCGTTTGGGCCAAGGCTTGGTAATATAATTTCGTGAAACACCTTGCTTTTGGAGTTCCCTGATGCAGCGGGTCAAACTCGACCGGATCGACCGCCGAATTCTGGCGGATCTGCAGGCCGACGGTCGGATGACCAACGTCGAGCTGGCGCGCCGGGCCGGCATATCTGCGCCGCCCTGTCTGCGCAGGGTCCGGGCGCTGGAGGAGGCCGGCTATATCCGGGGCTATCACGCCGAGATCGAGCCGCAGGCCCTGGGCTTCAACGTCACCGTCTTCGCCCATGTCGGCCTGAACAGTCAGGCCGAGGCCGATCTGCGGTCGTTCGAGGATCTGGTGCTGGGCTGGGCCGAAGTGCGGGAGTGCCATATGCTGGCCGGCGAGACCGACTTCCTGCTGAAGATCGTCGCCCACGACTGGGACGATTATCAGCGGTTCCTGACCACCAGGCTGACGGCGGCCCCCAATATCAGCCACGTCAAAAGCAGTCTGGCGATCCGCAATTCCAAGCATCAGCCGGGCATCCCCATCGATGTCGACGCCGATCCCGAGTCCGAGTCCGAATGAGCGGGGGAGACATTTCGTGACCGTCTGGCATTGCCTGTGTCTGGCCGTGGCCGTCATCGTTGTGCCGGTGGCGGCGTCCGCTTCGTCGAAGGGCGGCGGCGCTGAAAGGCCCGCCGCGCCGGCTGTGGCCACGCAAAAAAGGGTTCTGCAGCCCCCGTCCGGGGTCGTCGAGCGCATCGACGGCTTCCGGCTGTCGATCTCGCAGGTCAGCTTTCCCGGCGTGCCCGAGCGCAGTTCGTGCCGTCTGCTGGTCCGGGCCTTCAACGGCGGAACGCGAAGCGTCGGCCTGCTCCTGCCGGTCTACACCTTCAACGGGGCCAAGGAACCGCTGAATTCCTGGCTGATACCCACGGCCGAGGTTTCTCCCGGACAGGCGACGGAACGGATCTATTCGTGCAAGATGGCGCATTACATGAAACTGGATCTGTCGGCGGCCAATGGCTGGCCGTCCGTCTGCATGGTCGGCGGGGAAGAGCAGTCCCCCTGTCCGGTAATCCTGAATTTCGAAGCCAATCTTGACCTGATCGAGAAATAGGCGCCGCCGCCCAAGGATCGTAGCCATGCATGACGGGATGTTCCGCCTGCTGCGGCATCGCCGTTTCCTGCCCCTGTTCGTGGCGCAGTTCCTGGGGGCGGCAAACGACAATCTGTTCAAGAACGCCCTGGCGGTCCTGATCGTCTATGGTCAGGGCCGGTCCGGCGGTTTGGCCCCGCCGGTGCTGGTGCCGCTGTCGGCCGGCCTGTTCATCCTGCCTTATTTCCTGTTTTCGGCCACGGCCGGCCAGATGGCCGACCGCTACGAGAAAAGCCGCCTGATGCGGCTTTGGAAAGGGCTGGAGGTGGCGGTTTCCGCCGTCGGGGCGTGGTCGCTGCTGACCGGCAGCCTGGCCGGCATGCTGGCCGCCCTGTTTCTGCTGGGGGTGCAGGCCGCCTTGTATGGCCCGGTCAAGTATGCCGTGCTGCCCGAATTGCTGAAGCCGGACGAACTGGTGGGCGGCAACGCCCTGATCGAGGGCGGCACGTTTCTGGCCATTCTGGCGGGCACCATCGCCGGCGGCGCCCTGATCCTGGCCGATGGCGGCCCGGCTGCCGTCGCCGCCCTGTCGCTGGGGCTGGCCGTCATGGGCTTTGCCGCCGCCCTGGCGGTGCCGCCGGCACGTCCGGGCAATCCGGGAGCAATCGTGGGCGCCCATATCGCCCGCGAGACCGCCGTGGTGCTGGGGCTGGTGTGGCGGCGGCGCGATCTGACCCTGGCGGTGCTGGGGATTTCCTGGTTCTGGCTGGTGGGGGCCACCTATCTGGGGCAGTTTCCCGCCTTCGCCCGGGACGTCCTGGCCGCCGGCCCGTCGGTGGTGACGATGTTGCTGGCGATGTTTTCGGTGGGGATCGGCCTGGGGTCGGTTCTGTGCGGGCGGCTGACTGCCGGCCGGCTGCCGGTGCGGCCGGTGGTCTGGGCGGCGGTGGGAATGGCCCTGTTCGGCGCGGATCTGTGGCTGGCCGCCGATCCGGCCGCCGCCGTGGAGCCGGCGGATCTGACCGCTTTCCTGGCCCGCCCGGCATCCTGGCGGATTCTGGCCGATCTGCTGGCCGTGGCCGTCTGCGGCGGCATCTACATCGTGCCGCTTTACGTCGTCTTGCAATCCTGCGGCGACCCGGCGGTCCGGTCCCAGGTGGTGGCGGCCAACAACATCGTCAATGCCGGATTCATGGTGGCGGCGGCCCTGGCCTCATCGGGACTGCTGGCGCTGGGCCTTGCCGTCCCCCAACTCTTTCTGATGGTGGCGCTGGCCAATCTGGCCGTGGCCGGCCGGCTGCGCCACCTGCCGGCGGCGCTGCAATCGTCCTGCCGGGAACCGGAGGCTTTGTCATGAGTGTGATCGAACGTCTGCGGGCCGAACTGGCCCGCCGCGGTCTGGACGGCTTCGTGGTGCCGCGGGCCGACGAGTTCCAGGGCGAATATGTCGCCCCGTCGGCCCAGCGTCTGGGCTTTCTCACCGGGTTCACCGGCTCGGCCGGCATGGCGGTGGTGCTGGGCGGCCGGGCGGCGATCTTCGTTGACGGGCGCTATACCCTGCAGGTCCGCCACGAGGTCGACGAAGCCTGTTTCGAGATCCTTCACCTGACCGACGAGCCGCCGCCGCGCTGGCTGGATCAGTCCCTGGCGGCCGGTCAGACGCTGGGCTTCGATCCCTGGCTGCACACCGCCGACCAGGCCGAGACGCTGCGGACCGCCTGTGTCCGTGCCGGGGCCGATCTGGTCGCCTGTTCCGACAATCCGCTGGATGCGGTGTGGGATGGGCGTCCGCCGCCGCCATCGGGGCCGGTGGTGCCGCACGCTCTGGAACATGCCGGACGCAGCGCCGCCGACAAGCGGGCCGATGTCGCCGCCACCCTGGCCGCCGACCGGCTGGATGCCGCGGTCCTGACCGATCCCGCATCCCTGGCCTGGCTGTTGAACATCCGGGGAAGCGATCTTGCCTTCGTGCCGCTGGTCCTGGCCTTCGCCATCCTGCATGCCGATGGCGGGGTGCAGCTGTTCCTGGATGCCGGCCGGCTTGCCGACGGGACGGCGGCCCATCTGGGGGCCGGGGTCGCCATCCTGCCGCCTGAAGATTTCACCATTGCCCTGGCCGCGCTGGCCCGGGCCGGCAAGCGGGTGCGGGTCGACCAGGGGCAGGCGCCGCAGGCGGTGCTGACCGCCCTGGCCGGCGCCGCCATCGACCGCGGGCCGGACCCTTGCGCCCTGCCGCGTGCCTGCAAGAATACCGCCGAACTGGCCGGCTGCCGTGCCGCTCATCGGCGCGACGGCGCCGCGCTGGTCCGTTTCCTGCGCTGGCTCGACGGGCGGCGCGATATCGACGAACTGACCGCCGCCCGGCATCTGGAAGAATTGCGCCGGCAGGGCGAGCTGTATCGCGGTCCGTCCTTTCCGACCATCGCCGGGGCCGGTCCCAACGGCGCCATCGTCCATTATCACGCCACGGCCGACAGCAACCGCCGCCTGGAAGACGGGCAACTGTTCCTGCTGGATTCCGGCGGCCAGTACCTGGACGGCACCACCGACGTGACCCGCACCGTCGCCATCGGCCACCCCGGGGATGAAGAACGCCGCCGTTTCACCCTGGTGCTGAAGGGGCATATCGCCCTGGCCCGCGCCCTGTTTCCGGTCGGAACGACCGGCCCGCAGCTGGATGTGCTGGCGCGTCAGGCCTTGTGGCGGCACGGCCTGGATTACGACCACGGGACCGGCCACGGCGTCGGGGCCTATCTGTCCGTGCACGAGGGGCCGCAGCGGATCGGCAAGCAGGGGCAGTCGGCGGTGCCGTTGAAGCCGGGCATGATTCTGTCCGACGAGCCCGGTTACTACAAGGCCGGGGCCTATGGCATCCGCATCGAGAATCTGGTGGTGGTGAGCGAGCGGGGCACGCCGGACGGCGGGGACAAGTCCCTGCTGGGCTTCGAGACGCTGACCCTGGTTCCCATCGACCGGGCGCTGGTCGATGCCGCGCTGCTGGACCAAGAGGAGCGGGACTGGCTGAACGCCTACCATGCCCGCGTCATGGCCGAACTGTCGCCGCTGCTGTCCGGTCCCGACCGCGCCTGGCTGGTGCGGGCGACCTATCCGCTATAGCCCGAAGTGCGGGCGAATTCGGCGGTGACGGCATCCATCGTGTTGCGGTGGATCATCAGCCAGCCGGGCAGCTCCTCGGTGAAATAGCGGTCCCGGGCGTCGCCGCCTTTCAGGGCCGCCTCGACCTGCCGCAATTCGGCCAGGACCCGCTGGTGCTCGCCGCGATGGCATCCCAGGGCGAAAAAGCCGACCTGTCCCATCAGTTCCTCTTCCCGGGCGAAATGATGGCGGCAATGGTCGATGAATTCGGCCAGCAGGGGAAGACGCGCCGCCGGGCCGGCGGCGGCCAGGGCGTTGATCTGCTCGGCCGCAACCGCGTGGTCGGCATCCATGAAAGAGATTCCGACGTTCAGCCCGTCGTTCCAATGCAGCACGCCCATCCGATCCCCCCGATATCCCGCGATCCGTAACGCACAGGGTACATACTTTATCCCTATTTGTGAAGAAACATGGCGGGAAGACGCATGATCCCCCATCTTCAGGCATCACCGCCGCTTCGCCGTCGATCTGCCCGCGGTGGGGTGACTTGGCGCCGGCAAATGCGCTATATCAGGCGCCCTGGCTTTTCTTTGTCGGTGCGTGCCCGCTCATGTCGTCGCGTCCTTATCGCCATATCACCCGCCGCAAATCGCGACTGATCCATGTCGGCGCGGTGCCGGTGGGCGGTGATTCGCCCATCACCGTCCAGACCATGACCAACACCCTGACCACCGATGTGGCCGGCACGGTGGCGCAGATCCGCCGCGCCGAGGCCGCCGGCGTCGACATCGTCCGCGTCTCGTGCCCCGACGAGGATTCGACGGCGGCCCTGGCCGGAATCATCCGTCAGGTTTCGGTGCCGGTGGTGGCCGACATCCACTTCCACTACCGCCGCGCCATCGAGGCTGCCGAGGCCGGCGCCGCCTGCCTGCGCATCAATCCCGGCAATATCGGCTCGGCCGACCGGGTGCGCGAGGTGGTCCGGGCGGCCAAGGACCACGGCTGTTCCATGCGGATCGGCGTCAACGCCGGATCGCTGGAAAGGCATCTGCTGGAAAAATACGGCGAACCTTGCCCCGAGGCCCTGGTCGACAGCGCCCTGGAACATGCCCGCATCCTGGAAGACAACGATTTCTTCGAGTTCAAGATATCGGTCAAGGCGTCGGACGTGTTCCTGGCGGTGGCGGCCTATCAGGGGCTGGCGGCGGCCTGCGATTATCCGCTGCATCTGGGCATCACCGAAGCCGGCGGCCTGATCGGCGGCACGGTCAAGTCGGCCATCGGCATCGGCAACCTGCTGTGGGCCGGCATCGGCGACACCTTGCGGGTGTCGCTGTCGGCCCCGGTCGAGGACGAGGTCAAGGTCGGCTATGAAATCCTCAAGGGCCTGGGCATCCGGGCCAGGGGGGTGCGCATCGTGTCGTGCCCCTCCTGTGCCCGCCAGGGCTTCGACGTGGTGTCGACGGTCGAGGCGCTGGAAAAGCGTCTGGCCCACATCACCGCCCCGGTGACGCTGTCGATCATCGGCTGCGTCGTCAACGGTCCGGGCGAGGCGCGCGAGACCGATGTCGGCCTGACCGGCGGCGGCGGCGAATCGCACATGGTCTATGTGGCGGGCACGCCCGACCACAAGATCGACAGCCCGGCCATGCTGGACCACATCGTCGAATTGGTGGAACGTAAAGCGGCGCAGCTCGACGCCGCCAAACAGAAGGGGTGAACACCTTGTCCGGCCTGCAACCCGTCCGCGGTACCCACGACCTGCTGCCCGAGGAATCCCGCCGTCACCGCCACGTCGAGGAAACCGTCTTCCAGGTGGCGCGGCGCTACGGTTATGGCGAGATCGTCACCCCGATCTTCGAATTCACCGAAGTGTTCGCCCGCACCCTGGGGGAAACCTCGGACGTGGTGACCAAGGAGATGTACACCTTCAGCGACCGCTCGGGCGAGTCGGTCACCTTGCGGCCCGAGGGCACCGCCGGGGTGGCGCGGGCCTTCATTTCCGGCGGTCTGGCCCAGCATCTGCCGCTCAAGGTGTTCTATCGCGGGCCGATGTTCCGCTATGAACGGCCGCAGAAGGGGCGGCAGCGCCAGTTCCATCAGGTCGGCATCGAATTGCTGGGCGTCGACCAGCCGCTGGCCGACGTCGAGGCGGTGTCGATGGCCTGGCGCAGCCTGGAGGCGCTGGGGCTGGGCGGCAAGGTGCAGCTGGAACTGAACAGCCTGGGCGATTCCGAAAGCCGCGCCGCCTATCGCGATGCCCTGGTGGCCTATCTCGATCCGTTCCGCTCGTCCCTGTCGGAAGACAGCCGCAACCGTCTGGACAAGAACCCGTTGCGCGTCCTGGATTCCAAGGACGAGGGCGACCGCCGCATCGTCGCCGGGGCGCCGCTGATCACCCAGTCGATGACCCCGGCCGCCCGCGCCTTCTTCGAGCAGGTCACCGGCGGGCTGGCGGCGCTGGGCATTCCGGCGACGGTCAACCCGCGGCTGGTGCGCGGCCTGGATTATTACTGCCATACCGCTTTCGAATTCACCACCACCGCCCTGGGCGCCCAGGGCACGGTGCTGGCCGGCGGCCGCTACGACGGGCTGATCGGGCAGATGGGCGGTCCGGCCACTCCCGGCATCGGCTGGGCCGCCGGGGTCGAGCGGCTGGCCATGCTGGTGGACGGCGTCACCCCGCCCGAGCGTCCCGTCGCCATCATTCCGATGGGCGACGCGATGGCGGCGATGGCCCTGGCCGATTCCCTGCGGGCCGCCGGTCTGGCGGTGGAAATGGGCTTTTCCGGCAACCTGAAGAAGCGCATGGCCCGCGCCGACAAGGCCGGAGCCCGCGCCGTGGTCATCATGGGCGAGGATGAGATGGCGCGCGGCGCCGTCACTCTCCGGGACCTCGACAGCGGCAGCCAGGACGAGGTGCCCCTGGCCGCGCTGAAGGAGCGCCTGCTGGCGAAATGAGCCCGGCCGCCGCTCCCCGCCTGCTGGTCGTGGGCGCCAACCATCGGTCGGCGTCCTTGCCCCTGCGCGACCAGCTGTTCGTCGACGATGCCGCCGCTCCGGCCTTCCTGGCCGATCTCAAGGCCCGCGGCCTGCACGAGGCGATGGTGCTGTCCACCTGCGACCGGGTCGAGGTCTGGGCCTCGCACCACGACGATCAGGTGGCCGCCGGCATCATCGGCGATTCCTTCGCTGTCCGCACCGGCCTGCCTCCGGCGGCGCTGGGCGGGCAGCTGTACGAACTGGCGGGGGCCGACGCGGTCCGTCACGGCTTCACCGTCACCGCCTCGCTGGATTCCCTGATCATCGGCGAGCCCCATGTGCTGGGCCAGGTCAAGACCGCCCACCGTCTGGCCCGCGACGCGGGGACCGTGGGCGTCGAACTGGAAACCGTGCTGCAGGCCGCCTATGGCGCCGCCAAGCGCATCCGCAGCGAGACCCATATCGGCGAAGGTCCGGTGTCCATCGCCGCCGCCGCCGCCCAGATGGCCCGCGAGGTGCACGGCGACCTGGGGCGGTGCCGCGGCCTGCTGATCGGGGCCGGCGACATGGGCGAACTGGTGGGGGAAAGCCTGCTGGCCGCCGGATTGTCGTGGCTGGCGGTCACGGCGCCGCGGGTCAGCCGGGCCGAGGCGCTGGCCCAAAGTCTGGACAGCCACGTCCTGCCGTTCGAGGATCTGCGCGACTCGCTGGCCGGGGCGGACATCGTCGTCTGCTCGGTGGGGGCAAGGGTGGTGACCCTGACCGCCGACATGATGGCCGCCGCCCTGAAGAAGCGGCGGCGCCGGCCGGTCTTCGTGGTCGATGCCGGCATTCCCGGCGATGTCGAGCCGGCGGTCAACCGCCTGGACGGCGCCTTTCTGTACGATCTGTCCGACCTGGAGCGGGTGGCGCTGGAGGGGCGCGCCGGCCGCGAGCAGGCCGCCCGCGCCGCCCGCACGCTGCTGGAGGCGGAGCTGGAGGCCTTCCTGAAGGGCCGTGCCGGCCGCGTCGCCGTGCCGGCCATCGTCGCCCTGCGGCAGCGTTTCGAGGAAACCCGCGAGGCGGTCCTGGCCGAGGCCGGAAGCGACGCCGCCCAGGCCACCCGCCTGCTGATCAACCGTCTGCTGCATGCCCCGTCCGAAGGACTGAAGGGCGTTGCCGCCGAAAGCGCCGAATGGCGGGCGATGGAAAAGACCCTGAAGACCCTGTTCCGATTGGATTGAGTGCGCGATGAATCTGGAAGCCCAACTGGACAAGGTTCTTTATCGCTTCGACGAACTGCATGCCCTGCTGTCCGCCGGAGATGCCACCTCCTTCGCCAAACTGTCCAAGGAGCTGTCGGACCTGGAGCCGGTGGCCCAGGCGGTGAAGACCTTGCGCAAGGCCCGCGCCGACATGGCCGAGGCCGAGGCGATGATGGCCGACCCCGACATGAAGGATCTGGCCGCCGAGGAATATTACGCCCTCAAGGAAACCTTGCCGGTCCTGGAGCGCGAGGTGCAGCTGATGCTGCTGCCCAAGGACGAGGCCGACGAAAAGAACGCCATCCTGGAAGTGCGCGCCGGCACCGGCGGCGAAGAAGCCGCCCTGTTCGCCGCCGAGCTGTTTCGCATGTATGAACGCTATGCCTCGACCCGCGGCTGGCGCTTCGAGGTGATGGACGTCAACGAAACCGGCATCGGCGGCATGAAGGAAGCCAGCGCCACCATCACCGGCCGCGGCGTGTTCGCCCGCCTGAAGTTCGAATCCGGCGTCCATCGGGTCCAGCGGGTGCCGGCCACCGAATCCGGCGGGCGCATCCATACCTCGGCGGCGACGGTGGCGGTGCTGCCCGAGGCGGAAGAGGTGGACATCCAACTGGACGACAAGGATCTGCGCTTCGACGTCTATCGCAGCCAGGGCTCGGGCGGGCAGTCGGTCAACACCACCGATTCGGCGGTCCGCGTCACCCATATCCCCACCGGCCTGGCGGTGGCCTGCCAGCAGGAAAAAAGCCAGCACAAGAACAAGGCCACGGCGTTGAAGCTGCTGCGCTCGCGCCTGTACGAGATGGAGCGCGAGGCCAAGGATGCCGCCCGTGCCGCCAACCGCAAGAATCAGGTGGGATCGGGCGACCGTTCGGAACGCATCCGCACCTATAATTTCCCGCAGGGCCGCGTCACCGACCATCGCATCAACCTGACGCTCTACAAGATCGACGAGGTGATGAACGGCACCGCCGTCGACGAAGTGGTGGAAGCCCTGATCGCCGCCGACCAGGCCGAACGGCTGGCGGAGATGGTGGAGTGATCCGGGCCGGCGACCTGATCGCCAGCCTGACATCACGCTTCGCCGCCGCCGGCATCGACGACGCCCGCTTCGACGCCCGGCTGCTGGTGGCCGAGGTTCTGGGGCTTGCTCCCGGCCGGCTGTCCGCCTTTCCCGAAACCGAAATTCCCGCCGCCCTGGCCGAGCGGGTCGAGGCCCTGGCCCGGCGCCGCGCCGCCCGCGAGCCGATGAGTCACGTCCTGGGCCGGCGCGGCTTCTGGACCCTGGATCTGGCGGTCAGCGCCGATACCCTGGCGCCGCGTCCCGACACCGAAACCCTGGTCGAGGCGGTGCTGGAGCAGGTGGCCGACCGTGCAGCCCCCTTGCGGCTGCTGGATCTGGGCACCGGCACCGGCTGCATCCTGCTGGCCCTGCTGTCGGAACTGCCCGGGGCCACCGGCCTGGGCATCGACCGCAGCGACGGGGCGCTGGCGGTGGCACGGGCCAATGCCGACGGCACCGGCCTGGCCGGGCGGGCCGAGTTCCGCCGGGGCGACTGGGCGGACGGATTGTCCGGGCCGTTCGACATCGTGGTGTCCAATCCGCCCTATATCCCCGATGGCGACATCGACGCCCTGGAGCCCGAGGTGGCGCGGTTCGAACCGCGCACGGCCCTGGCCGGCGGTGCCGACGGGCTGGATTGCTATCGTCTGCTGGCGCCGCAGGTGGCGGCGCTGCTGGCCCCGGGGGGATTGGCCGGGTTCGAGGTCGGGCAGGGGCAGGACGGCGCCGTCGCCGCCCTGTTGGGGGCCGCCGGCCTGCTCCGGGTATGGTCGCGCCGCGATCTGGGCGGAATTGTGCGGTGTGTCATCGCGCAGGCATAAAAAAAGGTTGGAAAGAATCCCTTCTCCCGCTAGGGTGCCCCCGTCGCGCGCCCCGGCTGAGGTCCAAGGCGTAGAGCTTCGGCTCCGCTTCTTTTCCTGGCGCTCCCGATCCTTCTGACGAGGGTTTATCCGTTCCTTCGGACCATGTGTCCGGTGGGCGGTCGCTTAAGCAAGACCAAGATGGTTATTGTTGAAAAGGCAGGACACGTGAATCCCAAGCAACGTCCCCGCGGCCGTGGCAACGGCGGCAACCCCAATCGCATTCATTCCGGCAGCGGCCATTCCGGTGGCGCCCCGCGGCACATCAATGTCCGCACCCAGGTGTTCGATTCCAACGGCCCCGAGGGGCGTATCCGCGGCAACGCCCATCAGGTGATGGAAAAGTATCTGGCCCTGGCCCGCGACGCTTCGTCCCAGGGCGACCGCGTCGCCGCCGAGAATTTTTATCAGCATGCCGAGCATTATTTCCGCCTGATCAACGCCTATAACCAGAGCAACGGTCAGCGGCGCCCGGAAAATCTGTCCACTCCGGCCGGCGATCAGGCCGAGATGACCGGCGAGGATGACGAGAACGGCGAGCAGCAGGCTGCCCCGGCCGAGGGCGAGGGCGAAGCCGCCGCCGAGGACGCTTCCGCCCCGGCCAACGGCTGACGGACCCTGAAAACGAAACCGGCCCGGGGTGACCTGAGAGCCGTTGGGTCTAAGTGTGTTTCGTCATGGCCGGGCTTGACCCGGCCATCGACGCCGCTGGTTGCAGACATCCCAGGGTTGGCCGCATGATACGAGCATGCAGGGCGGCTGGGTCTACATCATGACGAACCGACCGAATGGCACGCTGTACGTCGGTGTGACCAGCGATTTGGCGCGTCGAGCCTGGGGGCACCGTGAGGGCGTCGCCGATGGCTTCACCAAGCGATACGGGCTGAAGCAGTTGGTCTATGCCGAACGATACGAGGACATCCGTACCGCCATTCAGCGGGAGAAAAACCTCAAACATTGGCCGAGGGCGTGGAAGGTCAAGCTGATCCTGACCGACAATCCGAACTGGGACGATCTCTACCAGCGGCTGGCGTAGCCGTGGATGGCCGGGTCAAGCCCGGCCACGACGGAAACCCTTCGGTAAATGAAAAGCCCCGCATCCGGCGCTATGCCTGATATGGGGCTTCCCTCAAACACACATGGTCCCAACGGCCCAGGGTGACCTGGGCCGGTTTTTGTTTACGAGCAGCCCTTGGGACGGGGCAGTCCGGCGATCTTGTTGCCCTGCTTCAGCGGCCCGTGCGGGAAAAGCTGGTAAAGGTATTGCTGCGAGGCCCGCTCCGGCCCGAACTTTTCCTTCATCAGCTTCATGAACACCCGCTGTTCGGCGACGATGCCGTATTCATCGAAATAAGCGCGGGCCTCGCGGATGACATCCCAATGTTCCGGGGTCAGTTCGACCCCTTCCGTCACGGCGATCGCCTTGGCGATGTCGTCGTTCCAGATCTGACAATTTTCCAGCCAGCCGGCTTCGCTGACTTCGACCGGCTGTCCGTTGACCATGAGTTCGGGCATGAGAATGCACCCCTGTTGCATTAGAGACTGCTGATAGAGTGGGGGCGCGGCGACCGTTCGTCAATGGGCATGGCGACGGGGCACGGCCACCGACCCGCTCTGGGTGTCATACGAAGCCCGGATGATTAATTCGGGTTCCGTATCAGCAGCCTTGCCATACCGGGTGGCGCTTGGTCAGGAAGGCGTCTATCCCCTCGGCCGCGTCGGCGGCCAGCATGTTGCCGGTCATGATTTCGGCGGTATAGGCATAGGCCTGGTCCAGGTCCATCTCGATCTGGCGGTAGAAGGCTTCTTTGCCGACCCTGACGGTGTACGGGGATTTCGCCGCGATCTGTCCGGCCAGTTCGGCCACGGTGCGGTCCAGGTCGGCTTCGGCGACGGCGCGGTTGATCAGCCCCCAGCCCTGCGCCGTGGCGGCATCGATGGCCTGGCCCGACAGCAGCATCTCCATCGCCTGCTTGCGTCCGACCACCCGCGACAGCGCCACCATCGGCGTCGAACAGAACAGGCCGATATTGACCCCCGGCGTGGCGAACTTGGCGCTGTCGGCGGCAAAGGCCAGGTCGCAGCTGGCGACGATCTGGCAGCCGGCGGCGGTGGCCATCGCGTGGACCTTGGCGATGACCGGCTGCGGCAGGCGGACGATGGCGGTCATCATGCGGGCGCATTGGGCGAAGACGGCGGCCACCGCGTCCCGCCCGTCCAGGGCGCGCATTTCTTTCAGGTCGTGGCCGGCGCAGAAGGCCGGTCCGTTGGCCGCCAGCACCACCACCTTGACCGAACGGTCGGCGGCGATTTTCGCCAGTGCCGCCTCGATCTCGGTCATCAGGGCGAAGGACAGGGCGTTGCGGGCCTCGGGGCGGTTCAGGGTGACGGTGGCGATGCCACCCTCGACCTCCAGATGCAGAATGGATGGGTGACCCAATGCACACCTCTCTTGTCAGCGGATGTCTGTCGTCGGCACAGTGTGGAGCCAGACGCCGCACTCCAGCAATAGGAAACGAAGATGAGCGCCATAACCGCCGCAATCCTGAACAGCGACTTCCTGCCCAAGGTTCCGATGGCCGCCGCCGCCGGGATTCAGGTGTTGAGCGTCGGCAAGGGCGAGGCCCGCCTGCTCATGCCGTTCTCGCCTTCCATCGCCCGCCCGGTGGATACGGTCAGCGGCCCGGCCCTGATGACCTTGGCCGACGTGGCGGTGTGGGCGGCCATCCTCAGCGTCATCGGCCCGCAGGAGATGGCGGTGACGTCCAGCCTGACCATGAACTTCCTGCGGCGCAGCGGGCCGACGGCGATCGTCGCCGAGGCGCGGATGCTGAAGATGGGGCGTCGTCTGGGGGTGGGGGCGGTCGAACTGATCGCGGCCGACAGCGACGAGATGGTGGCGCACGCCACCGCCACCTACGCCATCCCCTGACCGGGGACGGGAGCGGGGGCGGGGGCGGCTATTCGCCCCCGGTCTCGACCACCCGCAGGTGCTCGGGCGAATCGGCCAGCAGCTGCAAGGCCACGGTGCCGTTGGTGGTCCTGAGGAGCAGTTCGCAGCACCACAGACCATCCCCGACCTCGATGGGATTCGAGGCTTCGATCAGCCTGACATCTTCCACATCCATGCTCAGGCTGTGGTCCGCCAGGAAGGAAATTGAGGCGACGGTTTTCATCGGCAGCTCCCTGCTTGCCTGACGAGCAGGCTGACCGAAACCTAAGTCCACGTCAACCGGGGACTGCGCATATTACCTATGTATCGGGCCGATTCCCTGCCGCAGACGGTGATGGAAACCGGCACCGGACAGTTCGTCACCCAGCCGGATCACGGCAGCGGGTTGATGATGGCGCCGCCGCCGGGGGCGTCGATTCGGGCGACGGCGCCGTCCACCGTCACCTTGCCCAGGGCCAGCAGCTTCAGCGCCAGCGGATAGGCCCGGTGTTCCTGTTCCAGCACGCGGGTGGCCAGGCTGTCGGGGGTGTCGTCGGGCAGCACCGGCACGGCGGCCTGCACCAGCAGCGGACCGTCGTCCAGGTCGGGTGTCACCAGATGCACCGAGCAGCCGTGCAGCTTGCAGCCGGCGGCAATGGCCCGCTCGTGGGTGTGCAGCCCCTTGAAGCTGGGCAGCAGGGCCGGGTGGATGTTGATCATCCGCCCCGCCCAGCCCTGGACGAAGGGCGTCGACAGCAGGCGCATGAAGCCGGCCAGACAGACGATGCCGATGCCGGCGGCGCGCAGTTCGGCATCCATCGCCGCGTCGAATTCCTCACGCGAGGGGAAGCACTTGTGCGGGATGACGCGGGTGGGAATGCCGGCCCGCTTCGCCCGTTCCAGGGCGAAGACCCCGGGGACGTTGCTGATGACCAGGGCGATCTCGGCCGGGAAGGCCGGGTCGGCGCAGGAATCGATCAGCGCCTGCAGGTTCGAGCCGCGCCCGGAAACCAGCACGCCCACCTTGGTCCGGGACATGGTCAGGCCCAGCCTTCGCTGCCGGACACCTGGCTTTGCGCCTCCTGGCCGGACCGCGGCCGCAGGGTGCCGATGGTGAACACCGTCTCACCGGCTTCGGTCAGCAGGCGGGTGGCCTCGGCGGCCTTGCCGGCGGCGCAGACCAGCACCATGCCGATGCCGCAATTGAAGGTGCGGGCCATTTCGTGGGGCACGATGCCGCCCTCGGCGGCCAGCCAGCGGAAGACCGGCGGCAGCGGCCAGGCGGCGGCGTCGATGTCGGCGACCACATTGTCGGGCAGGACGCGCGGCACGTTCTCGATCAGGCCGCCGCCGGTGATGTGGGCCAGCGCCTTGACCGTGCCGGCCCTGATGGCCGACAGGCACGATCTGACGTAGATGCGGGTCGGCGCCAGCAGGGCGTCGCCCAGCGAGACGGCCGGCGCGAACGGGGCCGGGGCATCCCAGGACAGGCCGGACCGGGCGACGACGCGGCGCACCAGCGAATAGCCGTTGGAATGCACGCCCGACGAGGCCAGCCCCAGCAGCACGTCGCCGGCGGCGACGTCGTCGGACGGCAGCAGGCGGCCACGTTCGGCGGCGCCGACCGAGAAGCCGGCCAGATCGTAGTCGCCGTGCGAATACATGCCGGGCATTTCGGCGGTTTCGCCGCCGGTCAGGGCGCAGCCGGCCTGACGGCAGCCTTCGGCGATGCCGGCGATGACGGCCTTGCCCTGGGCGACGTCCAGCTTGCCGGTGGCGAAGTAGTCCAGGAAGAACAGCGGCTCGGCGCCCTGGACCACCAGATCGTTGACGCACATCGCCACCAGATCGATGCCCACGCTGTCGTGGCGGCCCGATTCGATGGCCACCTTCAGCTTGGTGCCGACGCCGTCGGTGGTGGCCACCAGGATGGGGTCGGCAAAGCCGGCGGCCTTGGGGTCGAACAGCGCGCCGAAGCCCCCCAGGCCGGCCGAGGTGCCGGACCGGACGGTGGATTTCGCCAGCGGCTTGATGGCGTCGACCAGGGCTTCGCCGGCATCGATGTCGACGCCCGCGTCGCGGTAGGTCAGACCCTGCTTTTCGTCGTGAGCGGGAATGGTCTTCCTCGTGGCTTTGCGTATGATATGATGAGGCCCTTGCGATCAGGCCCCAGGAGGGGCCGAAGATACTCCAACCCGAACGGTTTGCAATGCCTTCTCTCCGCCTTTTGTGTGTGCTGGGGCTGCTGCTGGGCTCTGTCCTGCCCGCCCGCGCCCAGGCCGTGGGCGACGCCTATACGGTGCGCGGCGTCGAGGTGGACGTTTCAGCCGCCAGCCCCCAGGCCGCCAAGGACCAGGCCGTCGCCGAGGGGCAGCGGCAGGCCTTCCGCCAATTGCTGGAGCGTCTGACCGCGCCGGCCGATCACGTCCGCCTGCCCAAGGCCGACGGCGCCGAATATGTGCGCGACTTCACCGTCGACCAGGAACGGGCGTCCTCGACCCGCTACATCGCCAGCCTGACGGTGCGTTTTCATGCCCTGGCGGTGAAGCGGCTGCTGCAGGGGGCCGGCATCCCGTTCGCCGAGGCCCGCGCCCGCGGCGTGGTGATCGTTCCGGTCTACAAGCCGGGGGCGGGGGCGAAGCCGCTGCTGTGGGACGATCCCAACCCGTGGCGGGCGGCGTGGACGGCCTTGAACGGCGGCGGGCTGGTGCCCCTGACCGTGCCGCCCGGCGAACTGGGCGACGTGCAGGCCATCGGCGCCGAACAGGCCCTGGCCGGTGCGGCCGACGGCATGCGGGCCATCGGGTCGCGCTGGAAAAGCCCCGACGTGCTGGTCGCCGCCGCCGCGCTCGGCCCGACCGGGCGCAGCCTGGACGTGGTCCTGCTGGCCGAACCGGGGACGCCCAAGCCGTTCGAGACCCTGTCCTATGCCATGACCGACGGCGAAAGCGTCGAAGGACTGATGCGCCGTGCCGCCCGCGACATCGCGCGCGGGCTGGACGCCCTGCACAAGCAGCCCAACCTGCTGAATTTCGACAGATCCGGCACGGTGTCGGCGCTGGTGCCGCTGGCCGGGCTGAACGATTGGCTGGCGGTGCGCGAGCGCCTGACCCGGGTGTCGCAGGTGCGGCGCTGGGAACTGGTGTCGCTGTCCCGCGCCGAGGCCGCGGTGATCTTGCATACCGTCGGCGAGACCGAGCAGGTCCGCACCGCCCTGGCCGCCGCCGGCCTGCGGATGGAGATGGTCGACGGCTTCTGGACCATCCATCCGGTAGGGGTGAAATGACCCAGGCCCAGCGTCTGCGGTTCTGGCTGATCGGCCTGGCGGCGTTCCTGGCGCTTCTGTGGCTGCTGAAGGGCATGCTGCTGCCCTTCGTCGCCGGTCTGGTGGTGGCCTATTTCCTGGACCCCCTGGTCGACCGCCTGGAACGGCTGGGGCTGTCGCGCACCCTGTCGACGGCCCTGGTCACCGGCAGTTTCTTTCTGGTCATCATCGGCCTGCTGGTGGTTCTGGTGCCGCTGGTCGAGCATCAGGTGGTCGAGTTCGCCCAGCGGGTGCCGGCCTATGTCGACGCCCTGGCCGAGCGCCTGCAGCCGCTGGTCGCCGAGATCAAGCGCAAGCTGTCCAAGGGGGACATCGACCGTCTGCGCAGTTCGGCCGGCGAGTATGCCGGCACCGCCGTAACCTGGGGGCTTGGGGTGCTGAAGGGCATCCTGAGCGGCGGCCTGGCCTTCTTCAACCTGCTGTCGCTGCTGTTCATCACCCCCATCGTCACCTTCTATCTGGTGCATGACTGGGACCATATCGTCACCCGGGTCGACGGCTGGCTGCCGCGCCACCATGCCGCCACCATCCGGACCCAGGTGCGCGAGATCGACCGCACCATCTCGGGCTTCGTGCGCGGCCAGGCCACCGTCTGTCTGGCCTTGGCCGCCTTTTACGGGCTGGGCCTGACCCTGGTCGGCCTCGACCTCGGGCTGGTCATCGGGATGGGGGCGGGGTTGATCTCGTTCGTGCCCTATCTGGGGGTGATTTCCGGCTTCGCCGCCGGCATCGGCCTGGGCTTCGCGCAGACCCAAAGCTGGGAACTGCCGGCGCTGGTCGCCGCCGTCTTCGCCGTCGGGCAGGTGCTGGAAGGCAATTTCCTGACCCCGAGACTGGTGGGCGGCAAGGTCGGCCTGCATCCGGTGTGGATCATGTTCGCCCTGCTGGCGTTCGGCAGCCTGTTCGGCTTCGTCGGCCTGCTGCTGGCCGTGCCGGTGGCGGCGGTCATCGGGGTTCTGGTGCGCTTCGCCATGTCGCGCTATCTGACCAGTCCGCTTTATCACGGCGACGGTCCGCGGTGAGCGATTCGCAACTGGTCCTGGAGTTCGCCCACCGGCCGGCGCTGGGGCGCGACGACTTCCTGACCGCCCCGTGCAATACCGAGGCGGTGGCATGGCTGGAACGCTGGCCCGACTGGCCGTCGCACGCCCTGGCCCTGTTCGGACCGGCCGGATGCGGCAAAAGCCATCTGCTGGCCGCCTTCGCCCAGTCGCGGCCGGGGGTGGTCCGGGTTGTTGCCGCCGCCGTCGACGTGGCCGGCGTTCCCGATCTTGTGGCGGCGGCGCGGGTGGTGGCGGTGGACGATCTGGCCGCCGGCCTTGACGAGACCGCCTTGTTCCATCTGTGGAACCTGACGCGCGAGACCGGGCGCTTCCTGTTGCTGGCCGGGCGCGAGGCGCCGGCCCGGCTGGCGGTGGCGCTTCCCGATCTGCGGTCGCGGCTGGCCGCCACGCCGGCGGCGGGAATCGGCGCCCCCGACGACGGACTGCTGGCCGCCGTGCTGGTCAAGCTGTTCGCCGATCGCCAGGTGAAGGTGGGGATGGATGTGGTTTCCTATGTCCTGGGCCGGATCGAACGCAGTTTTGCCGCCATCGGCCGGCTGGTCGAGGCCGTCGACCGGGTCTCGCTGAGCGAAAGGCGGGCGGTGACGGTGCCGCTGGTGCGCCATGTCATGGCGCTTCATGAAGGAAGGGACGGCTGATGGATCTGGGACTGAAGGGGCGCCGTGCCCTGGTCTGCGCGGCCAGCCGCGGCCTGGGCAAGGCCTGCGCGATGGCCTTGGCCGCCGAGGGCTGCGACGTGACCATCGTCGCCCGCCGGCCCGACGTGCTGGCCCACGCCGCCGACGATATCCGGGACTGCACCGGGGCCACGGTGACCGCCGTCGCCGCCGACGTCGCCAGCGCCGCCGGCCGTGCCCTGGTGCTGGCGGCGCTGCCCGATCCCGACATCCTGGTGACCAATGCCGGCGGCCCGCCGCCCGGCGATTTCCGCGACTGGGACCGCGACCGCTGGATCGCCGCCCTGGACGCCAACATGCTGGCCCCCATCGAGATGATCCGGGCCACGCTGGATGCGATGATCGTGCGGCGGTGGGGGCGGATCGTCAACATCACCTCGGGGGCGGTGAAGGCCCCCATCGACGTGCTGGGACTGTCCAACGGCGCCCGCGCCGGCCTGACCGGCTTCGTCGCCGGCCTGGCCCGGACGGCGGTGCGTCACGGCGTGACCATCAACAACCTGCTGCCCGGTCCCTTCGACACCGACCGGCTGGCGGTGGTGCTGGCCGCCCAGGCCGCCAAGGACGGCATCACCCCGGAAGAGGCGCATCGCCGCCGGGCCGCCGCCAATCCCGCCGGCCGCTTCGGCGATCCCGCCGAATTCGGCGCCTTCTGCGCTTTCGTCTGTTCGGATCAGGCCGGCTACATGACCGGCCAGAATCTGCTGCTGGATGGCGGGGCCTATCCGGGCGTGTTCTGATGCGAAGCCCGGATGAATCATTCGGGCTTCGCATCCAGCGCCCATTGGGCGCGGCCAAGGCCGCGGATGCGGCCGCCCGGCGAGGGCTTGGGAACCCGAATGAATCATTCGGGTTCCGTATGACGCAAGGCTGGCGGGCCTACTGGCCGCGGACCACCTTGAGGGCGCGGTCCAGCTGCGGGTCGCCGTTCTCGGCCGGTTCGGTGACGATGTCCGGGGTGATGCCGACCTTGTCCACGGTCTGGGTGCTGGGGCGCAGATAGCGCGAGGTGGTGACGCGCATGCCGCCTTCCGACAGCGGCATCACGGTCTGGACGCTGCCCTTGCCGAAGCTTTTCTGGCCGACCAGCACGGCGCGGCGGTGGTCCTTCAGGGCGCCTGCGACGATTTCCGAGGCCGAGGCGCTGCCGCCGTCGATCAGCACCACCATCGGCAGGCCGGCAACGATCTCGCCGCTGCGGCCGCTGTAGATCTGCCGGTCCTCGGCACGGCGGCCGGTGGTCTGGACGATGGGAACGTCGCCCAGGAACAGGTCGGCCACGGCGATGGCCTGATCCAGCAGGCCGCCGGGATTGCGGCGCATGTCGAGGATGACCCCCTTCAGCCGGCCGCCGGCCGACCGCTCCAGGTCCTGCAGCGTCGTCTTCAGGGTCTGCGCGGTGCCGCCGGCGAACTGGGTGATGCGGATATAGGCGACGTCGCTGCCCTCCATCCGGCCCTTGACCGCCTGCAGGTGGATGATTTCCCGCCTGAGGACGACGTCGCGCAAGGCCCCGTCGGCCCGTTTCATCCCCAGCGTCACCGATGTGCCGACCCGGCCGCGGATACGCGACACCACCTGGGTCAGCGACAACCCCGCCACCGGCTGCCCGTCGACCCTGACGATGCGTTCGTCGACCTGGATGCCGGCCCGCGCCGCCGGGGTGTCGTCGATGGGGGCGACCACCACCACCTGATCCTCTTTCATGGTCAGTTCCATGCCGACGCCGCCGAACTGGCCGGAAAACGACGTCTTCATGTCGTCCATGTCCGATGGCGTCAGATAGGCGGTATGGGGGTCGAGGTCGGCGGAAACAGCGGCGGCGGCGGCCTTGAAGGCGTCGTCGACGGATTGCGGGGCCTTCAGTTCGCGCACGGCCCGCGCCGCGGTTTCGGCCAGCCGGTGCGGGTCTTTCGGTTCGACATAGACCTCGGCGATCTTGTCGATCATCTCATCCAGCAACTCGGCCTTGGCCCGGGCCTTCGACGCGTCGATCCCGGCCTGAGAGAAGGCCGAGCCCAGCAGGGCGCGGTCGGCACGGTCGGCACGGACGGACCCTGCCGCAAGGATCAGGGCGCCGACGGCGATCAGGAACAGACGGATCATCCGTCCATTGTGCCGCAGCGGCGGGGGAAGGGAAACCCCCCGCCGAATAAATTATCCGGGTTTAACGGCCCAGTTCTGGATGGTCGTGACGGAATTCCGCCAGCCCGTGGTCCCAGGCGTCGGCCGAGTCCAGGTGGTGGGCGTGGGCCAGTTCGGCTTCGCTCTCCAGAACGGTCTCGACGGTGGCGGAGCCGTCGGGCTTTTCCAGGGTGTCTTCCGCCCATTCGGCGGCGATCACGGTGGGGATATGCTTGAAGCAGGCGACGGCGTCCACCTGTTCCGGAGTCAACCCGCTGAATGCGATGCAGTCTACCAGGGATAACATGGGCGGCACTCCCGTAATCGTCCCCCCTTTGGGGGGATGCTCGGGCCGGGGCGTGGCCCGAAATTTCAAGTAGAACACTAGCACGGTGCGGCGCCGTTTCTTGAATGCAAAAAGGTGATGGAGGGGATGAATTTTTATGGACATTTTGCGCCGCACAAATAAGCGGCCGGCGAATTGAATGCGCATTCTTGTGCTGGATTGAGTCGCACCGTCCGGCTTGACCCGGGGCGGCGGCTCGGGCCACACTCGACGCATGTTCACGAAGATCCTCCTGACCGTCGCGGTCGTCGCCCTGATCTGGTTCGGCTTCGCCTTCTTCCGCCGGGTGTCGGCCGACAATCGCCGGCGCGAAGTCCGGCAGGGCGGCGGCAAGGAGCCGCCTGTCTTCCGGCCCGACCCCGATGGGGCCGGGGTTCAGGATCTGATCAAATGTCCGGCCTGCTCGACATGGCGGTCGGCCAAGCTGGGGTCGTGCGGCCGTGGCGAGTGCCCCTATTGAGGCGGGCGTGACCCCCACTTTCGCTTTGCCGCCGGGCTTTCTGGGCCTGTCCCGGGTTCCGGTCCGGACGGCGGATTTCTGCATTGCCGGAATTTCCTTCGATCTGGGGACCACCAACCGGGCCGGGGCCCGGGACGGTCCCCACGCGGTGCGCCGGGCCAGCCGGATGCTGGCCGACGGGGCCAATCCGGCGGGCTGGGTGGACCCGCTGTCCCTGTCGGTGGCCGATATCGGCGATTTCGATCTGGCCCTGGGCGACGTCGCCGCGTCGCTTGAACTGATCGAGCGTCAGGCCGCGCCGCTGCCCCACCTGCTGGCCATCGGCGGCGACCATACGGTGACGCTGGCGTTGCTGCGGGCCTTGTCCCGGCGCGTCGGCCCGGTCGGATTGCTTCACTTCGACGCGCATGCCGACACCTGGCCCGACAATTTCGGCCAGCCCCTGGCCCACGGTTCGCCGTTCTTCCACGCCCTGAACGAGGGGCTGGTCGATCCGTGCCGCATGATCCAGGTGGGCATCCGGTCGCCGGTCCCCCGGGATGTCCATGACTGGACCGCGGCCCGGGGGATCGGCGTCATCAGCGCGGAACAGGTGCATCTGGACGGTCCCGCCGCCGTTGCCGAACGGATCCGGTCGGTGCTGGGGGGGCTGCCGGCCTATCTCAGCTTCGACATCGACGCCATCGATCCCGGGCAGGCCCCGGGAACCGGAACCCCGGAAGTCGGCGGCCTGTTCACCTGGCAGGTCATGGCCATTCTGCGCCGGCTGGGCGGCTTGTCCTTCGCCGGCATGGACGTGGTGGAAGTCGCGCCGGCCTATGACGTGTCCGAGATTACCGCCCTGGCGGCGGCAACGATCCTGTGGCAGTACCTGTCCCTGCAGGTTCCGGGGTCTGCCCTGCCGTCAGGGCTCCGAACTCAGGTTACGGAAGGGTAAATTTTTGACGTCATGCCCGCGCAGGCGGGCATCCAACCGACGGGAGCCGTCAGGCAATGTCTTCGCAGAGATCGCGCCACTGG
>Ga0172373_10002973_pt1 | contig 25325 bp, 24 predicted proteins | sample Lak10m_2_FD_114546 | JGI IMG/M metagenome (GOLD analysis project Ga0172373, IMG submission 114546) | Freshwater microbial communities from Kabuno Bay, South-Kivu, Congo - kab_092012_10m | ecosystem: Environmental > Aquatic > Freshwater > Lake | place: Democratic Republic of the Congo...
CTCATCGCATCCTGGGGCTGGAGAAGGTCCCAAGGGTCCGGCTGTTCGCCGGTTAAAGCGGTACGCGAGCTGGGTTCAGAACGTCGTGAGACAGTTCGGTCCTTATCCACTGTGGGCGCAGGAGACTTGAGGGGTTCAAACCTTAGTACGAGAGGACCGGGTTTGACGCACTTCTGGTGTGGCAGTTGTCCCGTCAGGGGCATCGCTGCGTAGCCATGTGCGGAAGAGATAAGCGCTGAAAGCATCTAAGTGCCAAGCTCATCCCAAGATATTGTCTCCCGGTCGCAAGGCCCTAAAGACCACGGGCAGACTACCCGTTTGATAGGTCAGGCGTGCAAGCGCTGCGAGGCGTTAAGCGGACTGATACTAATTGGTCGTGAGGCTTGATTGCTTTCCTAAGAAAGCAGTGCTTTGGTAACGTATATGCCCCTTGTGTGTAGTTTTTTGAGAACCCCGCAGCGGGGAGTTCTTTGCAATTTTTTTGGTGGCCACAAAGCTGCGGTCCGACCCGATCCCATTCCGAACTCGGACGTCAAACGCAGCATTGCCGATGGTAGTGGTTGTATAGCCTCCGCGAGAGTAGGTTGCCGCCAAATCTTTCAAAAAGGGCCGGACTTTGTCCGGCTCTTTTTTTGCATTGACCCGAACGGTGCCCCGCTTTGTTGATCCATCGGTCGGGAGAATTGAACTTTAAGGAAGTCTCGAGAAAAATTGAGCTTGCGGTGTCCGCTCATAACTTGCTACAAATGAAGAATCTTATGGCAGCCATCGGTCGATTTCAAAAGGGCGACGAGATTTTCTTTGCCAAAGTTGTGGACGGAGAATTGTTCCGTCTTCACGGGGATGTGTTTGGATCGCCGTCCTTTGACAAAAAGCCGCTATCCGTGAAGGGCATCAAAACTCTCACCCCGGTGCAGCCTTCAAAGGTGATCGCCGTCGGCCTCAATTATGCTGACCATGCGCGCGAATCGGGAAAGCCGCTGCCAAAGGAACCTTTGTTCTGGTTGAAGGCTCCTACCTCACTAATTCCCGACGGGGCAAAAATCGAAATCCCCTTTCCCAATCATCGCACCGATTTTGAGGCGGAACTTGCCATTGTCATTGGCCGTCGCGTGCGGAACGTCACCCCGGCCGCTGCGGCGCGCTACATTTTTGGCTACACCGCCGCCGAGGACATTAGTGACCGCACCATCCAAAACTCCGAGAGCCAGTGGGCACGCTGCAAGTCCTTTGACACCTTCACGCCGCTTGGACCGTATGTGGAGACGAAGATTGATCCGCATGATCTGACCATCCAACTCTTCCAGAACGGCCAGCTTCGCCAGAACTCAAACACCAGTCAGCTCATCTTCAACTGCTATCAAATCGTCAGCTTCGTCTCGACCAACATGACGTTGCTGCCTGGCGACATCATCCTCACCGGCACACCGAGCGGGGTTGGTCCAATCGAGTCCGGCGACCGCCTCGAGGTTCGCATCCAGGGGCTCTCGCCGCTGGTGAACACCGTCAAATAGCTCCCATCTGCAGTCGTCAGGCCGTCGGGAATGATTTTCTCGACGGCTTTTTTTGAAAGATCCGAGCCATATGCGCTGGTTGCAATATTTCATCCCGACTCTGAAGGAATCTCCCGCCGAGGCCGAAATCCTCTCCCACAAACTACTTCTTCGCGCCGGACTTGTCCGCAAGCTCACGGGCGGCCTTTACACCTTCTTGCCGCTCGGCCTTCGCGTGCTGCGCAAGATTGAGAATATCGTTCGTGAGGAGATGAACCGCGCCGGCGCGGTGGAAGTCCTCATGCCCGCCCTGCAACCGCCGGAAATCTGGCAGCAGTCCGGTCGTTACGAGACCGCCAAAGACGTGCTTTACAAGGCGAGGGATCGCGCGAACAAGGAGTGGGTGCTCAGTCCCACTGCCGAGGAAGTCATCACCACGCTCGCGGCTGGCGAAATCAACTCCTACCGGCAGATGCCGGTGAACTTCTACCAGATCAGCGTGAAATTCCGCGACGAGATCCGCCCCCGCTTCGGCCTCATGCGCGCGAAGGAGTTCATCATGAAGGACGCCTACTCCTTCGATGCCACCGACGAGGGGGCCATGGCCAGCTACCGGAAGATGTATGACGCCTACGCGCGCGTTTTCAACCGCTGCGGCCTCCGTAACTTTCCCGTCGAGGCTGACACAGGCGTCATCGGTGGTAACTATTCGCACGAGTTCATGGTCCCCGCTGAGACCGGCGAGAACGACGTGGTCTATTGCGACGCCTGCGGATACGCGGCCAACATCGAGAAGGCCACCAGTGGCATTCCCGTGACTGCTGCCCGCGGGGTGGGTGCCGCCCCGGAGAAATTCCCCACGCCGGGCGTCGTGACCATCGAGGCGCTCTCGAAGGCTCCCCACGGGGTTCCCGCCAACCGCCAGATCAAGACCCTTGTCTATGTCGCCGGCAGCCAGCCGGTCATCGTTTTGATCCGGGGTGATGACCAGTTGAACGAGACCAAATTCATGGCCCGCACCGGAGCGGTTGCCGCGCGCCCGGCTACGCCCGAGGAGTGCGTCACCCTGCTCGGCGCGCATCCGGGAAGTCTGGGAGCAGTTCAAGGCCGCACCTGCTTGATCGGAAAGTGCAAGGTGCTGGCTGACGTGCGACTACGTGGTGCAAATGACATGACCACCGGTGCCAATGAAGATGGGTTCCACTTTCGGAATGTTTCCATGGAGCGCGATGTTCGTCCGGACGACTGGTTTGACCTCCGCACCGTCACCGCTGGCGAACCGTGCGCGAAGTGTGCGAAGCCGTTGAAAATCCAGCGCGCCATCGAGGTCGGCCACGTTTTCAAGCTCGGCACCAAATACAGCGAGAAGCTCAACGCCTTCTTTCTGGACGCCGACGGCAAGTCCAAACCCTGCGTCATGGGCTGCTACGGCATCGGCGTCACACGCACTCTGCAGGCCGTCATCGAGCAGTGCAACGACAAGGACGGCATCGTCTGGCCGCTGGCCGTCGCGCCCTACGCCGTGTGCATCACGCCGCTCGTGGTCGCGAAGGACTCCGCCGTGATGCAGCTCGCCGAAAAGATTTACGCCGACCTCACGGCCGCTGGCGTGGAGGTCATCCTCGATGACCGGGATGACCGTCCAGGGGTGAAATTCAAAGACGCCGACCTCGTGGGCTTTCCGCTCCGCATCGGCATCGGTGAGAAGTCACTGGCGAAGGGCGAGGTGGAACTCAAGCCCCGGGGTGGCGCGCTGACGCAGGTGAAGGCCGACGAGGCCGTCGCCAAGGCCCTTGAGTTTCTTGCGACGCGCGCGGTTTGACCAGCCTGACGGGGCAGGGGGATTGCACGATCACTTTATCCCCGCCCTGGCCCCCGCTGCCTTCGCGCCGACATGGTCGTGCTCGTGCGCTTTCGTGGCCAGGGCATTTTCCATGCTCTCCACCAGATTCTTCAGGCCCACGGGTTTGGGCAGGAAGAGATAGCCAGCGGTGAACACCCCCTCCGCCGCCTCGCGTTTGGAGACGGTGGCGGTGAGGAAGATGACCGGCACGCCCTTGAAAGCGGGGTCGGCCTTGATGCGGCCGGCGATTTCGCCGCCATCGGTGCCGGGCATGATGACGTCCAGCAGAATGAGGTCCGGCTTGAACTCCCGCGCGGTGGTCAGCGCGTGCAGAGCACGGTTTTCCTCGCGCACCACGTAGCGTTTGGTCCGCTCGAGGTTGAGTCGCACCATGCGGGTGAAGGACTCCTCGTCGTCAATGATAAGGATGCGTTTCTGTTCCATGATCAGTTCCTTTCCGTTCTCAGGGTGATGGTGGTCCGCGCGCCGCCGGGGGCGAGGTTTTGAAGCTGGATGGCTCCGTCGTGCAGTTCGACAATCTTCCGGGACACGGTGAGGCCCAGGCCGGTGCCCTTGCCGGTGGCCTTGGTGGTGAAGAACGGCTCGAACACCCGGTCCAGCTTGTCCTCGGGGATGCCCGTGCCGGTGTCGTCTATCTCCGTGACCAGCACGCGCTCGCCGGCGCGGAACTCGTGCGTTTGCCGCGCGCCGGGGCTGGGTTTGGCCTCCTCGGGCGTGAGCTTCTTGATGTAAGTCCGCACCGTGAGCGTGCCCCCTTCGGGCATGGCGTGCGCGGCGTTCGACAGCGCGTTCACGAAGACCTGCTTGATTTTGTTCGTGTCCACCAGCGCGGGCGGGAGGTTTTCGCAAAAATCCGTCGCCACGGTGATCCGCGCGCTTTTCAGCTCGTGCTTCACGAGGTTGAGCGAGCTGCGCAGGAGCGTGTTCAGCTCGCCGGGGCGCAGGTCCACCTTGCCCGGCGCGGAGAAGTCCAGCAGGCCCATGATGATGCCGTCCGCGCGGTGCAGGGCGTCCTGCATGTCCTTCAACACCGTGTGGGTGGCCTCGTCCTCCGCCAGCGGCAGCGCGTTGCCGAAGTAGTCCACGCCCATGCGGATGATGGCCAGCGGGTTCTTCACCTCGTGCGCGATGCCCGCCGCCATCTGGCCGATGGACTGCATCTTCTCCATCTCAATGATCTGGAGCTGCGCCTCCTTGAACCGGCTGTGCGAGCGCTGCAGGTCCGCGAGCGTGCGCAGCAAGTCCTCGCGGCTGCGGGCCAGGTCGGCGTGGGCCTTCTTGAGCCGCTCCTCGCCCCGCACCCGCGCCGTGACGTCCCAGAAAATCCCCTGGGTGCCGATGACTTTCCCCTGCGCGTCGAAGACCGGCGTCTTGACCACCTGCACATGCTCCTTCTCGGCCCCGGGGTGGGTGTTTTCCTCGACGGTCTCGAAGATTTTGCCCGTCGCCATCACTTGCTGGTCGTCCGCCTGATACTTGGCCGCCAGTTCGGCGGGGAAAAAATCGAAGTCCGTGCGGCCGACGATTTCTTCGAGCGTCCGGCCCAGCAGCGTGCAGAACCGGCGGTTGGCGAACGTGAACCGGCCGTCCCGGTCCTTCCGGAAGATGAACTGCGGGAGATTCTCGACCAGCGACTGATAGAACGCCTCCGAGTCCCGCAGCGCGCGCTCCACGCGCTTGCGTTCGATGGCGTAGCGGACCGCCCGGTGGAGCAGCACCTCGTCCATCTGGCCCTTCACCAGATAATCCTGCGCGCCGTCATGCACGGCGGACGCGGCGACCCGCTCGTCGTCCAGACCGCTCATCACGAGGATCGGCAGCTCCGGGTGCAACGCCTGGAACTGCGCGAACGTGTCCAGCCCGCGGCTATCTGGCAGGAACAGGTCCAGCAGCACGATGCCGAACCCCGACTGCGCTGCGGCGGCGATGCCCTCGCGCAGGCCGGGCACCTGTGTCACGGCGAACTCGTCGCCCAGCAGCGCGCTGATGAGCAGTGCGTCAGCGGGGCTGTCCTCAATCAGGAGCACGCGCGCGGCGTCAGACAAAGTCGCGGCGGCCGGGCCGGCCGGCTCGGAGGATTCGGAAGGGGCTGCGTTCATGCCGTGTTCAACCGGGTCTGTCTGCACCACCCCGCTTGTCCGCCGGCTGGAAGCACGCCGACACCACACCCCAGCGACTCAGCGGATTGCACGGGGAAGCATTGCTTGGCGGTGAGCGTAGGCCGCTCCTTTGCTCCATTCAACCGGAAACTCGGTGCGGGAAATCCTTTCATGCCCCGTCGCGCTCACGGCAACTGCCAGAGCGCGTCCTGCTTCACCCAGCCTGCGCGGTGGCCGGTGTCGCGCACTTGCAGCCAGTCGTCCTTTGCGTCGAGCACGACGACTTCCGCGCCGTCGCGCAAGCTGAACGCGGCCTTCGACTCCGGCAGCGGGCCGGGGCGGACGGGGGCTTCCGGCACTATTACCACCGCCTGCCGCGCCGAGTTCCGGTCCCAATGCGCGGCGGCCAGCAGCGCGGCGGAGATGACGACCATGACGCCGGCAGTTTTCGTGAGCCACGCGAAGGCGGCGCGCTTCGCGGGCAGCGCCTCGCCCAGCGCGAGCAGCACGAACCACGCGCCCAAGCCTGCGCCAGCGAGCCACGCCCACTCGGCGGGCGAGTGATGCCGGAGCAGATGGCGGGCGAGCGGCTCGTCCACGGTCACGCCAAGGCTGCGGCGGGCGAACTGCAAGTTGCCGCGCGCGTCCGGGTCGCGCGGCGCGAGGGCGAGCGCCCGATGAAAGTGGAAAATCGCCCGGCCCGGCTGGCCGCTTTTGAAGCGCGCGTTGCCGAGGTTGAAGTGCAGCGCCGCCGTCGGGCCGTTCGTCAGCAGCCGCTCGTAAGCCGCCGCCGCGTCCGCGAATTTGCCCTGCTCGAACAGCTTGTTCGCCGCCTCGAAGTCGGTGGATGCAGCTTCCGCCATCAGCCTGGAGCACGAAAACAGCAGCACGGCAAGCAGGGCTAGCGCGGGCTTTCCGTAGTCGCAGCCTTTAGGCTGCGTGTGACTGACTCGCAACCTGAAGGTTGCGACTACGGAGCGCATGATGCTGCCGTTCACTCCGCTACCTCCAGCTTGCGCAGCTCCGCCACGGCGTTCGCGAACTGCTCCGCCAGCTTGGCTAACTCACTCGTCTCCCGCACGGGCGCGTAGCGCGCGGCGTTACAGGCTTGGAAAAGCGCGTGCAGCGAGGCGCATAGTTCGGCGCTGGCACCGATGCCTTTCAATCGCTCATCCAAAACCTCCTCCGTGATGGCGCTCGCGGGCAGGTCGAGCCGTTCGCCGAGTTGCTCCTGCAAGAGCCGAAAGAGATTGGCGAAGAACGGCTCCGCCTGCGCGGCAGCAGCCTGCTGGCGCAGTTCCGCAAGACCCGCATTCACCAGCTTCTCGACTTCACGGCGACGGCGCAGGCGCGGATTGTTCGCCAGCTTCTCCGCCTGTTTGCGGCGCGCGAGCAGCGCGAGCCACAACGCGAACGGCCCGCCGGTCACGGCCCACCACGCTGGCTGCCGCAGCACGCTGGCATCGGCCGCCACGACCATTCCGAGGTGCGGTTTGATGTGGACCAGTTCCGTCGCGGCGGCGGCGGTCGCGGCGTTGGTGGTGGTCATCACCACGGTGGGCGCGGCGGACGCGGCGGCGGCGCGCACGCGCAGCGGCGTGGCCGGCTGGCGCAGCGTGCGATACGCGCGCGCGTCGGGGTCGAAGAAGCTGAAGCTGAACGCGGGCAGTTCCCGCACGTCCGCGCTTTGCGGCTGCACGACCTGCTCGAACTTTTTCGTGCCCGCCATTGCCAGCGGGTCGGGCATGTCGGTCGTGGCGCTCGGCGGATACGACTTGAACGCCTCGCCCAGATTGAGCGGCGGCATCTGCAAGCCGTCCATGCCGCCGCGTCCGCTGATTTGCACGCGCACGGTCACGGGGGCGCCCACCGCCACGTCCGTCGGCGCGACGCTCGCGCTCATGCCGAAGCGGCCAATCGCCCCGTTGAAGTCAGCCGGCCGGCCTTCGGTGGGCAACGGCTGCACGTCAATGACCAGCGGCTCGCTCAGGATGGTGACGGCCTGCGCGCGGACGCCGCGGTTGAAGAGGTCGAAAACCTCGGTGCCACCGACGCGAAGGTGCAGGTTGAACGCGCACTGCGCCGGTCCCAGCGCAAGTTTCCCCGCCTTCACCGGCGTGGCGACGGTGCGGAAGACGATGACGCGATAGATGGCGTTGCCCACCTGCTCCTGCCCCTGCTGGTGCTGGAACGGCGCGAGCGTGAAGCCATCGCCGCGCAGGCTGGGCATCTGGATTTCGCCGGCGGCGTTGAAGTAAAGCCGCACCTCCAGCGTGAACGGCTCGCCGACAAAGGCGTTGGTCTTGCCCGCGCGCAGCTTGACGAAGGTGAACTGCCGGTAAGCCTCGGTGTCGGGCAGCTTCGCGGTGGCGGGATGAACTTTCAGTGCCAAGGGCTGGCTGGGAAGCAGCCCCCCAACAATGGGAACCTGAAACGCGGGGATGGTGTAGTCGCCCGCCGCCGCCGGGGTGACGAGGTAATTCAGCAGCAGCCCGGCCGTGCGCTGGCCGTTGTTGATGGAGATTTGCTGGCTCTGGCCGGCGTATTGGATTTGAAGATTGGGCACGTCCGGCAGGCGCGGCACGCCGCTGGGCTGCCCGCCGTCAAAACGCAGCGTCAGCACCGCCTGCTCACCCACGCGAATGGCGTTCCGGTCCAGCGAGGCGCTGAAGGTGACGGCCTGGGCGGAGGAAAGGAGGAGGAGACATAAAACGGCGGCGAGCAGATGCCCCGTGCCGGCGACTTGCAGTCGCCGCGTTGCGGGTTGGCAGCTCGGAACCGCCTCGTCAGCTCGCACCCCACGGACGGCGACTGCAAGTCGCCGGCACAGGTTCGCGGAGAAGAGGCTGTAGGTAACGCGGCGGCGTTCGGCTCCTTGCTCACATCCTTCAGCCGTCTTCATCACCAGTTTTTCAGCACGCGGTTGTTCGCCCTCTGAGTGGCGTTGGTGGGGAGGAAGATGAGGGCGCGTTCCTCGGCGCGCTGCGAATCGAGCAACTGCATCGCCTGCTGCGCGGTCATCTGGCCGAGCGCGGCGGCGGCCTGCGCGGAATCTTTGTCGCCCTGTTCGCCTTTCTCTCCCTGCTTTTGCTGGCCTTTCTGGTCGTCGGGCTTTTTCTGCTCCGGCTGCTTCTGGTCGCCGGGCTGGTCGGGCTTGGGCTGGTTCTCCTGCTTCTTCTGGTCGTCTTGCTTGGAGCCGTCGGGCTTCTCCGGCTTCTGCTCGTCGGACTTCTTTTTGTCCTCGTTCTTTTTGTCGTCGCCGGATTTGTCCTGCTTTTGCTCGTCCCTCTTCTGCTGGTCGTCTTTCTTGTCGTCCTGTTTCTGGTTGTCCTTCGACTGTTGCTTGTCCTGCTGCTGCTTCAACTCCTCCAACTTGCGCTGGACGAAGTCGCGGTTGTGTTTCGCGTCGGCGTCGGCGGAGTTCAGCTTGAGCGCGGTGTCGTAGAAGCCGATGGCACTCTCCCAGGCCTCCTGCTTTTGCGCGGCTTCGGTGGCGGCGTCGCCGAGCTGGAAGTAGGCGTTGCCGAGATTGTAGAACGCACTCTGCGCCAGCTTCGGGTCGCGTGCGCCGGTCGCGCCGCTGAAGTGGCGCGTGGCGTCCTCGAACTGCTTCGCCTGATACGCTGCGGCCCCGGCGTTGAAGGCGAGCCGGGCGTCCTCGGGTCGCTGGAGGCGGAGGCGGTCGTATTCCTTCAGGGCCGCGTCGTATTTGCCGGACTGGTAGCTTTTCAGCGCATCGGCGGGGGAAGCGGAGAGGAGCGTGGCAAGCAGAAGGAAGGTGAACAGGCGGAAGCTCCAAAGCCCAAATCCCAAGCTCCAAAGAAGCTCCAAGTTCCAAGCTCCAAAAGCGCGGCGGGTTGTTTGGAAGCGCGGTTCGCCAAGTTGCTGGGCCGAACGAAGCGGAGGCGAAGCCGGTGATCCGCTCGCACCTTTCCCCCTCACCCCGGCCCTCTCCCGCCGGGAGAGGGAGAAACGCAGTCCGCGTCCGGCCAACAGGGACGCCGCCGCACTTCGAGCGCTGGCTGACTTTCCCCCTCGCCCGGCGGGAGAGGGCCGGGGTGAGGGGGAGCGGCTCCGACCGCTCAAGCGCGTCGCGAGCAATCGAGCTCCTCCCCCTCCTTGGAGCTTGGAGCTTGGAGCTTGTTTGGGATTTGGAGCTTGGGATTTGGGATTTCCCAGCCCCGGATTATTTCTCAGCCGTTGCATCAGCGTTCGCAGGTTCAGACAAGTTTGCGCGCGGCGTGTTCACGGCGACGGGCCGCCGCACTCTCTGTCGCTCGGGCAGAAACATTTCGACCACGAGCAAAACGACGGCGATGCCCAGCGGCCAGTAAAATCGCTCGTGGTGGCGCTGCATGAGCTTCGCGTTGAACTCGGACTTCGGCAGCGGGGCGAGGCCGCGTTCGTAGAGCAGGTCCATCGTGTTCGCGCCGCGCAACGGCAGGTAGAAGCCGCCCGCCGCGCCGGCGATTTGCTGGAGCAGCGTCTCGTTCAGGCGCGACTTCACCACGTTGCCGCTCTCGTCCTTGAGGAAGTCCATCTTCCCCTTCTCGTCGCGCACGCGGATGAGTTCGCCGGCCGCGCTGCCCACGCCGATGGTGAAGATGCGCAGGCCCTTGGCGCTCGCGGCCTGCGCGGCCTCCAGCACGCCGGCCTCGTGGTCCTCGCCGTCGGTGAACAGGACGAGGATTTTGTGGTTCTCGCCCTCCTTGAACGCGGCGAGCGCGGTCTGAATCGTCTCGCCGATGGCGGTGCCGCCCTGCGGAATGATGTTCACGTCGAGCGCGGCGACGCCCTGCCGAAACGCCTCCTCGTCGAGCGTGAGCGGGCATTGGAGAAAGGAACTGCCGGCGAACGCGACGAGGCCGAGCCGGTCGTTCTTCGCCAGCTTCATCAAGTCCATCGCGGCGAGCTTGGCGCGTTCGAGGCGGTTGGGCGGAATGTCCGCCGCGAGCATCGAGCGCGAGGTGTCAATGGCCACGACGATGTCCAAACCCTTCTGCGCAACTTCCTCCCACGAGAAGCCCCACTGCGGTCGCGCCAGCGCAAGCACCGCCAGGGCGACGGCGGAGACGAGCAAGGCCAGCCGCACTTTCTGCCGCGTCTTCGACACGCCGACGGTGAGCTGTGCCAGCAGCCGCGACTGCACGAACTGCGCGATGAGCCGCTCCTTCGTGCGCCACGCCCAGACGAGGAAGACGGCGAGCAGCGGCACGAGCAGCAGGAGCCAGAGGAGGCTTGGAAGGGCGAAGCGCATGAGGCGGAAAAGTGATTAGTGATTAGTGATTAGTGGGGTGTGCATCGTGTCGGTGGTTTCGGACTAATCACTAATTACTTCTTCTTCACGGGAGCTTCCTGAACAGCGAGTTCGCCAGCACCACCTCCGCCACCAGCATGCCCAGCCCGAGGGCGATGAGCCAGTGCGCCAGCTCGCGGTAGCGCTGGAACTTCTTCACCTCGACGGTGGTTTTCTCCAGCCGGTCAATCTCGGTGAAGATGCGGCGGAGGGTCTCGGAGTTGTCCGCTCGGAAGTATTTGCCGCCGGTCTTCTCGGAGACTTTCGTCAGCGTGTCCTCATCAATGTCCACGGCCATCATGCGCTGCTGGCGACGGCCGTACTGGTCGGTGTAAGGCCACGGTGCCTCGCCGCGTGTGCCAACGCCGATGGTGTAGCACTTGATGCCCAGCGCCTGCGCGGCATCGGCGGCGGTGAGGGGCGGGACTTTGCCGGCATTGTTCACGCCGTCCGTGAGCAGGATGATGATTTTGCTTTTCGCCTGGAGGTCGCGCAGCCGGTTGACGCTGGCGATAAGGCCCGCGCCAATGGCCGTGCCTTCCTCGATGCCGCCGAAGTTGAGGCGATGGAGGTTTTGCAGGAGGAACTCGTGGTCCAGCGTGAGCGGGCCGGCCACATACGCGCGCCCGGCGAAGGCGATGAGGCCGATGCGGTCGCCGGGGCGCTTGAGGACGAACTTCTCCACGGTGTCCTTCGCGAGCACGAGGCGGTTGATGCGCTGGCCGCGCGCGTCGGTGAAGTCCTCCGCCTCCATGCTGCGCGAGAGGTCCACGGCGATGACGATGTCAATGCCGCTGGCGGAAACTTTGGTCTCGCCTTCGCCAAGCTGCGGCCGCGCGAGCGCGATGAAGAAGGCGGCGAGCGCGAGCCAGCGCAAGGCGCGGAGAAAGGCTCCGGCGCGCGACTGCACCTGCCCGGTCAGCCCGCGCACGAGCTGGACGGACGAGTAGAGGAACGCGGGCTGGGCGTCGCGCTTGCCCTTGAGCCACGCGAGGAGTGGCAGCAGGAGCAGCAGGAGCAGCAGCCAGGGATGGGCGAAGGAGAAAGTCACGGGAGTGCGGAATGCGGAATGCGGAATGCGGAATGGGAGAACGTCCAACGTTCAACTTCCAACTTCCAACTTCCAACCAGGGCCAACGGCGCTCGAACGCTGTTCTGAACGTTGGGCGTTGAGCGTTGGACGTTGGACGTTTTCCCCTTCAAGCCATTGCTCCTTTCCCGGCTGTCGTCGCCAAGTCGTAGGCGGTTTCTTCCACCAGGCCGAGCGCGGCGCTGTGGAGGCTGCGCAGTTCGGCCTCGCTCGGCTCGTGTTTGGCGAACTTCACGAGGTCGCAGCGGGTGAGAAAGTCGGTGAGGAATTCCTTCTGCGAGTCGTTCAGCAGGTCGGTGGCTTGCAGGTCGAGGAGGAATTCCTCCGTGGTCCGGTCCGGCGCGCGGAACTCGAAGCGCTCTTCGAGGTAGAGCCGCAGCGCGTCGGAAACGGCGATGCAGAAGGGCTTGGGCTGGGAGAGGAGCGCGAGGGCGTCGGCGAGCCGGTGCTTGGCGCGCTGGTGCGGTGGGATGGAGGGAACTGGTGGCGGCAGCGGCCTTGAACGAAACCACTTGTTCCAAATGAGCACGGCCAGAAGTCCGCCCAGCGCCGCGCCGACCGCAATCCACAGCCACAGCAGTTCCGGCGGCAGCGGCACGGGGCCGCGAATGTCGCGGAGCGCGTCGTTCGTGGCCGCCGCCGCGTTGGTCGGCGGAGGGACGATGACGGCGTGTTGGTTGGTCGCGGCCAAAGGGAAAGTGATTAGTAATTAGTGCTTAGTCGGATGCCCGGATTGGACATGACGCAGGGAAGAGCGTTCATCCGGCGGCCAGGGCGGACTCGAATTGCCGGAGCTTGGCTTGGAAGGTGGCTGCTTCCAGCACGGGTTGCGCGGTGCCGGTGGAGATGTCTTCGGCGAGTTCAATCCACGATTTGCAGCCGCCGTAGGCCGGGAGCATGGGCAGTTCAAGGCGTTGCGGCAGCCGGCTCACCCGCACGGCGAGAGCGTGGATGGCCTGCTCCTTGCCCCAATCGAAGCGCTGGGCCAGCACGTCGTCGCGCCAGATGTGCTGGCCGCGCAGGCGTTCCACCGCCGCGAGCGAGTCCAGCCGCCGCCAGGCGACGACCTCCGCGCAGAACTCCAGCCGGAGCACCTCCGGGGGCGGCAGATGCGGGGCAATCTCGTCGTAGCGCGCCTGTGCCGCCGGGAGCACGTTCTCGCGCTGCTGGTGGTAAAGGGTCGGGAAGAACAGGAAGCGCGGATGCTCGATCTGAAACCCGCCGCGCCCCTCGGCGATGCCGCCCTTGCGCAGCACGAGGATTTGCTCCCCGCGCCCGAGCGCGTCCACGACGATGGCCCACTCTTTGAATGCCGTCCGCATGGGCGCGAGTGTAGCGAGGGAGGGGCGGCGGGTCGAGTGATGACGGGCGAATGTAGCGGCGGCACAAGTGGAAACCGTGACTAACTGTTTATGGATTTGACAGTTATCCGCCCCCTCCCTAGCGTCACGCGCCGACACACTAGATATGGCCGACAACTTGAAATTGCCCGCTGGCGCCGCCCCTCCCCCCGCCGCGGGATCCAAGGTTCAGCCCAAGAAAGAGACTGTCCGCATCAGTCTTCCGCCGAAACCTGCTGCGAAGGAAACGGTTCGGCTGGAACTGCCTCCCCGCACGGCCAGTCCTGCCGCGTCTGCGCCTGTGGCCCCCCCGAAGCCGGCGGCTCCCGCCGCTCCCCGCCCGCCGGCAGCCCCTGCTGCTGCGGCCCCGGGCGGTGCTGCCGGAGCCAAACAGACCGTCCGCCTGTCATTGCCTCCCAAGCCTTCCGCCGCGAAGGAAACTGTCCGCCTCGAACTCCCGCCCAAGCCGGGAGCGAAGGCCCCGGTCGGCGGCGGTGGCAAGGAGATCAAGCTCGTCGTCCCCCAGGTGGACGAATCGGCGACCAGCGCCAAAATCCCCGAGGCCACCGAGGCCGAAATGCCGACGATGGATTCGTCGCAGGCCCAGCCCGCCGCCGCCCCGGCGGCAAGACCCGGCGGTTTGAGGGGCGGTCCGCCCGGCAGCAAGCCCCCCGGTTCAGCCGGTGTTCCCGGCAAGGTCGCCCAGGCTCCGGCATCCGCGTTGCCCGATTCCACCCCCTCCGCGATGGCGCTGCCGGCCAAGAAGGCGCTGCCCAAGGCGGAGATGACCTCCGCCCCAATCGTGACCGCCGTCCACGGCGGGGTGCGCGTCCGCTGGTATGACATACTGCTGGCCTGCCTCGCGCTGGGAGCGGGCATAGGGGCCGTCGTCCGGCTGCTCATGATTCTCGGCGGCGACTGATTTGCCCCGCACTCAACCCTTGAACTGATTCCCCTATGGCTGAAGGCAACATCGTCAACGTCTCCGAAACATCCTTCGAAGCGGATGTCCTCAAGTCCACCACCCCCGTCGTGGTGGATTTCTGGGCCGAGTGGTGCGGCCCGTGCAAGATGCTCCTGCCCGTGCTCAACGAGCTGGCCACCGAATACGCCGGCAAGGTGAAGATCGCGAAGGTCAACGTGGACCAGAACGGGATGCTCGCCTCGCAGTATGGCATTCAAAGCATCCCGGCCCTGCTGTTCTTCAAGGGTGGCCAGGTCGTCGGCCAGACCGTCGGCGTGCGCTCCAAGAAGGACTTGAAGGCGCAGCTCGACCAGCTCGCCGCCTGAGCCGCATGAGGAGGTAACATGGCCCTCCTCCTCACCCCCCGTGCCCTTGCCCAGCGCGGCGAGTTTTACTACCAGCTCTCCTCGATGATCCGGGCGGGCCTGCCCCTCATCGGCGCGCTCCAGACACTGGAAAAAAGCCCGCCCGCCGCCTCCTATCGCAAGCCCATCGCGCGGATGCTCGCGGAACTCAAGGGCCGCAGCAACTTCACCGGCGCGCTGGCCACCATCGGCGACTGGCTGCCCGTCTTCGACAAGGCGCTGCTGGAAGCCGGCGAGCAGTCCGGCCGCCTCGACGAATGCTTCCGCCTCCTGGCGAACTATTACGAGGAGCGCGCCAAGCTCGCCCGCGAGGTCATCGGGCAGATGATCTATCCGGCGTGCATCGTGCATTTCGCGCTCCTCGTTTTCCCGGTGAGTCTGCTGGTGGCGGCGGTGTTGCAGGACCAGTGGACGGCCCTTTTCGTGAGCAAGGCGGTCGCGTTTGGCACCCTTTACGGCGTCGGCGTGGCGCTCGTGCTGGCGGGTGGCGGCTCGCGCGCCGAATGGTGGCGGGCGACGATGGAGCAGCTCATGGGCGTGGTCCCCGTGCTCGGCACCGCCCGGCGCAACCTCGCGCTCGCCCGCCTCACCGCCGCGCTGGAGGCGCTCTTCTCCGCCGGCGTCGGCATCGTGGACTCGTGGGAGCTGGCCGCCCGCGCCAGCGGCTCGCCCGCGCTCGCCCGCGAGGTGATGAAGTGGCGGCCGCAGATCGAGGTCGAGCAGAAGGCCCCCGGAGAAATCCTTGCGGACAAGGGCGTCTTCCCGGCCATGTTCACCAGCCTCTACCGCACGGGCGAGATCAGCGGCCAGCTTGATGACACCCTCAAGCGCCTCCACGAATACAGCCGCGTCGAGGGCCATCGGCAGATGCAGATGTTCACGCGCGGCCTGACCATCGGCATCATCCTCTGCATCATGCTCGCCATCGGCTTCCAGGTGGTGATGTTCTGGGTCGGCTACTTCAACAACATCAGCAACGTGATTGCACAGTAAGCGCGGGTGTCCCGCCCGACCTTGAAGTCCGGCGGTCAGTCCGCCGCCGCCCGCGCCAGCCGGCCTTCACAATCAGGGCAGATGCGCGGTTGGACCTCCGTGTTGAAGGCGGGTTCGAGGAGATTCTCGATCGGCTGCCATTGCTCCTTGTCGTCGCAGTAGCTCTTGCAGCCGGGGCAGTAGCGCAGTGCGCCGCGCAGGTCGCCGATTTCTTTGTGCAGGCCGAGGATGCGCTCCGCGACGCGCAACCGGGCGGCCATCTGCTCGCGGTCGAGCGGCTTGTTCAGGAAATCATCCGCGCCCGCGTCCATCGCCTCCAGGTAGCGCGTCTTGCCGTTCACCACCGTCAGGAAGACCACATAGACGTAGTGCCGCGTCCTCACCGCGCGGATGCGGCGGCAGAGCGTGGGGCCGTCCATCTCCGGCATCATCCAGTCGCTGATGACCACTTCGGCGGGGGACTTTTGAAACGCCTCCCAGGCGATGCGTCCATCAGCGGCCTCGGTGACTTCGTGGCCCAGCGCGGCCAGGGAATGGCGGAGAATCTCGCGGGAGACCGGGTCGTCTTCGGCAATCAGGATGCGCATGGTGAGAGCATACCGGCGACGCGTCTGGCGCGGGAAGCGCAAATCTGGCTGAACGTGGCGGAGCGCGGGGCTGCGACCCGCAGCCGGTCGCGGGGTGAGGCAGTGCCTTCCTGAGCGGCTGCCCTGTGACGCGTGTGGCTGCGGGTCGCAGGCCCGCGCTCCGGCGGAAATGCCCGTTGACGCGGCGTCCACGGCAAGTTATACGCACACGTAATAAATCGGCCGGACCCTGCCATGAGCGCCCCGCAACTCTCCGTCCTCTTCTTCCTCCAGATGTTTGTCATCCTGGCGGCGTGCCGGCTGGTGGGGACGGCGGCGCGGCGGGTCGGGCAGCCGCTGGTGGTCGGGGAGATGGTCGCGGGCGTGCTGCTGGGGCCGTCGCTGTTTGGCTTGCTCGCGCCGGGCGCGCAGGCGGCGCTGTTTCCGCCGGAGTCGCTCAAGGTCCTCTTCGTCACGGCGCAGGTGGGCATCGGCCTCTACATGTTTTTCGTTGGCATCGAGTTTGACTTGGAGGTGTTTCGTCGGCAGGCGCGGAGCGCCGCCGCCGTGTCGCTGGCCGGGATGCTCGCGCCATTTGCACTGGGCGCGGGGCTTGCCCCGTGGCTGCTGCGGACGCCGGGATTGTTTGGAGCCGGGGTGCAGCCGCATCAGGCCGCGCTGTTCCTCGGCGCGGCCATCGCCATCACGGCGTTCCCGATGCTGGCGCGCATCATCTACGAGCGCGGGCTGGCGGGGACACCGCTGGGCACGCTCTCGCTGGCGGCGGGGGCGATGGGCGATGCGGTCGCGTGGTGCGTGCTGGCCGTGGTGCTGGCGAGCTTCGGCGGCGGGACGGAGGTGGCGGTGAAGGCCATTGGTGGGGCCGTGGTGTTCACGGTGCTCATGCTGACGGTCGGGCGACGGCTGCTCGCGAAGCTTGGGACAGTGGCGGAACGGGACGGGCGGCTCACGCCGACGATGCTCTCCACCTGCTTGATGCTGCTCATGCTGGCGGCCTGGGCCACGGACGCGGCGGGCATACACGCGGTGTTTGGCGGCTTTCTGCTGGGTGTCGCGATGCCGCGCGGACTGCTGACGCGCGAGCTGCAACGGGACTTGGAGCCGTTCACGGTGGTGTTTCTGCTGCCGATGTTCTTCACCTACTCGGGGTTGAACACGCGGCTGGACATGGTCAACAGCCGCGAACTGCTCGGCCTCGCGCTGGTCGTGCTGGCCGCCTCGTGCCTGGGCAAGTTCGGCGCGTGCTGGGCGGCGGCGCGCCTGACCGGCTCCGACAACCGGCTGGCGCTGGCGGTCGGCGCGCTGATGAATGCGCGCGGCATGATGGAGCTTATCCTGCTGAACATCGGCCTGCAGAAGGGCATCATCCAGGCTCCGCTGTTCTCGATTCTCGTGCTGATGGCGGTGGTCACGACCTTGATGGCGTCGCCCGTGTTTGAACTGGTCTATGGCCGGCACGCGCGGGCGGAGGGCAAGCTGAAGGAGACCCCGCCGGTGGACGATTGAGCCGCGTGTTCTCGCATAGAACCCGAATTCCGAAGTTGGCCGAAAGGATCGAAAGAAGGCGAAAAGGAGAGAAGCCCTTGGCGAACACGGGGCGGAACTATTTCCCCCATCCTTTTCTGGACTCTTTTCGGCAACTTCCGTTTCTTTCGGCCATTCCGCTTTTGGAGTTCGGGTTGAAAACGCCAGCGGGCTGCCGCAGTCTCCGCGTGGCTTTGGCTGTATGAAAGTCGCGCTCGCCCAGCTCAACACCACCGTCGGCGACCTCGTGGGGAACGAGGCACGCATCCTCGCGGCCTACCGGCGCGGGGTGGCGGCGGGGGTGGAACTCGTGGTGTGCCCGGAACTGGCGACGACTGGCTATCCGCCGCGTGACTTGCTGCTCAAGCCGCACTTCGTCGCGCAGAACCTCGCGCTGCTGGAGCGGCTTGCGGCGGCGACGGGGAAGGTGGGATTGCTGGTCGGTTTCGTGGGCCGGACAGTTGGCCGTCCCGGGCGCGGGCTGACGAACTCGGTCGCGCTGTTGCAGCACGGGAAGATTGCCGAGGTGCGGACCAAGACGCTGCTCCCGACTTACGACGTGTTCGACGAGGACCGTTACTTCGACCCGGCGGACAGCAACGAGCCGTTCACGTTCAACGGCCGGCGCGTGGGCGTGACCGTCTGCGAGGACGTGTGGAACGACGAGGATTTCTGGCGGGACCGGCGTTACCGGCGCAACCCGGCGGCGGACCTGGCAGCGGCGGGGGCGGAGGTGCTGTTCAACGTGTCGGCGTCGCCGTGGCATCTGGGCAAGAACACGACGCGGCGTGAAATGCTCGCCAGCCTCGCCGCCAAGACGCGTTGCCCGCTGCTTTACTGCAACCTCGCAGGCGGTAACGACGAACTGGTCTTCGACGGGGCGAGCCTGGTGTTCGACGCGCAGGGACGGCAGGCGGGGCAGGGGGCGCTGTTCGCGGAAGATTTTCTCGTGGTGGACACGGACAAGCTCAAGCCATGTGCGCCGATGGTGGCCGGGGATGAGGAACTGGTCTATCGCGCGCTGGTGCTGGGGCTGCGTGACTACCTGCACAAGTGCGGGTTCAAGTCCGCGCTGCTGGGCCTCAGCGGCGGCATTGACTCGGCGCTGACGGCGGTGCTGGCGGTGGACGCGCTCGGGGCGGAGAATGTGCGCGGGGTTTCGCTGCCGTCGCAGTTCTCGTCGCAGGGCAGCCTCGATGATGCGCGGGTGCTGGCGGAGGCTCTGGGCATCCGCTACGACGTGATTCCGATTCAGCCGGCCTTCGCAGCGGCCAAAGGGCAGTTGAAGGAAGTCTTCGCCGGGCTGGCCGAGGACACGACCGAGGAGAACATCCAGGCCCGGCTGCGCGGGGTGATGCTGATGGCGCTGTCGAACAAGTTTGGCTCGTTGCTGCTGACGACGGGCAACAAGAGCGAGCTGGCGGTGGGCTACTGCACCCTTTACGGCGACATGTGCGGCGGGCTGGCCGTCATCAGCGACGTGCCCAAGACGATGGTTTATCGCCTCTCAAACTGGGTGAACCGCGACCGGGAAATCATCCCGGCGGCGTCCATCACCAAGCCGCCGAGCGCCGAGTTGCGCCCGAACCAGACCGACCAGGATTCGCTGCCGCCCTACGAGGTGCTGGACGCGATCCTGGAGGAATACGTGGTGAAGTGCCGCCCGGCGGGGGAAATCATCGCGGCGGGTTTCGAGGCGGCGGCGGTGCAGCGCGTGGTGAAGCTCATTGACGGGGCGGAATACAAGCGGCGGCAGGCCGCGCCGGGCCTGAAGGTCACGACGAAGGCCTTCGGGGTGGGGCGGCGGGTGCCGATTGCCCAGCGCTGGCGGGAAGTGGGCTGACCGGTCGGAAAAAAAGAAACGGCCAGTCTTGCGACTGGCCGTTCGTGAGTAACTGGAAGCGAAGCCTTACTTCTTCGGCGTGTTGGTGCCGCCGCACTTCTCGCAGTTCTTGCCATCCTTGGCAGCCGCGACGCAGCAGGCGTGGGTGCAGGCCTTGCCGTCTTTGGCAGCCTTGGCACAGCAGCCGCCCTGCTTGCCCGGAGGGGTCTTGGCCTTGTCAGCCGCGAGGGCGAGGCTGGCGGAGAGCACCACGGCAAACGCCACGGCGGTGAGCACTTTGACGAACTTCATAGGTTGTCCTTTCTTACCGACTTTTGTTTTCAACTAGTTGATCCGACCACGCCGACATTCGTCACCGGCACCGTGCCAGCAACCCGGCGGCAGTGGTATAGACGGGTGGATGGTTGGCATATTCGGAGCAGCCTGTCCACTGGGAAGTGAACCTGGAATAAACCGGGAATTCCCGCCGAGCGGGACCGCCCCCCTTCTACCGGCGAAAAATGGGCCTGCGGTTCCTGCCGGGACAGCGACCGGCTGCCCTTCAGAAAGCTGATTCCCAAAGTTGACATTGGTATTCCCATTGCTAGTTTTTCGGTCAAGCGCGGTCGCAGAAGGCAACTTGTGGACGCGTCAGCAATCATAAACTAACCCGCCTTCTGCCCGGTCCACACCGCGCCGTAAGAAAGACAGCAGCATGAAAGTTCAACAGTCACGCAAAGGCGGCTTCACGCTCGTGGAAATCATGATCGTGGTCGCCATCATCGGCCTGCTGGCCGCCATCGCCATCCCGAACTTCGTGAAGGCGCGCGCCACGGCGCAGAAGAACTCGTGCATCGCCAACCTCAAGCAGATTGATGGCGCGGTGCAGCAATGGGCGCTCGAAAACAAGAAGGGTGCCACGGACACCTATGCGCTCACGGACACCACGGTCCTGGCCTATCTGAAGGGGTCGGCCCTTCCGGTTTGCCCTGGCGGCGGCACCTACAGCGCGGGCAGCACGGTTTCCGGTTCGCCGACCTGTGGCTTGTCAGCCAGCGGCCATACGCTCTAATCCAAGGCTTCCCGTGAAAGGCTTGGAGCGTGGCGCTCCAAGCCTTTTTTCTTGCCCTTAAAGGGGATTTGTTCCCCCATGCAACGTATGCGCCTTGGAACTGCAACGCGAGGGTTCACGCTGGTTGAAATCATGATCGTGGTCGCCATCATCGGCCTGCTGGCTGCCGTGGCGGTCCCGAACTTCCTCAAGGCCCGCACCACCGCCCAAAAGAACTCGTGCATCGCCAACCTGCGGATGGTGGACAACACCGTTCAGCAGTGGGCACTGGAGAACAAGAAGCAATCCACGGACACCTACGAACTGTCTGACACCACTTTGCTGGGTTACTTCAAAGGCTCCATCCTGCCCTTCTGTCCTGCGGGTGGCACCTATGCTCCCGGCAGCATGGTTGCCTTGACGCCAACGTGCAGTTTGTCTGCCCTCGGCCACACCCTCTGAATCGGTCTGCGCGCCGGTTCATCTGAACAAACATTCCCGCTGCCCGCAGCGGGGCGGGGTTGATTGGGTCATTGCCATCGGTTAATCATTCGGTCTGAACCGCCGGTGGACATCACGCTCTCAATCGAAAACCTGCGCGTCGAATACCGCAGCCGCGACCTTGGTGAAGCCACCAAGGTCGCGGTTCGCGCGCTGAATCTCCGCGTGGGCCAGGGCGAGGTCTTCGGCTTCCTCGGCCCCAACGGCGCGGGCAAGACCTCCACGATGAACGTCCTGCTGGGCTTCGTCCCGCCCACCAGCGGCACCGCCCGGATCTTCGGCGTGGACGTGCGCGAACCCATCGCCCGCCAGCGCATCGGCTACCTGCCGGAGCAGACTTATTACTACAAGTTCCTCACCGTCGAGGAACTGCTCCGCTTCTACGCCGGCATCTTCCAGATTCCGAAGGCCGTGACCGAGCAGCGCATTGACGCCGTGTTGAAGCTGGTGGAACTGGACCATGCGCGGAAACGCCAGATCAAGACCTACTCCAAGGGCATGCAGCAGCGCGCTGGCCTCGCCCAGGCCCTCATCAACAACCCCGACCTCCTCATCCTCGACGAACCGACCAGCGGTCTGGACCCCATCGGCCGCATGAAGGTCCGCGAGATCATCCAGCGGCTCAAGAGCGAGGGCAAAACCGTCTTCTTCTCCTCCCATGAACTCGGTGAAGTGGAGACGGTCTGCGACCGCGTCGCCATCCTGAACCAGGGCGAACTCAAGACCGAAGGCCGCGTCAGCGACCTGCTCCGCGAGCACTCGGCGAATCTGGAGCAAATCTTCCTCAAGCTCATCGGCTTTGCCCCACAGCCATGAACACCGTCTGGGCACTGGCCAAGGTTGTCGTGCTGGAAATGGTCCGGCGGAAGGACTTCTACGTGCTGTTCATTCTCTCCGTGCTGCTCACCGCCACGGCTGGCAGCGTCAACCTCTTCAACGACCGCAGCATCGTCCGCTACCTCAAGGAAATCTGCCTCCTGCTCATCTGGGTGTCCGGCCTCGTCATCGCCATCACCTGCACCGCCCGGCAAATCCCCGCCGAGCGTGAGCACCGCACCATCTTCCCGCTCCTGGCCAAGCCCGTCACGCGTGCCCAGTTCCTGCTCGGCAAGTTCCTCGGGTGCTGGCTGGCCACCGGCCTCGCCCTGGCACTGTTCTATCTGTTCTTCGGTTTGGTCAGCGCCTCCCGTGAGCACTCCTGGCCGCTGGTGAACTACCTTCAAGCCGGCTGGCTGCACTGGATGATGCTCGGGATCGTCATCGCGTTCACCCTGCTCGGCTCCATCGTCTTTGCCGCGCCCTCGTCGAACGGCACCATCTGCTTCGTGTGCTCCGCCGGAATGCTCCTGCTCGGCCGCCACCTGAACAAAGTCGCCCTCAGCCTCGCCGAGCCGCTCCAGTCGCTGCTCTACGGCCTCTACTTCGCCCTGCCGCACCTGGAGCTCTTTGACGTGCGCGATCTCATCATCCACAACTGGCAACTCATCCCGTGGGGCATCATCGTCCTGGCCACGCTTTACGCCGCCGCCTACGCCGCGCTCTTCCTCTTCGCCGCGTGGCTCGTCTTCCGCCGCCGACCGCTGAACTGACATGCCTCCGGCCCTGCCCATCGCCCTTGCGCTTGCGATCACCCTGGCTGTGGGCGGGCGCTTGCTGCTGTGGGAGCAGGTCAGCGTCAAGAAATCCGGCTCAGTATTCGCCTTGCTGCTGGGCGAAAGCCGTCGTGCTTTCGCCGATCAGGTCTTTCTCAAGGCCGACGCCTACTTCCACCAAGGCTACTACCCGTCCGTCTTCGACCTCGCCCTGCCTGACGGCAAAACCCACATGGTGAAGGAAACCGAGGGTGGTCATCACAACCACAGCCACGCGCAGGCGGAGCGCGGGTATCGCGACTGGCTCGAAGCCTTCGGCAGCCACTTCTACCCGGCGGAACATCGGCACTTGGAACGCTTCGGCGACGCGCGCGAGATCCTCCCCTGGCTCCGGCTCGCCGCCGAGTTGGACCCGCACCGGGTGGACACCTACATCGTCGCCGCCTACTGGCTCCGCGAACGCTTGAACAAGGTCAATGACGCCGAGGCCTTTCTGCGCGAGGGCCTGCGCGCCAACCCCGGCAGCTACGAAATCCTCTTCGAGCTGGGCCGCCTTTACGCCGAGAACAACCGCGACATCCCCCGCGCCCGCGCCGTGCTGGAACTCGCCGTCGAGAGATGGCTTCGGCAGGAGGCCGGCAAGCCCAACCCCGACGCGCTTGCCTACGCCCACATCCTCGCGCAGCTCGCCGCCCTCGAGGAAAGCGTCGGCAATTTCGACCGGGCCGTCACTCACTTCACCCGCCTCCAGCGCGTCTCGCCGTCGCCGGAAGCGATCCAGAGACGCATTGACGAGTTGCGGGCGAAATTGAACCGTCCGAACTGAAATGCGCCCCCTCGCCCCTCCCCGTCAGTTGGGGAGAAATCCGTTGACACTTCCGACGGGAAACTGCCACTTTTCCGCCCGTTCGCCGCGAGGCGGACACTCATCCAGAGTGACTGAGGGACTGGCCCGATGACGTCACGGCAACCGGTTGCGGCGCGTTCCGCAACGACCAGGTGCCAAGTCCAGCTCCGACCGCGAGGCCGGGGGAAAGATGAGAAGAGCGCTCGACTGTCCGGCCCCTTCTCATCCAGATGAGACGGGGCTTTTGTTTGCCCCAAAACCGAGCGCGACAAAGCAAATTATGGACAAGCACGAAGGTTTCATGAAGGCGCTCAAGTGCCGCGAGTGCGGCAAGGAGTATCCCCTCAGCGCCACGCACGTCTGCGAATTCGACTTCGGCCCGCTCGAAGTCGCCTACGACTACGACCGCATCCGACAGTCGCTCACCCGCGCCGCCATCGAGGCCCGCCCGCGCACAATGTGGCGCTACCGCGAGCTGCTGCCCATCGCGGGCGAGCCGACCGTGGGCTTCCAAGTCGGCTACACGCCGCTGGTGAAGGCCGACCGGCTGGCGAAACGCCTCGGCATCCGCGAGCTGTGGGTGAAGAACGACACGGTCAATTACCCGACCCTCTCCTTCAAAGACCGCGTCGTGAGCGTCGCTCTTAGCCGCTCGAAGGAACTCGGCTTCACGACCGTCGCCTGCGCCTCCACCGGCAACCTCGCCAACTCCGTCGCCGCAAATGCCGCCGCCGCCGGCCTCAAGTCCTACGTCTTCATCCCGTCCGACCTCGAACAGGGCAAGGTCGTCAACTCGCTGGTCTATGGCGCGAATGTCATCAGCATCAAGGGCCACTACGACGAGGTGAACCGCCTCTGCGCGGAGATCGCCGGCAAGTTCGGCTGGGCCTTCGTGAACGTGAACATGAGGCCCTACTACGCCGAGGGCAGCAAGAGCCTCGGCTACGAGGTTTGCGAGCAGCTCGGCTGGCGCGTGCCGCAGCACACCGTGGTGCCGATGGCCAGCGGGTCGTTGCTGACGAAGATTCACAAGAGCTACCAGGAGTTCGCCAAGCTCGGCCTCGTGTCCGAGAGCGACTGGCACATCCACGGCGCGCAGGCCACCGGCTGCAACCCCATCAGCGCGGCGGAAAAGGCGGGCCTCGACTTCTTCAAGCCCGTGAAGCCGAACACCATCGCCAAGAGCCTCGCCATCGGCACGCCCGCCGACGGCTTCTACGCGCTCAAGGTGATGAAGGAAACCGGCGGCCATGCCGACGACGTGACCGATGACGAGGTGCGCGAGGGCATTCGCCTGCTGGCCGAGTGCGAAGGCATCTTCGCCGAGACCGCCGGCGGCGTGACCGTGGGCGTGGCCAAGAAGCTGATCGCCTCCGGGAAAATTCCCGCGAGCGATTCCGCCGTCCTCTGCATCACCGGCAACGGCCTCAAGACCCTCGAAGCCATGACCGGCCACGTCGGCCAGACCCGCGAAATCCGCCCGAGCCTGCGCGAATTCGAGGCGATGCTGAAGGACGAGGAAAAGGTCTGCGTCCCTGCCTGATTGATTGCCCGCGAAACACGCGAATGAACGCGAAACAAAACCAGATGCTGCGGCTGCCCGCCTTCTTTCGCGTCTATTCGCGTGTTTCGCGGGCCAGCCTGCTTTCTTCCTTTGCGTCTTCGCGTCTTTGCGTCAAAAACTAACCACTCTATGCCCACCAAAGTCCGCATCCCCACCCCGCTCCGCCAGCTCACTGGCGGCGAGGAAGTCGTCACCGTCACCGCCGCCAGCGTCGGCGCGGCCATCGCTGAAATGCAGGCCAAGTATCCCGGCATCAAGGACCGCCTGCTCGACGACAAGGGCGAGGTCCGCCGCTTCGTGAACGTGTATGTGAACGAGGAGGACATCCGCTTC
>Ga0172373_10002974_pt1 | contig 25316 bp, 15 predicted proteins | sample Lak10m_2_FD_114546 | JGI IMG/M metagenome (GOLD analysis project Ga0172373, IMG submission 114546) | Freshwater microbial communities from Kabuno Bay, South-Kivu, Congo - kab_092012_10m | ecosystem: Environmental > Aquatic > Freshwater > Lake | place: Democratic Republic of the Congo...
GCTACTATCGAATAATTGCTCGATTGAAGGAATAATCTGCTTAATGTAAATTGATTTTCACTAACTGGAGAAATTCTCATATTGGTGTCATCAAACAACAATTGCAGTTCGTTGGCATTTTTTGTTCTGAGTTTCCATGTAATTTTTGTTCCTTCGGGCACAACTAAATCACCTGTGTTTGCAATGGTTTCATCAGTTCTGTTTAAATAAGCAGGATAATCCAGCATGCACGAAAAATCAGATAAACTTGGTTTAGGCAATACGTTTAGCAAATAAGAGTTTGATGTAAAACCTGCTCCATTTAAATTGAATGGCAAAGATTCCTGCACATTTTTAAAGGTGTAGGAAAAAGTTGAATTGTTTTCTTTTTTTAGTTGATATTCTGCCTGATTAATAGTGATAAAAAGTTCATTCGGGAATTCATCACCACTCAACTCAACTTGTAAATCAAAATCCTGTTGCTGAAAACAATTTAAATTTTTGTTTTTAATATTGAACCGAAATGGTGCTTGTTTCTCAAAAGTATTTGAGTGATTAATGATTCGTTCGGAGCCGATACTTAAAATTTTTGGTGAAACAATTGAAATGATTAAAAGCAAGAATAATGGAATGAGCGCATATTTCAAGTGACGTAAATTCTCTTTAAAATCAATTGCAGAAGAAAAAGGCAAAGGTTTTAATTCAATTATTTTTTGCTGAATACCGGCCTGTAAAAGTTCCTTAGAATGAAAATCAGACTTTTTTTGTTGTAATTGAAGCACATTCAGTAACTTATCCTGAACACTGCTAAAATGCTTACCAATAATATTTGCGGCATCTTCGTGAGAAATTACTTTGCCTAATTTATTCAGTTTTAAAAGCGGGAGAATAATAAATTTAAAAACCACATAAAACCCACTAAGTAAAAATGTATAAAACAAAAAAGTCCGAATACCGATTCCAAACTCACCAAAATATTCGGCAGTAATTACAAATAAAAAAAGCAAAACTAAAATACCGGAAGAGTAAATTAAACCTTTCAGCAGTTGGTTTTTATAAAACTTCCTGATAAATTCATCTAACTTATTTATGATGATGTTTTGGTCCACTAATTAAATTTAATCCGACGGATAAATTTACTCAAAATAAAACAGCTTTATTTATCTAAAAATTAAAATTTCATAAATTCTAACTTTTAAAGTCATTTCACTGGCCTTCTGTATCCAACAACTTGATTTTTCGGAAATGGTTTAAGGCAAACAGAACCTTCTTGATTTCCACCATAAACATATACAAGATTGTTTTTTAAATCCTCTCTAACATAAAAAGCAACATGACCTTGCCAACCGCTTTTTTTGCCTCTCCAAAAAACCACAATATCACCGGGTAAAGGATTTTTTGTTTCTACTCCTGTTTTTAACCAATCTTTTGCCAATAAAGAATGAGAATAATTATATCCATTTTTCTTTAAGCAATAATTTACAAAAGCAGCGCACCAACTTATATTATCATCATTAATCGATTTAAAACCGATATCATGAAAAAACGTTATAATTTGAGGATTACTTTTTCGATTTGGATACCTACTTACACATTGATACTGAAATGCTGTTTGAAGAATTAATTTTTGTTCATTGCTTAATTTAGATTGACATAATTTTTCTAGTGTGTCTGTTAATAATTGTTTACTTGATACCTTATCAACAGTGTATATTAATTTTTCTGTTGATTTCACCGAATCTATTTTGCTTACCAAAACTGAATCTTTAATTTTTTTTATAATTCATTTTTCGTTGCTTTTCTTGCAAATGATAAACCTTATAAATCTCGGCAGTATCACCATAAATTGCGATAATAGTCTCAAGTCGTTTTAAGGTTTGTTTTGGGATTTTATTTATTTCACTTTCTGAAAAAGCAATTGCCTTACTTTTTATTTGTAATAAAACAGTGGAATCTTTGTTTGATAATTTCAGTACATGTTCATCAGTTTTTGTTTTTGAAATTTTTAAATAATTAAGAACCCGATCTAAAACATTTGGTTTTATATTATTTTCCTGAATTTTAAATAAACTTAAAGCATAACAATAGCTTACAATTGGTGATGTTTGAAGGCCTTTTAAATTATTCTTAGCTATTAAAAAACTTCTGGAATAATTTCCCTGTTGATAATTATATTTTAACCTAATTTCATCAAAAGTAAGATTATTAGAAACTAAAATTGTTTTAACAAAAACAGTAATTATTAATAATAGAGCCCTCATAAAAATTAATTTTAATTATTATTATACGATATTTTAAAAACTAACTAGTATAACTTTTAGAGGTAAATTAAAATCATGAAATTGTTTTATTTCTATAACGAATTCATTAAATAAGAATTACACTAATTTTAAATTATTTTTTAAAAAATAATAAAGAAATAATTTGTGATTTTATAAACAAAGGAGGCCATTATTAAAATGGTTTAATGTTTATTTTTTTATTTAGAAAATTTATATCCCTAAGCTATTTTACTCCAGTTTAATTTTTGCCGGGCTCTTTCTTCAATATATTGTTTGATAATATAATTACTTTCATTTAATAAATCAGGATCTTCATCCAGTAGTTCTTGAGCTGCATTTCGTGCAACAAATAATAGTTCCTGATCGGTTGCCAGATTAGCAATTTTTAAATCAATAATCCCACTTTGTTGAGTACCTTCTATATCACCCGGACCACGTAATTTCATATCTACCTCGCTAATTTCAAAACCATCGTTGGTGCGGCACATGGTTTCCATTCGAATTTTACTTTCACTGGATAATTTATAACTACTCATTAAAATACAATAGGATTGTTCAGCTCCTCTTCCAACCCTTCCGCGCAATTGATGCAATTGAGATAACCCAAAACGTTCTGAATTTTCAATTATCATAATGGAAGCATTAGGTACATTTACTCCAACTTCAATTACCGTAGTAGCAACCATAATTTGTGTTTCACCTTTAACGAAGCGCTGCATTTCAAAATCTTTTAAATCATTTTTCATTTTGCCATGCACTACGCTAATTCGAAAATCCGGCAAAGGAAATTCTTGTTGTATAGCCTCAAATCCTTCTACTAAATTTTTCAGATCTAATTTCTCAGATTCTTTAATTAGTGGATAAACTATATAAACTTGCCTTCCTAAACTGATTTGCTCTTTCATAAATCCAAACATGCGCAAACGTTGTCCATCATGCATGTGAATTGTTTTAATTGGCTTTCTTCCCGGAGGTAATTCATCAATTACAGAAATATCTAAATCACCATAAAAGGTCATAGATAATGTTCGAGGAATTGGTGTTGCAGTCATTATTAGTACATGAGGAGGAATGCTATTTTTCTTATGTAATTTTGCTCTTTGCTCAACTCCAAAACGATGTTGTTCGTCTATTACTGCTAATCCCAAATTTTTAAAGACAACTGGATCTTCTATTAATGCATGAGTCCCGACTAAAATTTGTAGTTGCCCTGTTTTTAAATCTTCTAATAGATGAGCTCTTGCTTTACCTTTTACACTTCCTGTTAAAAGTGCAACTTTCACGTCCATATTTTTTAATAAACCGGATAACCCTTCAAAATGTTGTGTTGCTAAAATTTCGGTAGGTGCCATCAGGCAAGCCTGAAAACCATTATCGATTGCGATTAACATGCATAATAATGCAACTATAGTTTTTCCACTTCCAACATCTCCTTGCAGCAACCTGTTCATTTGTATATCCTTTGCAAGATCTAAACGAATTTCTTTAATTACTTTTTTCTGAGCATTAGTTAAAGGAAAAGGCAAATGATGTTGATAAAATCCGTTAAAGGCATCTCCAATTTTTATAAAAGGAAAACTTTTACTATGTTGTTTTCTGTAATTCTTGTTTTTTAAAAGTTTGAGTTGAATAAAAAAAAGTTCTTCGAATTTTAATCTGCGTTCAGCTTTCTTTAACAACTCTTCGTTGGCCGGAAAATGAATTTGTTTCCAAGCAGTTTCTTTATCAATAAGCTGAAATTTTTGTTTGATCTTAACCGAAAGATTTTCACTCACTACTTGATTCAATTGCTGGTAAAGAGATTCTTGAATCTTTAAAATTCCTTTACTATCAAGACCTCTGTTTTTTAAAATTTCAGTGCTAGTATATCTTGGCTGAAGTACATTTATTGCTCGGCTATTAAAATCATTAAGTTCATCTATCTCCGGATGTGGAATAGAAAACCTGCCATTATATTGATTTACTCTTCCAAAAACCACATAGTCAATTTCAGGTTTAAATTTACCCTCAAGCCATTTTAAACCTTTAAACCAAACCAACTCAATAAAACCGGAATTATCTTTAAATGTTATTACTAATCGTTTGCTTTGTTTTGCACCTAAGGTTTCAATCCTAATTATTCTTCCCTTTAATTGAACAAATGTTGACTCTTCATTAATATCTTCTACTTTTTGAAATTGTGTCCGATCAATATAACGATAAGGATAAAAGGTAATTAAATCATAAAACGTATAAATATTTAATTCTTTACGAAGCAACTCACCTCTTTGCGGGCCAATTCCTTTAAGGTATTCTATAGGTGTATATATAAAGTTTGACTTCAATAATGTAAAAATAATTTTTTGAACTATTCATATTATATATACAACTAAAAACTATTAACATATCTGTAATAATAATATGTTTTATGATTTAATTTTTTGTTATGTATACATTTTACTTTATTAATGCAGTAATGTTGATAAACTTTTTGAAGAGTATACAACTCAAAATAAGAATGAGGTACTTTTACATTAACTCAAACCAATTTTTTTATGGAATACTTACAATTGAAAGAACAAATATCCAAAATATTGAATGATGATGTTCAAAACAGACAGTCGTTACAAGAATTCAGGAGAAACATTTTTTTAAATTCTGAGTCAAGCAAAAAAAATGAACTCATTCTTTCTGAAAAAGAAAACGAGTTAAAAAAATTAAGCTCGAGTATTAATGAGTTTGAAATAGAAGCAGAAAAAAAATCTTCTTTGGTTGAGGAATTACGTTTTCAACTTGAACTTCAAAAAGAAGAATTTGAAACAAGAGAAAATGGATTACTTGACTTGGTAAATACTTTAAAAACTGAAATAGAATCATTAAAAAATTCACATACAGAATTGTCTTCTGATCAAGAGCACATGAGTAAATTATCAGTTCAAAATGCTGAATATGCAGGAAAAATAAGAGAATTAATTTACCACATTGATGACAAAAACAAAAATGAAGCCTCGTTAACTGAAAAAATTGCTCAACTGGAATTGCAAATTAAATCATCTGATGACGAGATTAATAATTTAAAAAGCAGCCTGAGTGAAATACACGAATCTTCTTTCGAAAAAGTAAAACTAATTGATGAATTAAAAAATGAATCATCTTTAAATGCTGAATTAAAAAGTGAGTTATCTTTTTCTAAGCAAGTAATTAGCGAGTTAAAACTAAATCTTAAAAACGCAGAGGAAATTCAAATTCAATTAATTTCTGAGAACAATGTGTTAAACGATTCATTTAAAAATGAACATGAATTAATGCAAAAAGACAATGCAGATTTAATTGCTGAATTAAGTTTACTTCAATTGGAAATTGAATCGATTAAAGATGAAAATACAGAGCTTACAATTTCAATTAATGAATTAAAAAAAGACTCTGATGAATTAATATTAAAAAACAATATAGTAAATGAATTAAAAAATCAGTTAACCGATTTTAATTCTACACTTGAGCGCAACAATGTATTAAATGATGAATTAAGTTCGTTAAAAAATCAATTAGAAAATTTTGAAAATTTAAAACTTGATTTTAATCAATTAAATGATAAACATACATTTTTAAATGATGAACTAAAACTGACTAATGAAAAACTAAATCTAAAGTCAGAAGACTACACACAATTGATGGATGAATTCACAACTATCAATAATAATTTTTTAAATCTTAAAAATGAGTTCGATGAATTAAATGAAGAACATGTAGGAATTTCTGAAATTAGAAATGAGTTGTTTTCTTTAAATGAAGTCTTAAATGAAAAAAATACGCTAATTCATCAATTACAAGTTGAAATTGAAAAACTGCAACTTAGCATAAATGTTACTGATAATAATTCAACTTTATTATTGGAAGCAAAAACAAATGAGTTAACCCTTGAAACTGAAAAATTACACCAGCAACTCTCTGATTTAGAATTGAATTCTAAACAAATTATAGCTGAATTAGAATTCGAAAAATCTAACCTAAACATTATAATAAGCGATTTAAAAAATCAACTTTCTCAGCAAAAAAATTTAAGTTCAACTACAAATGAAGATGCTTTCATTGATAAATTATTTAAACAAATTGATCTTTTAAACGATGAAAATGCTCTTCTATCCACAGAAAATGATGAAATAAAAGATACATTAACTGAAATTCACAATAAATACGAATCACTTTCTCAAGTTATTGAAAATCAAAGAAATGAAATAATAAACTTGGAAGAAAGAAATAAACAAATTAAATTAGCGACAGCGTTTGAAGTTTCAGATGAAGAAACAAGTGATTTGAAACAGAGAATAAATGAGCTTGTGCGAGAAATTGATAAGTGCATAGCACTGCTCAGCGAATAAAGTAATAAAATAGTTTTTTGTGTTCATACACCAATGAGTGAAGTAACTTTAAAAATAGAAATAGCAGGTAAAGAATATCCCTTAAAAGTAACAAAGGATAATGCAAACTATATTGAAGAAGCTTCTCACCTAATAAAGAATAATTTAACCGATTTCGAAAAAAAATATTCGATAACGGACAAAAAAGACATTCTTGCCATGGTTTTTTTACAAACTGTTAGTGAGTTTTTAAAAGAACGAGAGAATAAACAAAATGAATTGGCAAGTTTAAAAACACTTCTTGATGAATTAGGAGAAATGGTAAAACAACACCAACAAAAAGTTATTTAGTTACAAACAAATTAAAATTTCTCGCATAAATACGCTGTTTTTAACAGTAGTGTTTATGCGTTTTTATTTATATAAAACAAATAAAATAAAATGGGTGTAATAACAATAGTAATAATAAGTGTAGCCGCTTTAATAGGCGGTGTAGTAGCTGGATTTCTACTTTCCAACTCGCGTTTAAATAAAACTAATATCATGGAACGCGACAACATGATTAAAGAAGCTGAAGTTAAAAATGAGGCTATAAAGCAAGAAAAAATATTGCAGGCAAAGGAAAAATTTCTGCAATTGAAAACAGAACATGAAAAATCAATTTCTCAAAAAAACAATGAAATTGCTAAGTTAGAACAACGTATAAAACAAAGAGATGGTGAACTAAGTAAGCGTTTAGAAGATGCTGCAAGAAAAAATAATGAAACTGAACAATTAAAAAATCAATTAAATCAACAAATTGAAATTGCAGAAAAAAAGAAAGAAGAACTTGAAAAAATTCACAAAAAACATTTAGAGCAATTAGAAATTATTTCCGGTCTAAAAGCAGATGATGCAAAAAGCCAATTAATTGACACCGTTAAAGCTGAGGCTAAAACAGAAGCAATGTCTTACATTAAAGACATTATGGATGAGGCAAAATTAACTGCCAATAAAGAAGCTAAAAAAATCGTTATTCAAACCATACAGCGTGTTGCAACAGAACAAGCTATTGAAAATTCAGTTACTGTTTTTAATATTGAAAACGATGAAGTGAAAGGAAGAATAATCGGAAGAGAAGGAAGAAACATACGAGCATTTGAAGCAGCTACCGGTGTAGAAGTTATTGTTGATGATACTCCTGAAGCAATTATTTTTTCATGCTTTGATCCGATCAGAAGAGAAATTGCACGCTTAGCTTTACACATGTTAGTAACTGATGGCCGTATTCATCCTGCTCGCATTGAAGAAGTAGTTGAAAAAGTTAAAAAACAATTAGAAGAAGAAATAATTGAAACAGGAAAAAGAACATGTATCGATTTAGGTATTCATGGTCTTCATCCCGAGTTAATTAGAATGGTAGGAAGAATGAAATATCGTTCTTCATATGGGCAGAATTTACTTCAACATAGCCGCGAGGTGGCTAACCTCTGTGCTATTATGGCCGCAGAACTTGGCTTGAATGTTAAGTTGGCAAAACGTGCAGGATTACTTCACGATATTGGTAAAGTTCCGGATGATGAACCTGAATTGCCACATGCTATTTTAGGAATGAAGCTCGCAGAAAAATACAAAGAGAAACCCGAAGTATGTAATGCAATAGGTGCTCATCACGATGAAGTAGAAATGACTTCCTTGATTTCTCCAATCATTCAGGTGTGTGATGCTATTAGTGGAGCAAGACCAGGCGCGAGAAGAGAAATTGCAGAACAATACATGAAACGATTAAAGGATTTGGAAAATTTAGCATTATCCTATCCAGGAGTTGAAAAAACATACGCTATTCAAGCAGGTCGTGAATTAAGGGTAATTGTTTCCAGCGAAAAAGTAAACGACCAAACAGCTGAAAAGCTTTCTTTTGATATTTCTCAAAAAATACAAACAGAAATGACTTATCCCGGTCAAATTAAAGTAACCGTAATTCGCGAAACAAGAGCAACCAGTTACGCAAAATAAATTTGATAATTAAGTTGATTAAGTCAATAAAATTAAAACTATTAAAAATGAAGTTCAATGAACTTCATTTTTGTTTTATATTCATATTATTTTTTAATTCTGTTTTGGTAAAAGGCCAATTTGCCGGGGCAGTTGGCACTGCAAACACTACTGCAATTTACAAAGACAGTTCTATTTTTGTAAATTGGGCAAAATCATGTATAATCGAAAGAGGATTAAAAGATATTGCAATTGATTCGCTTGGATATGCAGATTTAGGAAACGACACTAATGTCATTGGTAGTGCAGGAAATGCAGTTGTAAGTTTAGGTGATGGCGGAAAAGCAATTGCTTTTTTTAATCCACCAATCAGCAATCAACTCGGACCTGATTTTGCTGTGTTTGAAAATTCATTTTCAGATTTATTTTTAGAATTGGCTTTTGTTGAAGTTAGCAGTGATGGGATTAATTTCTATCGTTTTCCTGCAACATCAAATGTGCAAACTCAACAGCAAATTGGCCCATTTGATTTGTTAAGCGAACCCGATAAATTAAATAATTTAGCAGGAAAATATAGAGCTCTTTATGGAACTCCATTTGATTTGGAAGAATTAAACGGCATTACGAACCTAAACATTAATGCAATCACTCATGTTAGACTAATTGATGTTGTTGGAGTAATATCAGGCCCAAATGCAAATTATGATCAACTTCAACAAGTAATAAACGACCCCTATCCTACTCCATTTTCAAGTGGCGGTTTTGATTTGGATGCAATTGGTGTAATTCATCAACAAGAAGTGGGTTTAAAAAATAATTTTGATGAACCTCAACTTAGTATTTATCCTAACCCTGCCGAAAATGAAATTTTTATTTTTTCTAACAATGAAAATCAAATTAAAGATATAAAGCTATTCAACTTAATGGGCAATTATTTACAAATAGCTGTGAATTCAAAAATTGATATCCATGAACTGCCTGAAGGAATTTATTTTATTACTACAACTTTTAAAAACAGTAAAAATTATTCTATTAAACTAATTAAAAAGTAATTTTAGTATTTCAAATTTTAGATTTAGCTGTTTCGTTTATTACAAGATTAGTTTATTTCATTTTAAATGCAACTGACTTTACACTTTTAATAACTTTAGAATTTTCTTTTTTTATCGTCAACATTTTCTGTGATTCTGGTAAACTTAATGCCTCTTTAATGTTTCTTATTTTACCTATAGGTATCGAAAATGATACGGATCTTGAATATAAATACTGAAACTTAATTCCTCCAATTTTATTCTGCAGTTTATCGGCAATATAATTTCTGTGTTTTACTCGTAATTGATTTGTAGAACATTTTTGATAATCAATTTCGTTTTCTAAATTTAATAGTTGTATTAAGCTGTAAAACTGTTTATCGGTGCCAATTGCAAATGTTATGTAATGTTTATCTTTTGTAATAAAAATCTCGCCATAAGGCGCAATATTTGGGTGAATCGAACCTTGTTGATTTGGCAATTCACCTGCAACTAAAAAATTAGTTGCCTGGTTTGCTAAAGATGCAATTGCCGAATCAAATAATGAAACAGAAATTTTTTGAGCTGTATGTTTTCTTTCTCTTTGCATTAATGCAATTAAAATAGCTTCTTTTAATTGATGGCCTGCAAGTATATCAATTAAAGCTACAGGCATTTTTAGTGGCAAAGAATTTTTCTCTCCGTTAATACTCATAAAACCTGATTCAGCTTGCAATATTAAATCGTATGCAGCTCTGTCATCACTTTCTCCAAAACCATTAATAGAGGCATAAATAATTTTAGGCTGAATTTTTTTAATAGTCTTAAAATCAAGTTTCAATTTAACATCATCGCCTTTTTTAAAATTTACAATAATGATATCTGCTTTTGCTATTTCTTTATAACACAACTCAAGTTCTTTTTTATTTTTAAAATCAAAAAAAAGATGTTTTTTTAAACGATTAACCGAATAAAAATAAGCAGATGTTTTTTCTGACGGTTGCTCTGATGATAATTTCCATGATCGTGTTACATCGCCTCCGGTTGATTTATTTTCTATCTTAATTACTTTTGCACCAAGCTCGGCAAAAAATAAACCAACTGATGGACCAGCTAATACTGATGCCAGTTCAACAACTCTTAAATTTTTAAATGGCTTCAAATTTTAAATCAAATTAGTTTTTAAAATTAGAAATAAAAAAATAAAATAACCTTATCTATAATCAAATCAACTCTCCATTCCATAATTGTTTAATGAATTCCTGCCATGGCAAAATATGAATGTTGTTTACAATTCGTGGCAAGGGTTCGGTGCAAACCACAATTGCTTTTTTTACTTCGTATTCTTGCATAAAAGCTTTCAGTCCGCTCAAATGTTTGGAAGAAATTCTGTCCGAAGATTTTACTTCAATAGCAACATCATTATTACCCAAAATAAAATCTACCTCAATTTGCGATGCAGTTCTCCAGTAGTAAATTGGATAATCTTTTCCAGTGTAATGTTTGTGAGCAGTCAATTCTTGATAAATAAAAGATTCAAATGCGTTACCAAATAATTCACTTCCTTTTTCAATTTTTCCTCGATTAAGTAAATGATTTACTATTCCGATATCAAAAAAATAAAATTTTGGTGCTTTAATTACTCTGCGTTTTGGTTTCTTCTGATAAACAGGCACAAAACGGCCAAGCATGGTGTCTTCTAATATTTGAAAGTATTCTTTAATAGTAATGGCCGAAACACCGCAATCGGTAGCAATAGCTTTGTAATTCAAAATTTCACCCTGACTAAATGCTGCGGCATTTAAAAAACGAGTAAATACATCAACATTTCTGATTTTTGCTTCTGCAACAATTTCATCTTGCAAATAGTTGCCTAAATAGGCAGAAATAAGTTTTTTAGGATTTTCAGTCAGGTAATGACGAGGCAACAAGCCGTTGTTTAATGCCTTGTTTAAATTAAAATTAGGAATTTCATGAGCAGTTAGTGGGTACAATTCGTAGCGTAGTGCCCTACCTCCTAATAAATTTTCTCCCGAACGAATAATTTTTCTTGGACTTGAACCACTTAGAATAAACTGAATGCCATGGTTTACAATTAGCCAATGCACCTCATTTAACAAAATAGGTATGCGTTGTATTTCATCAATAATGACTTGTTTTTTATTTTGCGCTAAAATTGTTTCTCGTAAATACTCGGGATTTAGTACCAATCGTTTGTAAAGATCTGTCAACAACAAATCAAACCACAAGGCATCTGGAAATAATTTTTTTAAAAGCGTGCTTTTTCCGGTTTGCCTTGCTCCCCAAAAGAAAATACTGTGCCCATCATTTTCAACAAAAAATTGATTTCTTTCTACTTCCATCGCTTAAAATATTTCCTGTAAAAATAGAAAATTTTTATGATAAAGTAAAGTGTTACTTTGTTTTATCATGATAAAGTAAAGTGGTAGTTTGTTTTATCATGTTTTTTTGAGAAGAAAATTTAACCAAAAAAATCTCTAAAACGCCCTATTTACGCCAATCATCCATCTAAATTGGAAGTAATCTTTTTCAGCGTAAGGCAAACGATTAATAAAAACAGGAAAATCGGCACGAATGGTTAATGGTTTAACCGTTTGCAGTTTCCACCAGCGTTGAATGGTTAGTGCAATTCCGGCACCGGCATCTGCCATTACATTTGAAAATGCCAATGCTTGCCCGGATGAATTGGTATTAATTATACCTGCATCTGCAAATAAATATGGAGTGAATTTTAAACTGTTCTTAAACAACGCTTTTTGTAAGAAAAGTAGTTTGTCAACTTCAATTTCCAGGTTTGCTGAAGCGCCACTCAATCCTTTGTAGTTATAAACCGGTAATTGATTTACATCACCGCCATACAATAAATAACCCATGTAACCGCGCAGGTTTAATCCACCTCCGGCAGCAAAATGGTTGGTTACATTTCCAAAATCAAAATTTTGGAAAAAGCCCATGGAACGGGTGTATTTATTATCCATCAGCTCCTCCGGGTTGGCACCTGCAACGTATAATTGCGATTCCAATGGAATTACAGATCCTGTTCCTAACTGTCCGAACAAACGTGTGTTGATGTTGGCAAAACGGAATTTACTTTTGGTAATCCAAGTGCTGTTAACTGAAGAAAAATCATAATCGCTAAACACAAACGGACTTCTTAAATTCACTGAAAATTTACCGTTTCCTTTTTTATAAGTTAAATCACGTTCAAATGTAAGTTGAACACTGTTGTTTAGTTTACCGGGAGTCCAATGGTTTTTGTAAATCAAATACGTGAGGTCTTTTGTGGCATCTCTCAGCATTGATTTTAATTGAACAGTAAATCTGTTTTTTTCGTTGTTGCTCCTTTTTTCAAGTGCAACCGAAGCCATACTCAATCCATCCAGCTCACGTAAATGTGCAATGAAGGATGTTTTTTTCATCACTTTATCAATTGGATTTCTGTAATTAAGGTAAAATGAAATGGCATCGTAGGTATTGAAATTTTCATTTCCTAAATAATTCTGGGCAAATCCTGAATTGAACCATAGTCCACTTTCAAAAACATGTTTATAGTTCAGGTAATTTCCGTTGGCATGTAAGCCAAATTTTAGCCCGTCAAATCCATTGTACCAAATGCTTGGTCGGACAAAAACTTCATAATGTGTTCTATCGGGTAAATTCCAGATTTTGGAATCAAAATGAACCGCAACTTTTTTCTTACTCGAATTATTAATCATGTTTACATCGGCCAACACATTGGATGTATCTATTACAATACGTTCAATACTACCTGGGACATGAACTTTTGCTATGTAAGTTGGTTTTACTTTATCCCAACCAATCCATCTCGGTAGAACCGATGCATCAGTTACTTTTGTAAACCAGTTATTTGGAATGTGATAATTTTTGGCAGTTGAATCTTTTGAAAAAACAGTAAAGTCCAAAGGCATCTGCATTCCGTTACGTTTAAAGGTAATTTCATAATCATCGGTTCCTTTAATGTGTTTAATTTTCTTTACGCCATAATCAATTGTTTTATTTGTTTCCAGCCACTGATCGAAAAACCAATTTAAATCAACATGCGTAAAATTGATAATCGAGTTACGAAAATCTTCCGGATAAGGATGGCACATTTTCCATTGATTGAAATAGTTTTGCATAGCTTGGGTAAATAATTGCTCGCCCAATACGTAACGCAAATTAAACAACATAGTTGCTGTTTTGGTGTAAACTTGCCCATATCCACCACCATGACGAATGCCTCCGTTGAAGCCATCGCTATGCGTGTTTAACGTAACTTCTTCACCTTTTATGGCAGAATTGTAATAACTGTAAAATGCATTGCTTTCGCGGGCAATTGTTTTTAGTTGGTATTGCTGAATGTATTTGGATTTATCAATGGCTTCAATTTCGTATTTGCCTTCTATGTTTTCCCAGGTATCAACGGTATAAAATTGAGTAAAACCTTCATCCATGAATGCACGGTATGTTTCATTACTTCCCAGCATACCAAAAAACCAATTGTGAGAAATTTCGTGAATGAACAAACTCCTGAATTCTGGATCGTAACCGCCATCTAATGTAATCATTGGATATTCCATTCCGTCCTGAGCATCGGCTGCAATCATTTTTGGGTAAGCGTATTCACCTATGTTTCTAGAATTAGTTTCAATAATTTTTGCAACGTATTCTGCTGCTCGTGCCCAGCCAACAGCATGTGGTTCCTGAACCAAAGCAATGCAACGCACATTTCCGTAATGCGCTTCACCAATGCGGTAAGTAGGATCAAAAGTGTAAGCAACATCATGAACGTTTATGGCAGAAAATTTCCAGGTTTTTGTGCTGCTGTCGCGTTTAATGATTTCTTTTGCAGGTTCGTTCCAGGGTTTTTTGTAAAAATTTCTAATGTCCAATTGCTCTCTTAACGGAATAGGCAATACTTCTGGCTCATTAATCATTGCGCCGGTTCCATCTAAAATGTAATTGTTCGGGACAGTAATTTCAACATGAAACCCTCCAAAATCTCCGTAAAATTCGTGATCCATGTGTTGATCGGTATCCCAGCCAAACTTTTTATCGTACACCGAAATGCGCGGATACCAATGCACCATATCGTAATGTTTGTAACCATTTCCGCTTGAAAAGAATTTCATACGATTGCGAATGGCTTCTTTATCAAAATAAGTTTTAAAATCTACATTAATATTAATTGAATCGCCTGAACGCAATGGCTGATTTAAAGTAACTTTTAAAATGGTATTTTCCAGTTCAGTTTTTACATTTTGGCCATCTACCAACATTTTAGTGACTTCCGTACCTAAACCTTGCTCGCGGTATTTCCCGAATTTTAAATGGTAATTGTTGTTCTTGTATAAATCTTCGAGGTACGAACCTTTTGCGTTGGCATTGGAATACAAATGAAAATACAAAACCGATAAATCGTCAGGTGAATTATTGTAATACACTAATTCTTCGTTGCCACTTACTATATCTGTTTTATCATCCACATTTGCTTTTATGGTATAAAAAACATCCTGTTGCCAGTAGCCTTCGTAAGGTTTACGGTTTTTCCAGTAATTAATATTTGTTTTTGAGCGGTATCTTTGAATTTCATTTTGCGCCTGTATTTCTTGTTGAAATAAAAAAGCAATGAATAAATGGAGGAGTAGTATTTTTTTTATCATAAGGGTTATTGTAAAATCTATTTTTATTCTATTTCAAGTTTGTTTATCTCGTTCATTAATCTGTCCGTTTCGGTAAGGGCAACAATTATTTTTTGATAATGCAAGATTTCTTCAAATGCTAACTTTCTGTCTTTTCTATCTTTCAACCATTTTTGAGCAGGTTGGTAACCACCAATGTAAAAGTTCCAAGTAACTTCAGGAACATTATCAAAATATTGAGTATCGTTAATGTAAACTTTTCCTTTTGCTAAAGTTTCATATTCTGTTTCAGGATCATGCAATTGTTGGGCTTCATTGCTACCTAAATGTGGCTGTGGAAATGAAGTATAATCCGGTTGATAGTTTGAACCAGAAGAATTATCAGTATTACTAAAAGAAGAAGTTGATTTATTTTTTTTAGTATTTTGATTTGGAACATACTTTATTTTACCTACTACATTATCCCCATCAACAGGATATTGAGTAATGTAATTTTCAACTTCCGGACTTTCTAACAAATGTATTTGCCTTATCTCTCCTCCTAATTTTACAAGTTGCCAAAATGTTTTTGCATTTTTTGGATAAGGCACACGTGGAAAATCAATTTTTAAAAACTCTTTGTATTTTTCTCTGTAAGTGGGCGAATGCAAAACAGCATAGATGTAATCTAAAATATCAATTGGCGCCACTTCGACAGGCTCAGTGTCCGCCATGCTTTTTTCAGGAACAAATGTTAAACTCAACTTCTCAACTATTTTATTTACAATTTCTAAATTTAAGTTTGGAGTACGACCCTGCACTGGGCTTGTCGAAGTGTGTGTTTGATTTATGCTTTGTTGGCCATTGGTTTCGGGGTAGAGGTAGAGTGGAAATACACAACCAGTTCCAAATAATTTTGCACTTGCTGTTATATTGCCCTCAATAATTTTATTTGTTATAAAGCTATGACGATAATCTTGAGTGGTTTGTCTTGGAATAATAAGACCAATGTTTGATTGAAGAAAATGTTTCATCACTTCATATCGTGAACGTCCAATAAAACCGCCAGAGTTTTTAGTAATTATTGACTCTCTTACGTCAAATGGTCTGTAATTAATTTTTTGTTGAGAAAAGACGTCTGAAAGAATACTGTTTTTTGCATCCTTGAAATTCCATCCACTTGAATCCTCTTTGTCTTTATATTTTAATTTTAATGTTTGAACTTCTTCTATTTTAAAATCATTAATAACATTTTGTAATGATTGCTTATCGAATTGGATAGCCAAAGAATCACATTTGGTTTCTATGCCATTAGAATTCAATATTAGAAGTTCATCTACTTTAAATCCTTTATTATATTTTGAATCTAATCCAAAATCCTTTGGTACGAAAAAGTAATTTGGTTTTGTAAACTCTAATTGTTTCCATTCAAAAGTTTTAATAGTATTAGCGTTTAACTTTTGATATTTAAACTCTCTTTTACCTTTTAAATTAGAATGAAATACTTGTCCTAATTCTTTTTCTTTTTTCTTACCTGTTTTAACGAAGATGTTTATTGAAACGCCTTGCATAATGTCAAACACATTTTGGTCCGCTGAACCATCAGGGCAAACTTCTTTTTTCTTTGCATTTCCATGCAAATCTAAAATGTAAATTTTATCAAAACTCTCTAATAAATTTTTACGCATTTTACGGTGCGTGATTCCATCTATAAAACTATTATTAGAAATATACGCCAAAACACCACTTCCGTTTTTATCAATAAAATGTTGCCCATAACGAATGAACTTTATATAATCATCATCCAAATTTATTTTCCGTTCATTCAAGTCTTTTTTATAGTCTGCTATTAAATTTTGTATCCATGGATTTTTATTTGTGCTACTAACTGCATATGGCGGATTACCAATAACACACATTACAGGTGCATCGCGTTTAATTTGGTTGGCTTCATTTGCCTCTGCACTTAACCAATTGGCAAATAAAGTTCCTGTATCGGGGTGGCTTTCTTCTAAACTGTTTGTTAAGTAAACACGTAAACGTTGGTTGCTGCTGTTTTTAAAACCTGTTTCAGTAAGTAATAAATCTAATTTTAAATGCGCCATGGCATAACTTGCCATCAACAACTCAAAACCATTTAAGCGAGGCAATAAATGCGTAGCCACATAATTACTCCAAATTCCTTGTTGTCCTTCAAACTTTTTATGAATTTGTTTTACTACCTCGGCAAGAAAAGTACCTGTACCAGTGGCAGGGTCAAGTATTTGTACTTTATGTACTTCTTGTTCTATTTGTTTGCCTTGAAGGTTTACCTTAATTTTTGTTTTACTTGAATCGGCTAAGCCTTGCGGTAAATTAAATTCTGTTTTTAAAATATCATCAACGGCACGCACAATAAAGTTTACCACCGGTTGCGGTGTGTACCAAACACCTCTTGCCTTTCTTAATTTTGGATCATACTCGCTCAAAAAATCTTCGTAAAAATGAATGATTGGATCTTCCATTTTTGTTGCCTTACCGTAATTTTTTAGCATCTCTTCTACATTGCATGCCAAAAAAATCTGAATTAAATCATCAACAATCCAGCGTATGCGGTCATCAACATCCAACCCGGCAATGTAACCAAACAGTTTTTTTAAAAACGGATTTGTTTTAGGAATTAAATCATAGGCCTCTTGTCTGCTAAATGTTGGTAAGGTTGGGTCGTGATAACGCGCGGCAAACATACCATAAGCTATGGTTTGTGCATACACATCGGCAAATCCTTTTGGGGTGATATCATGAATCAAAATTTCTTTGAAAGCAATCATCTGATCATTCAGCGTGCTGTTTTGATGATTGAGTTCATCGCTATTTAGTGCTTTCTCAATAACTTCGGCTAACAAGCGCGCTTTGCCTGCCATCATTTCTGCCAGTTTTTTAGAACTCTTAATGGTTTGACCAATGTGAGAAGTAAAATCTTTTATCAGATTTTCAAAAGCAGAAAAATTTTCGGGAATTGCTTTAATGCCTTTGGTTGTTACTTCAGCAATTACAACCTTGGAAACAAATTGCCCATCGCGGTATAAATGAAAATTTAAATAATCGGTAAAAATTAAATTATTTAATGAGGTTTTATAACGATCAAATTGTTCTTTGTTACCGTTTTTCTTTAAGCCATCTAAATCATTGTCGCCTATATCTTTTGCCTCAATAAAACCAACCGGAATATCTTTGTGGGTTAAGATATAATCTGGCGCACCACAACTCTGTCTTTTAGGTTCGTTAGTGGCACTTACTGTTGGCGCTATGCTTTCAATAAGTTGTTGTAAATCTCCTCTAAATGTATGTTCTGTGGCATTACCTTGCAGGTAACGTTTGTTTATATTATTTATGTATTGTTCTAATGTCATATAATTCTATTGGCAATTTAAAGCGTAATAGTTAATTAAAATAATATTCACCCTTAATACTTTTTTAATTCCTTTTTTACTGCTTTGTAAATGGTTTCAGTTTCTGATTCGGTTAACTGAATTCCAAATTTAACCGATTTGCTTGCATAATTAAATGCCATTTTTTCGCCACCAATTATCCAAAACGATTCCTGCATCTGAACAAAAAAATCACCTCGGTTTTCCTTTAAAATTTCAAAATCGTTGATGAGCGATGGATCGTATTCTTTAGTTTTTCCTTTGCCATTTATTTCACGCTGGTAATAAAGTTTCCCGTTTTTAATCCATAACTTTTCTTTGCCAAAACGCCTGAATAAAAATGTTCTGCCTACTTTAAATTCAAAATATGCCCAAAAAGCAAGTAGACCAATAATAAATATTCGTTTATTCTGGTTTTTTTCAATATCACTATAAATTTGGTTTGCAACTTTCATATTACTTTGCTTCACTGCTAAATCGTATTGATAACGATAAAAAGATGCTTCGTTGGAGGAATTAACATACATCGTAATGTAAAATACCCCGCTTATTGTCCAGAGCAATAACCAAGTAAATAAGAGATAAACTTTCCATTTTTTATCGCTGGATAAAATTACCAAACTAAAAATTCCATCTTTATTTAGGATACTTGCACGAGGACTAATGACCTGCATATTTTTTATAATTTAAGCAAGGCAAAGGTAAAGGAAATAGAATAGTAAAAGAATAAAAACTGTTTTGTTTGAAAAACTTAGTTTAATAATTTACCTAATAAAATAATTGAAAAATTACTTCTAAAATTTATAAATTAATAACTAATTAAAAAGCAATTTAGCCTTTTCAATTGCTAGAGACAACCCTTCATTTTTGGTGCCGCCTGCAGTTGCATAAAATGCTTGTCCACCACCACCGCCATTAATTTCTTTTGCTAATTCCTTAATGATAGCGCCTGCATTTAATTGTTTATCTTTAACTAGATTATCTGAAATAATTACAGAAACGCTTGGTTTTCCTTTGATTTCAGCACCTACAATACAAACTAGGTTCTCCAATTTATTTCGTATTTCGAATAATATATTTTTCAATTCCTCGGCGCTATCCAATTCCACTACTTCTGAAATAACATTCAGTTCATCTTTTTTGAAAGCACGTTGAATCAATTCCTTTTTAACATGTTGTGCTTTTTCTTTCATCAAGTGTTGCAATTGTTTTTGTAGGTGATGGTTTTCATCCACTAAATGTTGCACACTTTTTACCAGTTCTTTTGGAGCTTTTAAAATACTTTTAATTTCATCAAGCGTTTTGTTTTGTTGCTCAACAAATTCTTCTGCTTTATCTGCAGTAATGGCTTCAATCCTTCTGATACCAGCAGCAACAGCACCTTCTGAAATTATTTTAAGGAACCCAATATTGCCTGTTGCAGGTACATGTGTGCCACCACACAATTCAATACTGTAATTTTTATCGAAAGTTACCACACGCACCACATCGCCGTATTTCTCACCGAACAATGCCATTGCTCCTGTTTTCTTGGCCTCTTCAATTGGCATCAATTGAATGGAAGATTGAATGTTTTCGCGGATTTTTGCGTTTACAATTTTTTCAATCTTCATTAATTCTTCATCGGTAACTTTTGAAAAATGAGAAAAATCGAAACGTAAATATTCATTGTTTACCAAACTTCCTTTTTGCTCCACATGATTTCCTAAAATACTTCTCAAAGCAGCATGCAATAAATGTGTTGCACTGTGATTGTTTTCAGTAAGTAAACGTTTTTCAGCATCAACTTTTGCATAAAAAGTTGAAGTTAAATTTTCGGGCAAGCGTTCGCTGATGTGAACAATTACACCATTTTCTTTCTTCGTATCAATAATGTGAATGGTATCATTCGAAGATTGGAGAATGCCTGTATCTCCAACCTGTCCGCCACTTTCAGCATAAAAAGGCGTTTCACTTAAAACAAGCTGATACAATTCTTTGGTTTTAGTTTTGATTTTTCGGTAACGCATGATGTAGGTTTCACACTCCAAAAATTCGTAACCAACAAAATTTACTTGCTGAGCTTTTTCGGATTGCCATTGCACAGCAGTATAAATCCAGTCCTGTGCATCAATACTAGCAGCTGAACGCGATCTGTTTTTTTGCTCGTCAAGATGAGAAAGGAAAGAAGCTTCATCAATTGTTAATCCGTAACCACGTGCAATTAACGAAGTTAAATCGGCAGGAAAACCATAGGTATCGTATAACTCAAAAACAATTTTACCATCTATGGCTTGGTTTTCTTTATGTTGTGAAGAAACTTCTAGACATACTGAATCAATACGTTTTAAGCCGTATTCAAGGGTTTTAAAAAACGATTGTTCTTCTTCACGGATTACTTTTTCCAATAAAATCTTTTGTGTTTTTAATTCTGGAAAGGCATCGCCCATGTGATGTGCCAACACAGGAACAAGACGATACATAAATGGTTCGCGCAAGTTTAATGATTGATAACCATAACGAATGGCTCTACGCAAAATTCTTCTTATAACATAACCTGCTCCATTATTTGAAGGCAATTGCCCATCAGCAATGGAAAACGAAATTGCACGAATGTGATCGGCAATTACACGCATGGCAATGTTGATGATTAATTGTGTTTTGTGTTTTTCTTCTTCAAATGGTTTGTAACGCAAGCCGGATAATTCTTCTATTTTCTCGATAATCGGAGTAAAAATATCTGTATCGTAATTGGATTGTTTATTTTGTAAAACCCTTACCAAACGTTCAAAACCCATTCCCGTATCTACATGTTGTTTAGGAAGTTTTATTAATGAACCATCCGCTTTACGTTCAAATTCCATGAACACATTGTTCCAGATTTCAATTACTTGAGGATTGTCGTTATTAACAAGTGTTGCACCATCTACTTTTTTGCGTTCTTCATCACTTCTTCCATCGTAATGAATTTCGCTGCAAGGACCACATGGTCCGGTATCGCCCATCTCCCAGAAATTATCTTTTTTATTTCCGTTTAAAATTCGGTCTTCACTTACAAATTGTTTCCAGGTGTCGTATGCTTCTTGATCAAATGCCAATCCTTCTTCTTTGCTTCCTTCAAAAACAGTAACATATAAACGGCTTTTGTCAATTTTATATACATCCGTCAATAGTTCCCAAGCCCAGGAAATGGCATCTTTTTTAAAGTAATCGCCAAAACTCCAATTGCCAAGCATTTCAAACATGGTATGGTGATAAGTATCAACACCTACTTCTTCCAAATCATTGTGTTTTCCGCTAACGCGAAGGCATTTTTGTGTATCAGCCACACGTGGATTTTTAATAGGAGCATTTCCTAAAAATAAATCTTTGAATGGTGCCATGCCACTGTTGTTGAACATTAGTGTTGGATCACCCTTCACTACCATCGGTGCAGATGGTACAATCACATGTCCTTTTGACTTGAAAAAATCTAAAAATGTTTGACGAACTTTATTTGCTTCCATGTAAAAAAATAAAGCGCAAATATAGTGATATTGTATTTTAAGCTTTCAGGATTTTTTGAGCAATTTGTACTCGAATTCAACAAATTCCTCACTAGATAAAGTTTGAATGAATTTAAAAATAAGTGTTCACTTTTTTTTTAATTCGATAACTGTTTCATGATACTTTTATTGGTAAACAAATGCACCGGATACCATGCAGCTGCCAATCCAATAAAAAGGACAACCAAAATTACGGCTATAAAATCTTTGAATAAAATTTTTACCGGATAGGCATCCACTACAAAACCTTCATCAAATCGGATAAAACCATAATTTAATTGCAACCAGCAAAGTGTAAATCCCAAAAGCAAACCTATAAACGCACCAATTGTAGTAATTAAAAATCCTTCTATCATAAAAATTTTACGGATTGTTTTAGGGTCACAGCCCAGATTATTTAAGATAACAATATCTTTCTTTTTCTCAATTATCAGCATAGTTAATGCTCCAATGATATTAAAAGTAGCGACGATTAAAATGAAAACAAGAATAATAAATGTCCATAATTTTTCAGTTTCTAGAGTTTTAAAAAGCAATTCGTTTTGCTGATAACGGTTTTTAACTATAAATTCATTTCCTAACAACGCCGCTAATTTTTCCTGCACTATTTTAATATCGGCAGTTGCGGTACACTTTAATTCGAGAGATGTTATTTCGTTTTGTTGAAAATCAAACAGTTGTTTTGCAAGGTCAATATCAACCAAAGCATACTTAAAATCAAACTCATCATTAATGCTGAAAATACCGGATGGATAAATTTTAAATTCGTTAAAAGCTTCTTCAGGATTAATGCTGGTTTGTTTACCTCTTTTCGGACTAAATAAAGTAATCGGACTAAAAGCATCAGCTAAATTAATTCCAAGCCGGTAGGCAACACCTTTTCCAAAAACTCCGAATTCTGCTTCACGCTGCTTTAAAATAAAACTTCCTTCATACACAAGCGTATCGAATCGTGTAACATTTAAAAAGTTATTACTTACTCCTTTTATAGTAACAATGCTTTGCCTGTCGTTATACTTTACCAAAGCTTTATCTTCAATACAAAACACACTTTCTTTTATTTCAGATATGCTTTTGATAGTAGAAAAATGTTGTTCCGTAATTAAAAATGATTTTCCATTCTTTGGTTTAATTTCCAAATCACTTTCAAATGAATTGTACAAATCGGTAACTAATCCAGTTAGACCATTCATGCCACTTAAAACAATAATTAATGCTGCAGTTACTACAGCAATGGAGATAACCGAAATCCATGAAATTATGCTAATGGCATTTGTGGATTTTTTAGATACTAAATAACGGCTAGCTATGTAAAACGGGAAATTCAAATGCTGCTTAAACAGGATTTATAAAATTCTATTTTAATAATTGATCGATTTTTTCAGCGTAATCCAAAGAATCATCTATAAAAAAAGCCAATTCTGGCATTACCTTAAATTGATTCTTAATTTTAGGAAACAGGATTTTTTTAATTGCGTAATGTTGAGATTTTACCTGCTCAAGAGCTTTTTGAGTATCTTTTGGAAGCATAATGCTTAAATAAACTTTGGCAAAACCTAAATCAGGGCTTACCCGAATTTGTGTTACTGAGATGAATGCGCCATTGAATAAACTTTTTGCTTCGCTCCTGAAAATTTCAGCTAATTCTTTTTGTAATAATCGTGAAACTTTGCTTTGTCTAATACTTTCCATTTTTCAAAATTAGTAAAAATTGCTGGTTACTGCTATTTTACTATTTTTGGAGTCAATTTTTTAAAAATGGCAAAATTTCATTCCTTAAAAGTAAAAGAAGTAAGAAGAGAAACTGCTGATGCAGTATCTGTATCTTTTGACTTACCAATAACATTAAAAACCGATTATCAATACAAACAAGGGCAATACCTCACGTTAAAACTAAAAGTTAATAATGAAGAGTTAAGACGTTCGTATTCGATTTGTACATCACCATACAATGAAAACGATTTACGCATTGCTGTAAAAGAAGTTAGTGGGGGAAAAGTTTCTACGTTTATTAATCAAACTTTGAAAGCAGGAGATGTTATTGATGTGATGACACCAATGGGCAATTTTTATTCTGTTCTTTCCGGAGCAAATAAAAAACATTATGTCTTATTTGCCGGTGGCAGTGGAATCACTCCAATGCTGAGCATTTTAAAATCTGTACTTTACATTGAAAAACAAAGTAAAATCACTTTGGTTTATGCTAACAGAAATGAGGAATCAGTTATTTTCAAGAATGAGATTGATAAGTTAGCAGAGCAGTATTCCGAACAACTTCAGGTAATTTACAGATATGATGAATCTCAAAAAGAAATACCTGCATTTCAAAAAGGATTCATTACACCGGAAAAAGTTTTAGCTCTAACCGAAAATTATACCGGTACCGGCGATCATTATGAATACTTTATTTGTGGTCCGGGACCAATGATGGAAAATGTAAAAACCGGACTTCAACAACTAAATATAAAACAAGAAAAAATACATATTGAGTATTTTTCTTCTGTAATAGAAGCGGTAGAAGCTGCAGAAAAAAATGTGGTAACAGGAGAAAATGTGGAGAGCAACGTAACAGTTATTCAATACGGTATTGAAACTAATTTTAGTTTAAATACGAAAGGCAAAAATGTTTTGGATGCTGCATTAGAAGCCGGTGTAGATGTACCATATAGCTGCAAAGGTGCTGTATGTTGTACGTGCAGAGCAAAAGTGGTAGAAGGAAAAGCAAAAATGGATGCCAATTTTGCTCTTACAGATGCAGAAGTGGAAGATGGTTACATTTTAACATGCCAGGCACATCCACTTACTGAAAAATTGGTGGTTGATTACGATGCGATTTAAGTTATTGTAGTACTTAACATAGGTTTTATACTTTTAGAGAGAACTTAAAAATAGTTTATGCAATAAATAGGGTTCACTCAAAAAGTATTATTTATCTTCTACTTTTTTTGCTTGATTAGGGCAAATGTGCTATGCACATTTGAGCCAGGTTGTGCGTGAGAAGTAGCAAAAAAAATCAAGAACAAACGATTGCTCAAGCTCTCTCCTTTTTTCTTTACGGTCAGCCATTCCACCTGGCTGCCCTAAAAAAAGCATTCACCCGAATCGGCACCGCGTTTGTTCGTGGCCACGCTCGGGTAAAATAAAAGATCCGGCCTAGC
>Ga0172373_10002975_pt1 | contig 25310 bp, 23 predicted proteins | sample Lak10m_2_FD_114546 | JGI IMG/M metagenome (GOLD analysis project Ga0172373, IMG submission 114546) | Freshwater microbial communities from Kabuno Bay, South-Kivu, Congo - kab_092012_10m | ecosystem: Environmental > Aquatic > Freshwater > Lake | place: Democratic Republic of the Congo...
AATCTAGGAACCGGCGGGAAAACTGCCAGCCCTTTCGCGGCGGCCGGGTGGCGCTTCTTGACCGGGCTGGGCAAAACCTACGAGCGGGCCGGCCCTTTTTCCGGACGGAGCAACCCCATGCCTGGCCAAAGCGGGGAACGACCAAGCGGGCATTCCAGCATGGATGACCCTGATTTCTCGGTGAGCCGGCTGCTACACAAAACCCATTTGTGCGGGTGCTGACTTGATTTCATCGGCCGGCGGCGAGGCTTGGCATCCTGCTGGCTGCGTCAGGATTGGACGTTGACAACCGTGCCCGCCAGGCAAAGTGTCCACTTCACACCTATGAAAAGGCTTCAGCCACCGCCGTTGCATGCTGCCTTTACCCTAATCGAATTGCTGGTCGTCATCGCCATCATTGCGATCCTCGCCGGAATGCTCCTGCCTGCGCTGGGCAAGGCCAAGGAGAAGGCCAAGATGACCAAGTGTCTGAGCAACCGGAAGCAGGTGTCGCTGGCGTTCAATCTCTACGCCGGTGACAACGACGACCGCCTGCCACCCTACGCCTACAACTACGGGGGCAATTATCCGCCGCCGGGCACGGCCACGCAGGCCCCCGAGTGGCGCGTTGTGCTGGCACCTTACATGGGCATGCGGGGCGCGACGGTGGGTTCCGAGTTTGAGCTGAAGCTTGGTTGTCCGTCGCTATTGAGCCGGACGACGCCTGCGTCCATCAGCATCACCACCGCACCGAACTATAACCGGGTGATCGGCTATCATATTGTCGCCAATGGCACGGGCGGTTCCGCGCGGCTGGGGCAGATTCCCCCGACCACATTTCTCGTGGGCGAGTCCACGAATCAGGTCATTTACACTCCCACGGCCTTTCCCTTCGACACGGACACGGACGCGGACGGCATCATGGACAGCAATGCCGGCATATTTTCCGGCGTCACGCGGGCGAACAACTTCATCTTCCACCACAATCGTCAGAACGCAGCCGCAGGCCCGAACGCGATGCCCCGATTGACCGATCAAGGCAACATCTGCCTCGCCGACGGCTCGGCGCGCGTCATCAATCGCGGGCAGTGGCTGACCAACGAGGCGGGCATCTGGGGACCGTAGCAATCTGGTGCGCTGTCCGTTCGGTTTTCCGGCCCGTAACTGGAGGCTTTGAACATCCGTCTTACGGGGAGGACTAAATCGCGTATCCGACCATGAAAACCGCTCTCCTCCTTGCCCTTGCCCTCAGTTTCAGCGTCGTCCCCCTGCGTGCCCAGGAACAACCGCAGCCCATTCCGGCTGACGAGCTGGCCAAGGCCACGCAGCTCCTCATGGAGGCCGCCTCCCGGGCCGGTGATCTCCCGCTCAAGCTCGAGCTGGCCCCTGATCAGGCCGCTGGCCTGAAGGCCGGCGAGGTTGGCGCGCTCATCATCCCCGACAAACGCCTCAAGGTGGAAAAGACCGACAAGGCCGACCGCAAGCAGAACAAGACCAAGGGTGAGGCCATCCCCGTGGGCCAGCTGTGGACCTCGAAGCTCGCGCCCAAGGACAAGGACGCCGTAGTGCCCAACGACCGGCTCCGTCTCGTGAAAGTGGACGCGAAAGACAAGCAGATGGAGCTCGCGCTTTTCACTCTCGGCATCGAGAAAGCCGGCAAGCGTGAGTTCGAGCTCGCCGTTTATGGCAAGGGCAGCTCGCCCGTGCTGCGCGTGCCGCTGACCGCCGAGAAGAGCAAGGGCGCGGCCCCGGTCGTAATGACCGCGCGCAAGACCAGCGAGGATGCCGGCGTGATTGAGCTGAGGCTCATGGGCAAGTTCAAGGCGGAGATTCCCGTTGGCAAACAGGCGGATTAGCCGACCCGAGCAAGCGCTGACCGGTCGGATGCACGTGTGCGTGTCCGCCGCTTTTTCTGTTTGCCCGAAACGGGCTTTTGGTCAACATCGCCGGCCATGCAACGACTTCAGATTCAACGCGCGCTCTCCGTGGCGCTAGTCTGCCTGACAGGCGTTGTGATCGCCGCCGAGTTCAAGCTCAAGGATGGCTCCAAGATTGTCGGTGACCACGTGTCCTCCAATGACAAGGGCGTGGTGCTCAACGTCGACGGCAAGCCGTCGGCCCGCATGGCTTGGACCAACTTCACCCAGGAAGCCCTGAAGGAGTTCGCCAAGAACCCCAAGGCCCGCCCCTTCGTCGAGCTCCTGATTGAGGACGCCACCCCGCCCGGCGGAGCAGCCGCGGCCGAGGCCAACGTTCCGGACATTCCCGTGCCCAAGCGGCCGCCCGCCAAGTGGAGCGAGGTCAAGGACAAGCCCGAACTGCCGGAGAAACCCGGCCTGATTGGCGGCATGTTCACCACCGGCGTGGGCTGGTTTGCGCTGGTGATGATGTATGCGGGCGTGATTTATGCCGGCTACGAGGTCGCCAACTATCGCCGGCGGCCCAAGCAACTGGTCATGGGCTTGTCAGCCATCCCGGGCCTCGGGTTTTTCGCACCCATCGTGTTTCTGTTCATGCCGGCGGTTAAAAACGAAACCGAGGCCAAGCCCACGGCCGTAGAGGTCGCCGCTGCGAAGGCCAAGGAGGAGCCCAAGCCTGAACCCAAGGCCATTCCCGGGAAGAAAAAGGCTGGTGGCGGCCTCGCTCTGGGCAAGAAGGCGGAAGAAGGCGGCGGCCATGCCGCGCCGGCCGCGCCCCAGCCCGCCGCTGCGCCCGCACCCGTCAAAGCCGCCGCCCCGCCGACCCTGCAGCCCGCCGTCTATCGCAAGGGCGAGGTCAACATCAACAAGCGCTTCATCGAGACCAAGTTCGCCGGCTTCTTCAAGGCCGTCCCCGCCGCCCCGGAAAAGGACATGTGGCTGGTGTGGGTGACAGCTACGGGCGGAGAGTTTTGGAGCAAACGCGTGGCCAGCATCAGCCCCACCGAGGTAGTGGTGAACTGCCCGCAGGAAGGCGGCGGCTCCGTGGATCAAACCGTCCAGATCGTCGAGATCACTGAAATCCATCTCCGTCCGCAGGAAGGCTGAACATGAAGCTACGCTCGATCCTGCTCTTCGGGGCACCCGGCTCCGGCAAGGGAACGCAGGGCAAAATCCTCGGCACCATCCCCAACTTCTACCACTGCGCCTGCGGCGATGTGTTCCGCAACCTGAACGCGGACAGCCGGCTGGGGAAGGTCTTCCTCGAATACTCCAGCCGTGGCGAACTCGTCCCCGACGAGGCGACCGTGGATCTCTGGCGCAACAACATCCAGGCCAACACCATGCTCGGCCGCTTCAACCCCGAGCGCGACACGCTCGTGCTGGATGGCATTCCCAGAAACGCCGCGCAGGCCGAGATGCTCAAGAACACCCTCGACGTCCGCGCCCTGCTGCACCTGACCTGCCCCGACCGGAACAAGATGGTCGAACGCCTCCAGCGCCGCGCCCTCCGCGACAACCGCCTCGACGACGCGAACCTCGAAGTCATCCGCAACCGCCTCCAGGTTTACGACCTCGAGACCAAGCCGGTGCTGGACTACTACGGGCCGGAGATTGTCCACAGCATTGACGCCGCCCAAAGCCCGGTCGAGGTGTTGCGCGACATCCTGCGCGTGGTCGCCAAGCTCTGACCCGTGGGCCGGCAGTTCAGCGACTTCCGGGCGGCGGAACTCTTCTGCCCCAAGTGCAATGAGTGCCTGCCTGTCCGCGAGCAGCGGCTGACCGACACCCGCGAAGAAACCATCGAACTCCGGTGTGCCCGTTGCGGCACCATCGTGGGTCGGCACACCGTCACGGACAACAGCCTCGGAGGCAGGCTGGCGAGGGCTTGGAATCAGTTGCGCGGCAAATGAACCCCCTGCAGAACACTTTCGGCTTTGCAGGCCGGTTGCGCGGCCATTTCATCCCGGCATGACTTTGGAAAACCAGTTCAACACCTTTCTCCGCAAGCACCCGGTCCTTGGACGCGGCGTGTATCTCGCTAAAACGGCGGTGGTCCTGGGCGACGTGACACTCGGCGACCAAGCCAGCGTGTGGTATGGCGCGGTGCTCCGCGGTGACATCAACCGCATCGTCGTCGGCGCGAACTCGAACATCCAGGACAACGCCGTGGTGCATCTCGCCGATGATTTTCCCTGCCTGATCGGTGAGTGGGTCACGGTCGGCCACTCTGCCATCGTCCACGCCTGCACCGTGGGCGACGAATGCCTGATCGGCATGGGCGCAACCATCCTCGACGGCGCGGAGATCGGCGCCCAAAGCATTGTCGGCGCGAACGCACTGGTGACCGGTGGAACCAAGGTGCCGCCCGGCTCGCTCGTGCTCGGCTCGCCCGCGAAGGTGGTGCGCGCGCTCAAGCCCGAGGAACGGGCCGGCCTCAAGTGGTGGGCGGAAAAATACGTGGCTAACGGCGCGTATTGCCTGAAGCACAACCTCAACGTCGGCGCGCCACTGCCCACCTGAGGCAACCCGTCGGAGCCGACGCCCGGCAGAACCATTGGAGCATCAACCACCGCAGTCATTTCTGCTCCCGCTGTTGGACTCTGGTTGCGCGGCTGCGAGAATCAAAACTCGGGACGGGCGGCTTTTCGGAAGCGCGACGAGGGCACTTACAGGCTGGGCAGAAACGGAGACAGGGCCACCTCCAGCCGCTCGGCGATCTTGGCGTAGCCTTTGTCATTGGAATGAATCTGATCGGCCATGAGGCTGGGGGTAAACAGGATGCCCTCGAGGATGTTGGGCACGAGCAGCACGCGCTTGGACTGCGCCAACTGCTCGAAGCGCTTCGCCTTCTTGTCCGTCAGGCCGCCGCCGCGCACGCCCAGCAGCACGACGAACGACCCGCCCTGATGAAAGCGGTCAATCAGCGCGGCGAGATTTGCGAAGGTCTCGTCCGCTGGAACGCTGCGCAGCGTGTCGTTCCCGCCGAGGCACAGCAGCACCACGCGGGGCCGGGGCTGCACGGCCTGGTCCACGCGCGCGAGGCCGTCGGCGGTCGTGTTGCCGGCAACGCCGAGGTTGCGGATCTTGATGCGGAGCCGCTTCGCAAGCTGGTTGGGATAATCGCCGCCTTCCTCCGCGCCGTAGCCCTGCGTGAGGCTGTCACCGAACGCGACCCACTCACCGCGCGCGGTGGGCGGGAAGTTCACGTAGCTGGCCTTGCCCGGCCGCAGCCAGAACCAGCCGCCGCCCGCAAGCAGCAGCGTCAACAAGAGCAGCCAGTGTCCGCGGCGCATGGGAGGATAAACCCAATTGATCAGGGAAGTTTCGCGGAGAACTATTGCTTCTTCATCCCCTTCTTCGCCGGCGCATCGGCCATGGTCTCGCCATATTGCGGGCTGTGCGGCCAGGGAATGGCGTGGGCGCGCGTGGCCCAGGCTTCCCACTTCGCGACGAGTTCCTTGAGCTTCGCGGGTTCGGTGGCGGCGAGGTCGCGGGTTTCGGTTCGGTCGGCGGCGAGGTTGTAGAGTTCCCATTTCCCGGCTGGGCCTTTGGCGACGAGTTTCCAGTCGCCTTCGCGCGCGGCGCGGTTGCCTTCGTGCTCGAAGAAGATGGGTTGCGAGCGGGGCAGCGGCCGGCCCTCGAAGGCGGCGCGCAGGCTGACGCCTTCCATCGGCGTGATGCGTTCGCCGTTCAGTTCGGCGGGGTATTTGGCACCGGCGAGGTCCACGGCGGTGGCCATGAGGTCAATGAGATGGCCGGGCTGGTGGCGGAGTTCGCCGCGTGAGGAAATGCCCTTCGGCCAGTGCGCGACGAGCGGGGTGCTGATGCCGCCTTCGTGGACCCAATGCTTGTATTCGCGGAACGGTGTGTTGCTCACGTTGGCCCACTCGCGGCCGTAGCCGATGTAAGTGTCCGCGCCGCCGGGCAGCACGCCGTAGCCTTGGCGCATCGGATAGCCATCGCGGGTCTGCTTGGGAATCATGTCGGGCTGGAGGTAATCCTTCGCGAGCGGAGGGAGGGTAGGCTCGCTCGCGCGCGGGGTCACGGGGCGTTGCGTGCCGCGGCCCATGCCTTCGGCGCAGCCGCCGTTGTCTTGCAGGTAGCAGATGAGCGTGTTCTCGAACTGCCCGCGCGCCTTCAGCTCGGCGATGATGCGCCCGATGCCTTGGTCCATGCAGTCCACCATCGCGGCATAGACTTCCATGCAACGCGTCTCGAAGGTCTTGTCCGCCACGTCGGCCCACGCGCCGGACGCAGGCGTGAGCGGCCATTTCGGGTCCACGAGGCCGAGCTGCTTGGCCTTAGCCCAGCGCGCGGCGCGGATGGGTTCGTAGCCGGCGTCGTAGCGGCCTTTGTATTTGGCAATGTCGATTTCCTTCGCGTGCATCGGCCAGTGCGCGGCGGTGTAGGCCACATACATGAAGAAGGGTTTGTCCGCCGACTGCTGCGCGTGCTCGCGGATGAAGCGCACCGCGTGGTCGCTGATGGCGTCGGTGTAGTAATACTCGGCGGGGCGATACTCGGGGTCGGCGTGCGGCGAGATGAACTGGTTGTCGCGCGTGAGGGTGTTCGGGTCGAAGAAGCTGCCCGCGCCGTGGATGGTGCCGTAGAAGCGATCGAAGCCGCGCTGGAGCGGCCAGTTGTGTTTCGAGGGATTCTGCGGGTCGGACGCGCGCGGCGTGACGTGCCATTTGCCGACGATGTAGTTGCGGTAGCCGGCGAGCTTGAGCGCCTGCGCGATGGTGACGCTGCTTTTGTTCAAGTCATTCTGGTAGCCGGGGCCGCCCTTCTTGCTGTCCACCATGTGCCCGATGCCGGCCTGGTGCGGATAAAGCCCCGTGAGCAGCGACGCGCGCGTGGGACAGCAGCGCGCCGTGTTGTAGAACTGCGTGAAGCGCAGCCCGCCCGCCGCCAGCGCGTCAAGATTCGGCGTGGCGATCTCGCTCCCGTAGCAGCCGAGGTCGGAGAAGCCCATGTCATCGGCGAGGATGTAGATGATGTTTGGCTTCGCGGGCGCGGCGCTGGCGGGGAAGCTCCAAAACCCAAATCCCAAGCTCCAAAGAATGACCAAGCTCCAAGCTCCAAAATGAAGCCACGCGCGACGGAGGCCGATTGGAGCTTTGGATTTGGAACTTCTTTGGTGGTTGGAACTTGGGATTTGGAGCTTCTGCATAGCTTGGTGGACGGCAGGTTTGCCCGCCGGGTTTCCGGACAGGCCATTGGAGAAATTCATGGGCGAGCGTTCACCGGCCGGATTGGGCCAGCAGTTTCCTCAGCTCGGCCGCGGTTTGCGCGTGCAGCGGATTGTCCGCCACGTTGCGCAACTGCCCCGGGTCCGACTGCAGGTCGTAAAGTTCCACACCCTCGCGGCCGCCATCCCACTCGATGTAGCACCAGCGTTCCGTGCGGATGCTGCGGCCCATGAACGCGGGCTTGGACGGGTCCACGGCCACGGTGATGCTCGACTCGGCATTGCGCGTGACCTGCGTGAAAGCGGGCTTGGCCCACATCGCCTGCGGATTGGCGAGCAGCGGCTTGAGGCTCTTGCCTTCGAGTTTGGGATGCACCGGCAGGCCGGCGAGTTCGGCGAGCGTCGGGTGCAAGTCCACCAGTTCCACCGGGCGGCGGCTGGCCTGACCGTTGCCCTTCGCGCCGGGCGCGCGGATGATGAGCGGGACGCGTGCGGACTCTTCGAAGAGGCTGCGCTTCTGCCACTGCCCGCCATGCTCGCCGAGCAGCCACCCGTGGTCGCTGAGGAAGACGACGATGGTGTTCGCCGCCAGCCCAAGCCGGTCCAGCGCGTCGAGCACGCGGCCCACCTGCGCATCCATGAGGCTCACGCTGGCATAGTAGGAACGGATGAACTCGCGCAACTGGTCCTCGGGCAGGCCGTAGTTCGGCACGGGCAGCAGGCGCGCGGCGGCGGGGACTTTCGCGAGCTGCTCCAGCGGCGCGGACGGGAGGCGGAACTTGTCCACCGGATGCAGGTCAAAGAAGTTTTTGCTCGCGACCGTCGGCACATGCGGCCGGAAAAAACCGCAGCCGATGAAGAAAGGCTTCTCCGGCCGCGCGGCGTGCCGCTCCAGCAGCCGGATGACTTCAGTGGCAATGAGGCCGTCCGTGTGGTCGGTGCCGTCGCCCGCCGTGGCGTGCCACGCGAGGGCCGCGCCGAGACCAAACTTGGGCGTGATGTTGACGAGGGATTTCTCCTCCGCCTTGTCGCGCCCGCTAGGGTTGATGGTGCGGTGCCACGACGGCGGGTCGTCGTGACCTTCGGTGCCAATGCCGGCCGGCACGTTGTAATGAAACAGCTTGCCGGCGCGCACCACGGAATAGCCCGCCCGCATGAATGTCTGCGGCAGCGTCTGCGCGTCAGGGACGGTCTGGCGGAAATGCCGGGTGTTTTCGAAGACGCGGATGGTGTCCGGCCGCAGCCCGGTCAGGAACGATGCCCGGGACGCGCCGCAGACCGGATACTGGCAATACGCGCGGTCGAACCGCACGCCCTGCGCGGCGAGCCGGTCTAGGTTCGGCGAGAACGCCGCGGGGTCGCCGTAGCAGCCGAGCCGGGTGTTCAAATCGTCGGCGACCAGGAGGAGAACGTTTGGGGTGAGTGCAGCCTGCGCCCCGCGGGCGTCGATGACGGCCAAACCGAGCAAGAGTAGGAGCAGGGAGGCGAGTGGGCGCGAAGGCGGTAGGGCTGGCCGAGTCATGGATGGCGCGACAATTGAGTCGGGCGAGCGTCGGACTTATTGCCTGGTTTGTGAAGCGGATTGCCGAGGGCAAATCGCCGGCCGAATTTTGCTGCGCAGCCGTTGCCTGAACCGGCAAAAAAGCATGTTGCCAGCGACGGCGGGCCTTCTCATTGTCCCGCCATGAAAGCCCGCATGTGCAAGTCACTTCTCCTCGCCTCGTTCACCCTCGCCTTCACCTCCTCGTTGCTCGCCCAGGGCGCGAAGGACGAACTCGCCAAGATGGAAGGCACTTGGGTCGGCGGCGTCCGCTCGCCCGCCGGCAAGGCCAAGGAAGGCTCAGCCACCATGGTTCAAATCTCCGAGCTTACCATCAAGGACGGCAAGATCACCGCCTGCAAGGACGGCAAGGGCGTGAGCCTCGGCAACTGTGAAACCCTCACCCTGAACCCTGCCAGCAAGACGTTGGATGCCACCGGCGACTCCAAGAACGGCAAGAAAGGCGTCTTCCAGGGCATCTACCGCATCAAGGACGGCAAGCTGGAATGGTGCGCGGCCAACCCCGGCATCGACCGGCCAAAGGATTTCTTCACCACGCCGCAGGTGCAGTTCCACATGGTGTTCGACAAGAAGCAGTAGCCCCGGCTACTTCCCGCCGGTTTCCTTCACATAGGCGGCGTATTCCTCCGCCACGCGGCCTTCCTTCTCGTCGCCCGCGTGGAAGTAGAAGCGGTAGCGGAAAGTCACGCTCTTCCCGGCGGGCACGGTCATGTTGCCGGCGTTTTTGTCCGGGTTCCTCTCGAAGCTCGCGATGCCGAAGGGGTTCGCCGAGCACAGCCCGTAGGTCCGTGCATGCCACCAAGTCGGATGGCGCGGGTTCGACGGATGGTCAAAGATGGCGACGCCGGCAATTTTCCCTTCGACCGGCCCAAAGTAATCGCACCAAGCCGCGCGCTTGCCCCACGCTTCGCCGTCACGCGGGCCGCTGCTGAGGACGATGTGACCATCGCCAGCCGCTGGTTTTTTCTCGCCCTTGGCCAGCGGCTTTTCCACCCGCATGGACTCAGCCACGCGGATGGCCATGCCACCGTCCTTCTGGTCGCCCAACACCACCTCGCCGTGGGTGGCGCGCAGCTCCACGTCGTAGTCCATCACCCGGGCTGGGCCCCGATGGTGGAAGCGGATGGTCAGGAACTCGGCGCAGACGGGCTTGCCGTCGCCCGCGACAATCTGGTTTTCACTGCGAATCACGCCGAACTTCGGGCCGCTGCTGAGTTCGAGGAACTTTTTGTGAACCGTGCGGCCCGGCGGCGTGCCGTCGCGGGCCTTGGACTCGCCCCACGTCGTCACCTCGTTGATGCGCGTGTGCGACCACTGGATGCCGCGGTGATGCGGATGGTCCTTGGTCTCGCCGGCAACTTCCTTCATCGGGTAGTTGCGCGTCATGCCCGCGCCCGTCGCGCCAATGACGGGGTAGAGCACCGGACGCGGAGTGTCACGGTAATGGTATTCGGTGAAGAGCTGGCCGCCGATCTCCACGCGCACGCGCCCGTCGGCATCGGTGAGCTTGACGCCGTCCGCCGCCCACGCGGCTAGCGAGCTGAACAGCAGGGCGGAGACCAGCGGCAGGGTCTTCATAAATGGCTTGGACGCGGTGAACGCACGGGTGAACACGGGTCGTTAGACGCGCGCGGCGACGGCTTCATCAGTCGCTTCTGCAAGCACGGCCAGGGACTCCTCCAAGGCATCGCGCGGGATGGTCAGCGGCGGGGCGATCTTCACCGTCTGGCCCCATGCGCCAACGGGCGCGAAGAGCAGCAGCCCCTTCCACATGCAGCGCTCGATGATGGCGTGCGCGAGATCGTGGTCCGGCTCCTTGGTGCCGGGCTTGACGGTCTGCATTCCCGCGACGAGGCCGCGCGCGGTGACGTGGCCGATGACCTTGGGATGCTTTGCTTGGATCGCCTTCAAGCCCGCCAGCAGCACCGGCTCCAGCGCGGCGGCATTTTCCGTCAGCTTGTCGCGGACAATCTTGCGCACGCTGGCCAGCGCGGCAGCGGCGCACACCGGATTCCCTGTGTGCGTGCTGGTCATCGAGCCGGGGCCGAACTGATCCATGACGCTCTCGCGTCCGATGACCGCCGAGAGTGGCAGCGAGCTGCTGATGCCCTTGCCGCAGCAGATGAGGTCGGGCGAGACGCCGTAGTGCTCGAACGCCCAGAACTTGCCGGTGCGCCCGAAGCCCGCCTGCACTTCATCGAAGGTCAGCACGACGTTGTTCGCATCGCACCACGCGCGGAGCTTTTGCACGAACTCCACCGGCGCGAAGTCCGGTCCCACGCCCTGATACGTCTCCATGATGACGCCGGCGACGTTTTCCGGCTGGAGGCCGCGGGCGGTGACCGCCTTGAGAAACGACTCGAAGCTCGTGTCCTGCTGCCAGTAGCCATCCGGGAACGGCGCGGTGATGATCGCGGGGTCTTCGTTCACGATCCAATGCTTCTGTCCCGCCATGCCGCCCGCCTGTTGCGAGCCAAGCGTGCGTCCGTGAAAGCCGCGTTCCCACCCGATGATGCCGATCTTCTTCCTGCCGCCGACTTTGATGCCGTGCGCACGGCTCAACTTGATGGCGCACTCCGTCGCCTCCGAGCCAGTGGTCAGGAGGAAGACCTTCTGCAAGCCGGCCGGCGCGAGCGCGGCCAGTTCCCCGGCCAGGGCGGCGCGCTCCTCGCTGGGGAAGCAGTAGTTGTGAAGGAGGTTGCTGTTGACCTGGTCGAGGATCGCCTGCTTGACCTCGGGCGCGCAGTGGCCGGCGTTGGTTACCAGCACGCCGCTCGACCAGTCGATCCAGCGGTTCCCGAATTTGTCATACACGAAGATGTCCTGCGCGTGATCCCAGACGATGGGCGGCTGCCCGCGCATGGACTGCGGCTCGAAGTGCCGGAGCTTCTCCAAGGTCGGCACCGAATCGGGGTGCGGGATGGGGGTGACGATGCGGCGATACTTGGTCTCAATATGCGGGACCGTGCGCGGCGTGATGCTGAATTCTTTGCCCATAATGCGGGTGACAATGCGGGCGACTCCCGCGCCGGGCTACGCCAAAAATCCCGCCTTCCGGTGCTTTTGTGACGGCGAGCTGCAACGGTGCCGCTCTTACGCGGGTGCCATCCCGTTCAACTCAGACAAGGACGTTCGGCCCCCGTCCGCAAGCCAGTGCTCGAAGTTTGCCCTCCGCGCTGGCCAGTCGGTGTCGAGCATCGCGAACCAGGCGGTGTCGCGGTTGAGCCCTTTCACGACCATGTGCTGGCGGAAGATGCCTTCAAACTGGAAGCCCAACCGCAGCGCGGCTGCACGGCTGCGGGCGTTCTGCGCGTTGCACTTCCACTCCACGCGCCGGTAGCCGAGTTCGTCGAAGAGATGCCGCAGCAGCAGGAAGACGGACTCGGTGTTGACGGGCGTGCGTTGCGCGGCAAGGCCATACCAGATGTGGCCCAGCTCGGCGACGCCGTGCGCCGGCGTGATTCGCATGATGGAAATCATCCCCACGCGCCGCCCGGTCTGCCGGTTGATGACGGTGAAGAAGAGCGGGTCCGCGCCGTCCTGCACTCTACGGAGCCAGTTGCGGAAGTCCGCTTCACTCGCGAACGGTCCATGCCACAGGTAGCGCCAAATTTCCTGCGCTTCCAGCGACTCGTGGCCCGCCTGATAGAGCTCCTGCGTATCCTCGTCCGCGCGCAGCGGCGTGAGACACACGTGACGGCCCTCATGCACTTGGCACCGCGGCACAGGCCACGTGGCGGGAAATGGTTTTGTGGGGTTCATCTGTGATGCAGTTCAAGCCAATCGCGGCCTGCTGGCTACGGGAATTGTCTCGGCTTCCGGTGCTTTTGTGACGAGCCCCGCCCGGAAACTCACTTGCCCGGTCACGGCGGAGTGGTAGCGTGCGGGCATGGAAACCGGTGACAATCCCGTGCCCCCAGTCCAGCCCCCCGCGGCCACGCCGCCGCCGTTGACCCCACCGCCGATGCCGCCTCCCCCGCGCTATTACCCCGCCCCGCCCCCGCGCCGAGGCGGCCGTTGGTGGGTGTGGCTGCTGGTGCTCGGGCTGGTCACCGTCGTCGGGCTGATGCTGGCGGGCATGGGCGGCATGGGGCACGGCCCGCACATGGCGCGGTTGGATGGAAAGTTTTACGAGGAGCACGCGCTCACCGACAAGGACACCCACGACAAGATCGTGGCCATCGACGTCCGCGGCGTCATCAGCAGCCACGAACTTGACGGCGATGGCGACATGGTTGAGCGCGTGAAAGATCAGCTTGAGCTCGCCCACAAGGATGAGCACGTGAAGGCGGTGATCCTCAAAGTGGACTCACCCGGCGGCGAAGTGCTCGCCTCGGACGAGATCTACCGGGCCATTGAGAAGTTTCAGGAGGAAACCGGCAAACCCGTCGTCGCGCAGATGGGCAGCCTCGCCGCATCGGGCGGCTATTATGTCAGCGCGCCGTGCCGCTGGATCGTGGCCAACGAGCTGACCCTCACCGGCAGCATCGGCGTCATCATGTCCGGGATGAACTTTCGCGGCCTAATGGACAAGGTCGGCATCCAGCCGCAGGTCTACAAGAGCGGGAAGTTCAAGGACATGCTCAGCAGCACGCGCCGGCCCGAGGACGTGCCGGCGGGCGAGCGTGAGATGGTGCAGGCGCTGATCGACGAGACTTACGCGACCTTCAAGGGCGTCGTGCGCAAGGGCCGAGGAGACGCGCAGGCTGCAAGTAAAAAGGCCGGTCACGACAAGGACAGCCGCGCGCTCGCGGACGACTGGGAGTCCTACGCCGACGGCCGCATCTTCTCCGGCAAGGAGGCGCACCGGCTGGGCTTCGTGGACGAGCTGGGCAACTTCGACGTGGCGGTGAAGCGCGCGCAGAAGCTGGCCGGCATCACCGAGGCGAACATCGTGAGATACCAGCCGCCCTTCAACTTCGGCAGCCTCTTCCGCCTGTTCGGCAAGGCCGACGCGCACGCGGTGAAGCTTGACCTCGGCGTGGACTTCCCGCGCCTCCAGGCGGGCCGCATGTATTTCCTCTCATTCAACGTGGTGCAGTAGGCGCAGACGCCGCGAGCGAACTATTTCGCGACGGCGTGGAGAAAGGTGGCCCCGCCCTCGGAGCGGAGTTGCGTCTGCGACACGCACACGGCGGGCACCACACAGAAGCTTCCCGGCTTCAGCCGCACTTCCGTCCCCCCATCGCTCATGCTCAACTCGCCTTCCGTTGCGGCGATGACTTGCACCCGGTTGCCACCAAGAAGAATTTCATCCGGCGTGGAAAGCCGTAGCAAATCCACCGTGAACAAATCGCACTCCGCGAGCCGTCGCGTTTGCCCCGCACCCACCGCTCGCCACTCCGCCGGGGCCAGCGCCGGCTCGAAGTCCGCGAAGTCAATTGAGGCCAGCGCCTGCGGGATGTGCAGCTCGCGCGGTTTGCCGTCGAGGCCGACGCGGTTCCAGTCGAACACGCGGTAGGTGGTATCCGAGTTCTGCTGGATTTCGAAGATGACGTTACCCGCGCCGAGCGCGTGGACGCGGCCGCTCGGCAGGAACATGGAATCCCCGCGCTTCACGGGAATGCGGTGGAAACACTCCGCCACCGAGCCGTCCTGAATCCGCCGCTCGAACTCCGCGCGCGTGGCCCCGCGCCGCAGGCCCACGAACAGGTCCGCGTCCGGCGTGGCGTCGGCCACATACCACATTTCGGTCTTCGGCTCGCCGCGCAGCTCGGCGGCCTTGTGCGCGGGCGGATGCACTTGGAGCGAGAGCTTCTCCTGCGCGTCGAGGATTTTGACCAGCAGCGGGAAACGGCCGGCGCAAGGCCGCGAGTCGCCGAGCAGTTCCTCGGCATGGTTTTCCATCAGCCAGCGCAGGTCGCGGCCGGCGAGCGGGCCGTTGGTGATGACGCTCACGCCCTCGGGCCGGTCAGTGATCTCCCACGACTCGCCGATGGGCACGCCCGGCGGCAGGGCCTTGCCGTAGAGTTGTTCCAGCCGCCGCCCGCCCCAGACCCGATCCTTGAAGATGGGCTGGAACGTGAGCGGATACAGCGCTTGCGACATGGCCGGAGGGTGGCGAGCGCGGCGGCCCCGGCTCAAGGCGAATTTGCGGCGGCGCTCCGCCGTCCGCCGAAATAGCCCTTGCGGGCACTGGGCGGGATGGCAGATTGCGCCCGCCCGAAACCCGAGTCAGTTGCAACCTGTCCTGTTTACCGCATGAAAAAACTCCTGATCCCCGCCGCCGTTCTCGTCCTCGCCGCGTTTGCCGCGCTGCCGCTCCTGCGCGCCGCCGATCACCACGACAAGCCCAAGCGCACGCCCTCGCCCAAGGGTGCGGTGTCCTACATCGTCAGCCCCGCTGACGGCGCCACGGTGAAGCGCAAGTTCAAGGTCGTCTTCGGCCTCACGGGCATGGGCATCTGCCCCGCCGGCATCCTCGCCGCCGACGGCAAGCCGCTGCCTGACACCGGCCACCACCACCTGCTCGTGGACGTGGACCAGTTGCCGCCGCTGGACACCCACCTCGCGCCCGACCAGCCGACGCGCTACATGCACTTTGGCAAGGGCCAGACCGAGGTGATGCTCGACCTCGCGCCCGGCAAACACACGCTGCAACTCGTCTTCGCTGACCACGCGCACGTGCCGCACGATCCGCCGGTGATCTCGAAGAAGATCACGGTGACAGTCGTGGAGTAATCACGCGCGCCGACAACGGTGCATCGCGACCCGGAGCGCAGGTTGGACACGTGTGCTCGGTCCGGCCAAGCTGCGCGCGTTGACCGGCTTTCTCCAACGTAACGAAAATGCCCTGCGCCACGCGCTCGCCGTGGTCGCGGGGCTTTTGCTGGCGGCGGCGTTTCCCAAGCTCGGCATCGCGGGGCTGGCGTGGGTCGCGCCGGGGCTGCTGCTATTCAGCGCGGTGGGCGTGCCGGGCAAACTGGCCTTCCGGCTCGGGTGGCTGGGCGGGCTGGCCTTCAACCTCGCAGCGCTGCACTGGCTGCTGTTCATCCCCGTCACGGGCTTTCCGATTCTGGGCTGGCTGGCGTTGAGCGCGTATGGCGCGGTGTATCCGGGGCTGTGGGTGTGGCTGTGCTGGCGGCTCGCACCCGTGCCGGCGGTTTGCAACCGCCGTCTGGACGCAACTGACAGGGAGGCGGCGGCGATTAAAAATCGCCGGCACGAATCGCTGGCGCAGCCAAGCTGCGGTCAGCGTGCCGCGTGGGCGCTGAAGTGCGCGGTGCTGTGGGTGGCGCTGGAAACGATTCTTGGCTGTTTGCTCACAGGCTTCCCGTGGCTGGCGCTGGGGGTGTCGCAGGCAAAACTTCCGCTGCTCATCCAACTGGCATCGGTGGGAGGCGTTGCTGCCGTTTCCTCACTGCCGGTTTGGTTCTCTGTCGCTCTGTGTGACGACGTCAAAAGCTTGTGGCGAGAACGCTCGGGCCTGTGGAAGCGCCGCCTGCATTGTTTGGTGCCATTGTTTGTTTCAGCGGTGATTGCCGCATGGGGTCTTGCCGCCCTTTCCAGGATCTTTCGGAGCTTCGGCTTTGATGAATTGATCGCCTTTCGCGAACTCCGCCTCGCCCTCGTCCAGCCCAGCATCCCGCAGACGATGATTTGGAATCCGGCGGAGAAGACCAACCGCTTCGCCAAGCTCATGCAGCTTTCCGAACTCGCGCTGGCCACGAAGCCCGATGTGCTCGTCTGGCCCGAGGCCGCGCTGCCGGAGTTGAGCGAGGAGAGCTTCCGCGCCATCACCAACCTCGTCGCGCGGCACCAGGTCTGGATGGTTTTCGGCGCGGACGATTACGCGCTCAAGCCCGGCGCGCCGCGCGACTCGACGCAGCCGGCGGACTACCAGTTCTTCAACGCCGCGTTCCTCCTCTCGCCCGAGGGGAAAGTCGTCTCGACTTATCGCAAGCGGCACCTGGTCCTCTTCGGCGAATACATCCCGCTCGCGGACTGGCTGCCGTTCCTCAAGTGGTTCACGCCGATTCAAAGCGGCTTCACGGCGGGGAAGGAACCGGTGGCGTTCCAACTCAGCCCGCGCCGTGAGGGCGACACTCCTGTCCCCCCGCCCGCGCCGACCTCCGACCCGCTCCGCGCCGGCGTGCTCATCTGCTTCGAGGACGCCATTGCGCCCATCGTGCGTGAGAGCGCGGCGGACGCGGACTTCCTGCTGAACCTCACCAACGACGGCTGGTTCGGCGAGAGCGCGCAGCAGTTCCAGCACGCGGCGCACAGCGTCTTCCGCGCGGTGGAAAACCGCCGCCCCGTCATCCGCTGCACGAACAATGGCCTCACCTGCTACGTGGATGAAACCGGCTTCGTGCACGACCTCGGCGTGGGCGATGCGGCGGATGTTTACGGAGCCGGCTTCCGCGTGGTGAAGCTCGCCGTGCCCGCCGGCCCGCGCCCGCCGACGCTTTATCAGCGGCATGGCAATTGGTTCGGCTGGACGTGTGTGGCGTTGACCGGCTGGCTCGTGCTGCGTCACGGCGGGCGGAACCGCCGGTCAACTCCTGTCCAGCCTACGCCAAGTTCGGGCCACTCCTCTGCCCCCGTTTGAAGTCTATTGGAGCAAATGAGCAGCCATGTCTTTTTCTCCGCGCCGGCCAGGCCTCGGCGATTACCGGCCGCCAGCGCGGCCTTTGCGTTGGCCTGCGCACTTTTACCCGCCGCAGCACAGTCGGATTTTCAGGGTGCGACGCACATGGTGCCCTTTGAGGAAGACACCATCAGCTACAACAAGACGCCGTCCACTGGCCCCATCGTGCGCCTGCAGAACCGCATCAACCGGGGCGAGGTGAAGCTCAAGTTCGACCCCGCTGCGGGCGGCTGGCGCGACTCGTTGCTGGCGGCGCTGGAGATTTCGCCCAAGTCGCAGACGCTGCTCTTCTCGAAAACCTCGCTTCAGCGCGAGCGCATTTCGCCGCAGACGCCGCGTTCGGTGTTTTTCAACGACGACGTTTACATCGGCTGGATTCCCCACGCGCCGGTCATGGAAATCAGCGAGGTGGACCCAGAGCTCGGCGGCGTCTTCTACACGCTGGAGCAGACCGCCAGCGACAAGCCGCAGTTCGTCCGCAACAACCAGTGTCTCGAATGCCATGCGTCCGCGAAGACAATGGGCGTGCCCGGCCATCTCATCCGCTCGTTCAAGACTGACGAGCAGGGCATCATTGACCTCATCACGGGTGTTTCCGAGGTGAACCACCGCACGCCGCTCGAAGACCGCTGGGGCGGTTGGTATGTCACCGGCACGCACGGCAAGGTGACGCATCGCGGCAATCTCTTCGGCAAGGCCGCCTTCGCGAAGGCGGAGGAGAAGCCCAACTACCTCGGCAACCTCACCTCGCTCAAGAAGCTCGTGGACCTCGACGGCTTCGCCACGCCGCACAGCGACATCGTCGCGCTGATGGTGTTGGAGCACGAGGCGCACATGCACAACTTCCTCACGCGGCTGCACTACGAGTCGCAGATGGCGTTGAGCCGCTATCAGCACATCCGCTACCTCAAGAGCATGAGCGAGGGGTTCCTGAAATACCTGCTGTTCACCGAGGAAACGCCGCTCAAGGCGCGGGTGAAAGGCACGTCCGGCTTCGCGGAACACTTCGCCAGCCTCGGCCCGAAGGACAAGCGGGGCCGCTCGCTGCGGCAGCTCGATTTGGAGACGCGCCTGTTCAAATACCCGTGCAGCTTCCTCATTTACTCGGAGGCGTTCGACCTGCTGCCCAAAGCGATGCGCGAGCACGTCCTGCAACGGCTGCACGAGATTCTCACCGGCCAAGACACTTCGCCCGAGTTCGCGCGCCTCGAGCCGGACACGCGCCGCGCTTTGCTGGAAATCCTCCGCGACACCAAGCCGAACCTGCCGGGTTACTGGCGGGAGGAGGGCCACAAGAAGGCACAAGAGACACAAAAAGAGGAGCGGGCGAAAGCTGACAGCGCGCGGTGAGCTTCTCCCGCGCAGTTCTTTCCGCGCACCTTTGCGTCTTTGCGCCTTTGCGCCTTTGCGTTGAATCGGCGCTCGGTTTTTACCCGAGTTTTGAGCTTTTTGCGCCTCTTCGTGGCAGACATCCTTTGCCGCATGAAACTCCGCATCGGTTTTCTCGGCATTGGCGCAATGGGCATCAGTCATGTCCGCCAGTTCCACTCCAAGCTCGCCGCGCGGTCCGAGTGCGTCGCGCTCTGCGGCCGCAACGAGGCCAATCTCCGCCGCGCCCTCGAAGTCGCGCCGAACGCCCGCGTCTTCAGCGACGAGCGTGAACTCATCCACTCCGACCTCGACGCCGTCTGCATCTCGACGCCGAACTTCAACCACGTCCCGCTCGCGCTGGAGACGCTCAAGGCCGGCAAGCATCTCTTCCTCGAAAAGCCCTGCGGCATCACGCGCGGCGAGTGCCGCATCCTGGAAAAGGCCGCGGCGAACACCGACCGCGTGGTGATGATCGGCCACGAGCTGCGCTACTCGCCGTTCTTCCAGAAGGTGAAGGCGCTCGTGGACGCCGGCGACATCGGCCGACCGCGCATGGTCTGGACGCGCGAGTTTCGCGGGCCGTTCCAGCCCAAGTCGCAGAACTGGATTCAGGACAAGCGCCGCTCCGGCGGGATGCTGGTGGACAAGAACTGCCACCAGTTCGACCTGATGAACTGGTGGGCCGGCGCGCGGCCCACGCGCGTCTCGGCGTTCGGCGCGAGCGCGGTCATGCACGTCGTCGAGCCGGAGCACCAGGTCAACGACCACGCGACGGTGAGCTTCGAGTATGACAACGGCACGCTCGGCTCGCTCCAAATTTGCCTCTTTGGCCGCGACTTCCCGCAGGAGGACTTGGAACTCGGCGTGGTGGGCGAGGCCGGCTCGTTGCAGACGCGCATCTCGACGGTGGACATTCTGCAATGGCGGCGCGGCTCCGGGCAGAAGGAGCCCATCGTCCATCACATCGAATCGCCCGCCGGCGAGGGCTGGGGGAATCACCTCGGCTTCGACGAGATGCACGCCGCCTTCCTCGATGCCGTGCTGGATGGCAAGCGCCCGCTCACGACGGTGGCCGACTGCGTGGACGGCAGCCTCCTCGCCATCGCCGCCGAGGACAGCATCGAGCACGGGCACACGGTGGACGTGTGAGGTGCGAGCGCTTTGCTCAGGGAGCATGCACCCGGTAATGAATGGGCGCGCGGCAAGGCCGTCAGGAACTTATCGCCATGAAAGCCTTGCCGACCGGCTCATCCTCCCTTCAGCGGAACGCGCGCGTGATGGCCTTCACCCTGATCGAACTGCTGGTCGTCATCGCCATCATTGCGATTCTCGCCGGCATGTTGCTCCCCGCGCTGGGCAAGGCCAAGCGGAAGGCGAAGGCGACCCAGTGCCTCACGAATAACAAGCAGTTGATCACAGCGTGGCTGCTGTATGCCTCGGAGGGGGATGAGAAGATCGTGCGCAATCAGGCGGCCGCGCGGTTCATGACGCAGTCAAACTCGTGGATTGCCGGCCATAACCGGTCGGACATCAACACCACCAATATTCAGGCCGGCCTGCTCTACCGCTTCGCGCCGAACGTGCGGAGTTACCGCTGCCCGCTGGACCGCAACATCGCGGACGACCCCGCGGTCATCGCGTTGCGGGCGGAATCCAGCTACAGCTATGCGATGAACATCCGGCTTGGCGTGGACAATCCCGGTGCCAACACCTCCTTTGGCGGCCTGGACCGTAAACGGATGGCGGAGATCCAACAGGCGGTTCAGATGATGGTGTTTGCCGAACAGGAGCAACCGAACAACTGCAACATTGCCATCAACATCAACGACAACACCGTCAACGCCTACAGCGGGGACCGGCCCACATGGCGGCATGGCACAGCGGAGCAAGTCAGCCAGAACGCGGTCACGCCCTCGGCCCAAAACGGCCGCGGTGTCTTTGCCTTCGCCGACGGACATGTTGTGGAGCACAAGTGGAAGGGCTCAGGCATCTCACAGGCTCTCCTGAGCAGTGCGGCGGACATGGAGGATTTGAGAGACCTGCAATCCTGGCAATCGCCGCCGTGACAAGCTGCCCCCATACTCGTGTAGCCGGCCTCCCCCGGAGCGCTCTTTGGGCAATTCCGATTGTGGTGGGTTTGGTGGCCGTGCTGGCCGGTTGCCAACGGATGCCGGATTCCACGGCCGAGGAGCAAAAGGCCCATCAAGCCGTGGGACAGCGGCTGGCCATGGAAGTGGGCCAGCTTATCAAGCGGGAGGGTCGGATCGTCGTCATCACGGTGGATCCCAAGCTTAACCCTACCGGCGAACTGCAGTTGAAGCCTTTCCTCGAGAGCATCGGGCGCACGAAGGGCATTACGGTCGCCGCAGTTGAAACGCTCGGGAAGGCCGCCAACGCGCCCGACGAACCCGCGCTCTTGCCCGGCCGCGGGCTGTCGGCGGCCGATTTTGAACGAATCCTCGCGAAGCACTCCCAGGCCGATGCGCTGGTTTCCCTGGTCGGTCCACCGTTCTTAACGCCGGAGCAACTGCGGCGCCTGTCCGCGGGCAAGATCCCCCTTGTCGCGCTCACGTTGGTGGGTTTTGACCGCGAGGACATCGGCCCGGCGCTCAAGCAGCTGTTTCAAAGCAGGATCGTGCAGCTGGCGGTGTTGCCCCGGACAGCGCCGGAGCCGGCCCACAAGAAAATGGGGCCGTTTGACCGGTATTACCAAATCATCACGGCCGCCAATTCCGCCTCGCTCCCCAACTGAGGCGCAGCATTACCAGTCGGGGAGGCATCACCATGAATGGTCGCTTACCGACCAAGGCCGCGGTGGCTTGCAATAACGGCAGGCAGGAAAAGGCGCTCGCGGTTTAGCCGCCCTTGCGCACCTCGTTCACGGCGTTGATGAGGAACTGGAAGGCCAGTGCCGCCAGCAACAGGCCCATGATGCGCGTGGTGATGCGCAGCGCGATGGGGCTGAGCCAGCGGGCGCCGCGGGCACTGAGCCGCAGGATCACGTAGCTGGCCGCGCACACGGCGACGATGCACATGTAAAGCGCGGCGCTCTGCTCCCAGCCGCGCGCCTGATTGTGCAGCAACACGGCGGTGGAGATCGCGCCCGGTCCCGCGAGCATCGGGATGGCGAGCGGGGTGATGGCGATGTCCTCCTTCTCGGTGCCGGCGGTGGTTTCCTCGGCGGTTTCCTGCACCCGCGAACGCTGCGCGCGGATCATGTCCAACGCCACGAGCAGCAGAACCAGGCTCGCGGCCATCTGGAACGCGGGCAAGGTGATGCCGAGGTATTGAAAGATCCATTTGCCCACCAAGGCAAAGACCAGCAGCACGCCGGCGGCCACCAGGCAGGCGAGCCGCGCCATGCGGACGCGCTGCTCCGGAGTGTCGCGCGCGGTCATGGCCAGAAACGCAGGAATGGCCGCGATCGGGTCCACGATCACGAACAGCGAGCTGAACGCCATGAAGGTGAAGGCCAGCAAGCTCACGCGGATAACTCTCGAGTGCCGGCGGGTGATTGTCCAACCCGTTCCGGCCGGGTGGCATTTACGCCGCGCCCGGCGCCAGGATCGCGTCCTTCATCCCGTGGATGATCTTCTTGTCCGCCGGGCAGATGGTGGCCAGCACGCCGCCGAGCTTTGCCCGCGCGGCGTCCTGTTCCCCGGCAACGAAATAATACGGGCACAGCCGCACGCGGCCTGGCATGGGCACGAGCTGCTGGCGGTCGAAGTCGAACCATCGGGCCTCAACCAGCCGGGGCTTGTGGTAGCGTTGCAGCACATGCGGCGAACGTTCGAAGTCGCGCAGGGCCTGCTCCACGGCGACGCTCCATTGCTCGCCTGACAGGTCGCTGCCCAGATGCACCCCGCGCGCGCCCCAAGCGGTTTCCGAGTAGCCGGAAATTTTCAGGATCAACTCGCGTTCACGCTGGGAGAGCGCGGCGAGCTGCCGCCAGTCCGTGAGGTTCAGCTCGGGGATGGCCGCGTGCGGCGGCAACGGCGTCGGATCCACAACCCACGAATAGGGCACGGCCTTTTGGAGGCGATGGAGAAAACCTTCACCCAACTCCTGCCGCCAGAAGCCGCGCAGGTTGCGGTTCCACAACAGGGCAAAGAGCAGCTTCTCTTCGAAGACCGGACGCGGCGGCGGGGTGAGGCGGATCTGCTTGGCCGTGGCCAGCTCGAAGAGCCGTTTCGCTCCCGGGACATTCGCCACATCGAACAGCTCGAAGAAGCGATACACGGCATCGCCAGACGCGGGGGCGTCGAACGTCGCGGGCTGGACTTGGAAGACGGCCTGGCCGGCGGCATTGAGCTGGCCAATCAGCCATTCCATTTCCGGCCGGTAGCCGGCTGATTCCTCGGACACGACGATGTGCACCCGGGGCGCATCGCCAAAGAGGGAGGCGAAGCCCGTGAGCATTCCCTCCGGGCCGCCGATGAGATTGCCCGGCGTGGGCTGGCTATTGATCGACGCGTAGGTTTGATTCAGCCACGCGGTGAGGCCGATGCCGCCGGGCACGCTGTCCAGCTCGGTGATGTGGAACCCGTCCTCGGTCAGCAGGATGTCCGGGCGGATGACGCGCGGCAGCTCGTGCTTGAGCGCGGGATGGCGCTGCAATTCCACCAGCCACGCGGGCTTGCCCTGATCGAGCCAGCGCGCGACCCATTCCGGCTGCTTGCCCTCGGCGCTGCGCCGGTAGAGCAGGTTGACCGCCCGGTAAAACTGGAGCAGCACGCGGCCTAGCGATTCGATTTCCTTCGCCAGATCCGGGCCGAGCGGAAAGGGCGTCGGCGAGACCCGCCAGTGTTGGTCGGCGAAGAGTCCGCCCGCCGGCAGCGCGGCGCGGACGGCGGTGGCGGCCGCAGCCTCGGGCGGGGAATTCGGGGTCGGTGGCGCGGTCATCAGTCGGCGTTCAGCCGGGCGCACGCTACCGGGCGGGAGCTTGGCAGCGCAAGTTTCGGCCGGCGGACGGGCGCGAGAAATTGGCCTCGAACTGGCCAGCCTTCGTGCTCATGCTGTCCTCACCATCCGCCATGACGCGCTCATCATCGCCCCTGATCGTCGCCCTCCTTGGCCTGCTGCTGGCCCCGCTGGCCTTCGCGCAGTCGCCCAAGCCGAATGTCCTGTTCCTCTTCGCGGACGACCAGTGCTTCGAGACCATCCGTGCGCTCGGCCACACGGACATTGAGACCCCGAACCTCGACCGGCTCGTGCGCCGGGGCACGACCTTCACGCACGCCTACAACATGGGTTCATGGAGCGGTGCCGTCTGCGTGGCCAGCCGCACGATGCTGATCACCGGCCGCACCGTCTGGCGGGCCCACACGCTTTACAACACCACGGACCGGGAGCGGCAGGCGGGCGTGCTCTGGCCGCAACTGATGGCGCAGGCCGGCTACCGCACCTACTTCACCGGCAAATGGCACATCCAGACTGACGCGGCGAAGTGCTTCGATGTGACCCGCCACATCCGTCCCGGAATGCCCAAGACGGTGCCGCAATCCTACAACCGCCCGCTCGCCGGCCAGCCGGACCCGTGGAGCCCGTTTGACCCGTCCATTGGCGGCTTCTGGGAGGGGGGCAAGCATTGGAGTGAAGTCGTGGCCGACGACACGTTGGATTACCTCCGCACTGCGAAAGAGTCGGGCCAGCCGTTCTTTATCTACGCCGCCTTTAACGCGCCGCATGATCCCCGGCAGGCACCGAAGGAATACTTGGACAAGTATCCGCTCGACCGCATCGCCGTGCCAAAGAACTTCCTGCCCGCTTATCCGCATGCCGACGCCATCGGCTGCGCGCACAAGCTCCGGGATGAAAACCTCGCCCCCATGCCGCGCACCGAGCTGGCGGTCATAACCCACCGGCGGGAATACTATGCGCTGATCACCCACCTCGACGCGCAGATCGGCCGCATCCTCGACGCGTTGGAGCAGACCGGCCAGGCCGGCAATACCTGGATCTTCTTCACCGCCGACCACGGGCTGGCCGTCGGGCACCACGGCCTGTTCGGCAAGCAGAACATGTATGATCACAGCCTGCGCGTGCCGTTCATCGTCAACGGCCCCGGCGTGAAGGCCGGCGCGCGGGACGCCTCGCCCATCTACCTGCAGGACGTGATGGCGACTGCGCTGGACCTCGCCGGCGCGCCGCGCCCGGCCCACGTGGAGTTTCAAAGTTTGCGCCCGCTCCTGCGCGGCGAGAAATCCCCCGCCGCACGCGAGGCCATCTATGGCGGCTACCTCGAACTTCAACGCGCGGTCATCAACGACGGCTGGAAGCTCATCGCCTACCCGAAGGCGAAAGTGCTCCGCCTCTACCACCTTGCCGCCGATCCCGGCGAGACCCGCGACCTCGCCGGGGTGCCGGACCACGCCGACCGTCAGGCGAAATTGTTCCAGCGCCTGCTGGATCTTCAAAGAGCACTGGACGACAAGCTGGATCTCGCCAGCGTGTTCAGCCCCCGGTGACGCCGCATCCTGCCCGGCAAAGCTCGGTTCCCGCATGAACCAAGCGCCCGGATCACAGGCTCTGTGGGCTCCGAACCGCCGCTTGACCTTTCACCGCCGCCCGGCATAGTGCGCGGCCCGGTCGGAAACCGCAGGTTCCCGCTCACCATTCCGATGAGCGTCTCCCTACCGCCCCGCCCGGCACAACTTTTATGCAGCACATCCGCAACATCGCCATCATCGCGCACGT
>Ga0172373_10002977_pt1 | contig 25300 bp, 20 predicted proteins | sample Lak10m_2_FD_114546 | JGI IMG/M metagenome (GOLD analysis project Ga0172373, IMG submission 114546) | Freshwater microbial communities from Kabuno Bay, South-Kivu, Congo - kab_092012_10m | ecosystem: Environmental > Aquatic > Freshwater > Lake | place: Democratic Republic of the Congo...
AATCTGCCGGGAACGCTGATCGGCGGCCGGCAACTGATTGAGGTGCGATCCCAGGTGCGCTTCCACCTGACGCTCGGTCTCGGCCATGAAGCCCAGGCTCCAGCGATCGCCCACCCGCCCCGCTGCCAGCCCCATGGCAAGTGAGCCGGCAAACCATAGCGGATTCAGAAGCGAGGGCGACGCGCCCAGCTCGTCGAGCCGCGCGCGGGTCCAGGCGAGGTGATCGGCCTCCTCGCGTGCGGCCCCCAGAAAATATTCGCGCAGCGCTGGGTCGGACGTGCTGGCCGCCTGCCCCTCGTAGAGCGCCTGCGCGCAGATCTCGCCGACGTGATTCACCCGCATCAGCGCACCCGATAGTCGCCGCTCGGCCTCGGTGAGCTCAATCTCTGCAACAGCCGCCGCCCCCGGCGAGCCACCGGGCACAGGCCGTCGGGCCGGAACCGCATCGGCCAATGTGGCCAGCGCGCGACACGCGCCCCCCAGCACACGATCCATGATCGAAAAACGCCGCAGCGACTTCATGACCGCTCTCCTCAGGCCTCGCCTGCTTCCACCACAAAGGACACCACCGTGGCACACGAGCCACCGATGTTGAGCGTGGCCGCCCGTCGCGCGCCCTCCACCTGATAGTCACCCGCCTGGCCACAGACCTGACGAGCGGCATCCAGCACCATGCGCGCCCCGGTAGCGCCCACCGGATGGCCACCGCCGATCAGCCCCCCGGAAGGGTTAACCGGCAGCCTGCCGCCCAGTTCGATCTCGCCCGACTCCACCGCGCGCCAGCTCTCCCCGGGCTCGGTAAGGCCGAAGTGATCAATTGCCATGTACTCGGTGGTGGTGAAGCAGTCGTGGGTTTCCAGGACATTGAACGCCTCGGGACCCGATACCCGCGCCCGCGCCCAGGCATCGGTGATGGCGGCCCGCACATGCGGAAACACATAGGCTTCGCCACGGCTTCGCTCGAGCTTGTCGCGCGCGCGCAGGCCCACCGTGCGATGGCCCCAGCCGGAAATTTTCGGCAACCGATCAAGCGTCTGTCCGGTGCGAGCGGCGTGCTCGGCGGCAAAGCGCCCCGAGGCGAGAATCAGCGCGCAGGCGCCGTCAGTAATCTGCCCGCAGTCCTGCCGGCGCGTGCCCGGCTCGATCACCGGGTTGGCCTCATCGTCGTCGGTGAAGCTCACCGCATCAAAGGCCCATTTGCGCGTCTGGGCAAGCGGATTGCGCTTGGCGTTGCCGTAATTGAGTTCGGCGATCCGGTTGAGGTGTCGACGATCCAGGCCGTAGCGGCGTTCGTACTCGAACCCCATCATGCCGAAGGCCGCCGGCCAGAGAAACCGGCAGTCAATGCCCTCGCGACCCTGCCAGCCCGCGGCGTTCTGATTGGCCGAGGACACATCACCGGGCAGATTTTTAAGCTCCTCCGCCCCCACCACCAGCACGCAGTCATACCGCCCGGCTTCGATCTCGGCCATGGCAGTGAGAATGGCAAGTGAAGCTGACGCGCACGCCCCCTCATGGCGCATGGCGGGTACACCCCAGAGCTCTGGCACCACCGACGACACCATCGCGCCAAGATGCGCCTGATTGCGTTGCAGTTCGCCGAACGCGTTACCAACATGGATGGAGCCAATCGCACCTGCATCCAGGCGGGACGCTTCGATCGCACCGAGGGTCGACTCGCGAATCATGTCGGAGAGGTCCTGGCCATTTCGCGACCAGACGCGCGCGAAGTCGGTCTGATGGCCGCCCAGGATATAGGTGGGAGATGTCATGGATTGACCTCAGCTGAGGGCGGCGAAACGGGCGCGCGCCTGCCAGTATTCTGACTCAAGCCGGTCGACTACCGCGCCAACCGGCTCGATGGCGTGAATGCTGCCCAGCCCCTGCCCGGCGCCCCACAGGTCTTTCCAGCCGCGGGACGCCTCGATCGAGCGGTTGCTGTCATAGACCCGCTCGCGCTTGTCGGGAAGCGCCGCGAGGTCGACGCCGTTTCGCTTGAGAGACGGAATGAGCCAGCTCGCCGCAGTGCCGGTGATGCGATCGCTCACCACCAGATCGTCGGCGGTGGAATCCACCACCATCTGCTTGTAGTCGGGCGCCGCCTGGCTCTCGACCGTGGGGATGAAGCGCGTGCCCATGTAGACGAGGTCAGCGCCCGATGCGATCGCACCGGCCACGCCCCAACCGTCGGTGATGCCGCCCCCCACGATCAGCAAGCCATCAAAGAAGCTGCGTACCGCGCTCACAAATGCAAACGGTGACAGGTGCCCTGTATGGCCGCCTGCGCCGGCGCAGACGCAGGCGAGGCCATCCGCCCCTGCGGCCACGGCCTTTCGGGCCAGGGTGAGATTGACGACATCGGCAATGACGATGCCGCCATAGGCATGCACCACCTCGATGGCGGGCTTGGGGCTTCCAAGCGCGGTGATGACGATGGGCGGCTGGTAGCGGGCGATGAGCGCCAGGTCCTCGGGCAGGCGGGCATTCGAGGAGTGGGTGACCAGATTGGCCGCCCAGGGGCCGAGCGGAGCGCCCGGGTTGCTGGCGCGGGCGCTCGCCAGCCCCTCGGTAATGCTTGCCATCCACTGATCCAGCACCTCGATAGGGCGGGCGTTGGGCGTGGGGAAGGCGCCGATGACGCCGGCACGGCAGGCGGCGAGCACCAGGTCCGGACCCGAGATGAGGAACATGGGGGCGGCGACGACCGGTAGACGGAGCTGGGATGCCCAGCCTTGGCGGGGTTTGACAGACGCCTGGGGTAAGGCGGACGCCGCGCCAACGAATGGCTGGCGGGCGGGCTGCGATGACGGCAAATCGCTTGGGGCAGACATGTTCGGACTCCTTGAATCGCCCCTCAATGGTGGCGCCGGGCTCGGAATCGAACAAGTCCACCCCGGGCAGGCGGACGGCCGGCTGAGGCTCATCCTGGCGCCCGGGCGCCGTTTGCCCACCCCCGGCTGTTGCAGCTTAGCAACGTCCTGTGGCATTTCCGGGCGTTTTCTTTGCAGGCCCTTCCGGCCTCTGTTCCAATACCGTTCAACTTCCCGTCAGGAGGTTGGCACTGGCGCCATCGGCACACTCCGCAGGCGTCCAGGTCAGAAGAGACTTGTACAACTCTTAAGAGGCATGCAATGAAAAAATCACTGATCGCTCTGGCCATCGGCGCCACTGCTGGCTCTGCGTTCGCGCAAGCATCCGTTGAACTGTACGGCCGCGGTCACGCCGGTCTTGACCGTTGGAGCGCCGAAGGCTCGGCCGCCGGCGCCGCTGGCGACTACAAAGCCCGCACCCGTGTATTCGATAGCGGCTCGCGCGTTGGTCTGCGCGGAAACGAAAACCTGGGCGGCGGCGTTCAGGCCAGCTTCGTGATCGAAACCGGTCTCAACCTCGATAACGCAGGCGATCTGGGCCAAGGCGGACAGCCCAACTCGGGCACCGGCTACTTCGGCAGCCGCGAAGCACACGTTGCCCTCGGCAACGCGTCAGCTCAACTGCGTTTCGGCCGCCAGAACGTTTACTGGGGCAACGGTTCGGTTGAAGACGTTGGCGCCAACCACATGGTGTTCGGCGGCATCGGCATGTACACCGCCGCTTCGTCGGGCTATGTCACCGTCCCGGCCGCTCGCCTTGAGAACACCACCAAGGTCGTGCTGCAAAAGGGTCTGGCTGGCAACTTCGCCGGCTCGGAACTCTACTACGGCGTTCTGAATGTCAACGAGCGTGCTGGCGCTGGCGTCAGCCCCGCTGGTAGCGTGACTGGCTTCACGGTCAGGTATGCCAGCGGCCCCCTGGGTGCCCAGCTCGACTACATCAAGTCGACCGACACCGCAGGCGCTCCTGGCGTCACCAACCGGAACAACACCGGCATGAAGATCATCGGCGGCTACCAGGTCCTCAAGACCACCAAGCTGCAGGCTGCCTTCTTCGAGATGAAGCGTGAGTACACCGACGCAGCAACCAACGTGGCAGCCCTCGGCACCGCCGCTGGTGGTGGTAAGCAGTCGGGCTTCGGCCTTGGCGTGATCCACAGCCTGGGCGGTCCCCTGTCCGTCTACGGCCAGTGGGCCAAGCTTGGCGACTTCTCGCACACCAGCCGTGGTTCGCAGGCTGACACGAATTCCGATTCGTGGGCCCTCGGCCTCCGTTACAACTTGTCGAACCGCACCCACGTGTACACCTCGTACAGCGTGATCAACAACGCGGCCAAGAACAACGTGACGATGGCCGGCGGTGGCATGAGCTCGGTTCCGACCGGCGGTTCCATCGGCATGGGCACGGACACCAAGGTCATGTCGTTCGGCCTGTTGCACAACTTCTAATCACCTGCTGGCTTAGCCAGCTTGTGACCTGAGGTTCGAAACCCGCCGCGGCAACGTGGCGGGTTTTTTATTTGGCGCACGCTTTTTCGGCTTGCAGCGAGCCTCTCGCCCACGCGCGATGCTTCAAGTCCGAATCATTCAGGCTTAAACTTTCTCGCCATGAACAGGCGGGATGACAAGGCGCTCCCCGCGCCGCTCGATCAGGAGAGCCGGGTAGTGGCCCAGGACCACACGGCACTCAAGCTCTGGCTGAGGCTACTCACCTGCACCACGCTCATCGAAGCCTCGGTCAGCCAGCGGCTGCGACGCGGGTTTGCCTCGACGCTGCCGCGTTTTGATCTGCTCGCGCAACTTTACAGGGCACCCGAGGGCCTGGGCATGAGCGAACTGTCTCGGCGCCTGATGGTGACGGGCGGGAACGTGACCGGGCTTGCGGACCAGCTCGAGCACGAGGGCATTCTGCTGCGCGAAGCGGTCCCTGGCGACCGCCGCGCCATTCGCCTGCGACTCACAGAAGTGGGCCGAGCCCGCTTTACCGAGATGGCTGCCGCCCATGAGTCCTGGGTGGTCTCGCTGATGTCTGATCTGAGCGCATCCGAGCAGCGAACGCTTCGCGCCCTGCTGGGCAAGCTGAAGTCCGCTCTGCATCGCGATGCCGATCAGGCACCTGCACTGGCGGCGCTCGCGCAAGCCACCCCCGAAACGTCCGATCCTGCGCCCACGCACGCGCCATCCGCGTTGCGTCGCTCGCGCATAGCGCGGGCACCCACCGCGCCCAGAACTCGCTCGCCCAACCCTTCCGGAGATTCCTGATGCACCGCTCCGCGCACGTTGACACGTTTGCACGCGACCACCTGCCGCCACCATCGCAATGGCCCGACTTCGTGGCCTCGCCCGACACCCGCTACCCCGCCCGAATGAACGCCGCGGTAGAACTGCTAGACGCCATGATCGAACGCGGACACGGCGACTCGGTCGCGCTCATCAACGACGACGGCCGCTGCACCTGGCGCGAGCTTGCCGCGCAGGTGGACCGGATCGCCCACGTGCTCACCGGCCCCATGGGTCTGGTGCCCGGCAACCGGGTGCTGCTGCGTGGCGGCAATCACCCCATGATGGCGGCCTGCTGGCTGGCAACGGTGAAGGCCGGATTGGTTGCGGTGGCGACCATGCCGCTGCTTCGCGCAGCCGAGTTGATTCAGATCGCAGAAAAAGCGCAGGTCAACGCGGTGCTCTGCGACCTGAAACTGCGTGCCGAGATCGATGCCGGTGCCCGTCAGTGCGAACGCCTGAGCGGCGCGCGATTTTTCAATGACGGAAGCGGCGCAGCCGATGCGCTCGAGACGCATTTTCCCCGAGTTGATGTCCCGTTTGTGGCCTGCAATACAGCGGCCGACGATGTCGCCCTGATCGCTTTCACCTCGGGCACCACCGGCCAGCCCAAGGGCACCATGCACTTTCACCGCGACGTGATCGCGATGTGCGACCTGTTCCCACGCCATGTGCTGAGGCCCGCGGCGAGTGACATCTTCTGCGGCACCCCGCCCCTTGCCTTCACCTTCGGGCTGGGGGGCATGCTGTGTTTCCCGATGCGGGTCGGGGCTGCCACGCTGCTGCTCGAGGGCCTGACACCCGAGAAGCTGCTCGCTGCCATCGAAAAGCATCGCGCCACCGTGGTGTTCACCGCGCCCACCTTTTATCGCCAGATGGCGCCGCTCCTCGGGCGATTTGATCTGAAATCGCTTCGGGCAAGCGTGTCGGCGGGCGAGGCGCTGCCCGATGCCACGCGTCAGCTCTGGCGCGAGGCAAGCGGCCTCGAAATGATCGATGGCATTGGCTCTACAGAGATGATTCACATCTTTATTTCATCGGCCGGGGCGGAAGTGCGGCCGGGTGCCATCGGCAAGGTGGTGCCTGGGTATGAGGCGCGCATTGTTGACGAGAACATGAACACGCTGCCGCCCAATACGGTGGGCAAACTCGCTGTGAGAGGGCCCACCGGCTGCCGCTATCTGGCCGATTCGCGTCAGACCCACTATGTGCGCGATGGCTGGAATCTTCCCGGTGACACCTTCATGGTGGACGAGGACGGTTATTTCCACTACCAGGCACGCTCCGACGACATGATCATCTCGGCTGGGTACAACATCGCGGGCCCCGAGGTCGAGGCAGTGCTCATGGCCCATGAGGCGGTCGCCGAAGCCGGTGTGGTCGGCGTGCCCGACGCCGAACGCGGCCAGATCGTGCGCGCCTATGTGGTGGCCCGACCCGGCATGATCGCCCGGCATGGCAGCGAGCAGGCGCTGGCAAAAGTGCTGCAGGACTATGTGAAAGCCACGATTGCGCCGTACAAATATCCGCGCTCGGTCGTGTTTCGGGAGAGCCTGCCGCGCACCGAGACGGGCAAACTGCAGAGGTTCAGGCTGCGGCAGGAGTGACTCGTGGTGGGGGCGTAGACATGGGTGTCTCTTTTGTAAATAATAGGAAACATGCCGCGTAAGGTTTCCTTCATTTCACCGCACTCGGATCACGCTGCTGCCACCCTGGGCCAGGCGATCCGGCAGCGTCGTATCGCGCTCGGCGTAAGCGCCACCAGCCTCGCCGAAGCGGCGGGTTTGTCGCGTGTCACCCTGCACCGGCTGGAACACGGTCACCCATCGGTAACGCTTGGCGCCTGCCTCGAGGTGCTGACTGCGCTCAACCTGCAGGTGTCAGTCATGCCAATGGGAGAGCCCGCAACACAATCAGACAGCCCGCCAAGCCCGTCGGCCGACCCCGCAATGATTCGTCTTGCCGACTATCCGCAGCTGCGCGAACTGGCATGGCACGTTCGCGGGTTAGACAGCCTCACCGCGCAGGAGGCCGCTGGCATTTACCGCCGAAACGAGCGTCACATCGACGCGAGCAAGCTCACAGAGCGCGAACGCGACCTGATCAACCTCCTGACCGGCGCCTAGCCTGCAGGATCTGCATGTTCAGCCGCGCACGCCATCAGCAGATTGCCGAGCTCCTGGGCGCGCTCGACGCCGACCTGCTGCGCAGCCACCGCTGTCTGTTCGGGGGAGGCACGGCAATCGCCCTTCGCTTTGGCGAATTCAGAGAATCGGTTGATGTCGACTTCCTGGTCAGCGATCAGGCGGGCTACCGCGATCTGCGCCAGAAAATGACGGGTGCCGCTGGATTCAACTCGATCCTCGCAGGTGGGCACCATGAGAACGTCCGCCTCGCGTCCGACCTGCTCACGGATCAGTACGGCATCCGGGCGCGTCTTCAGGTCAGGGGCCTGCCGATCAAGTTCGAAATCGTCTTCGAGGGACGGCTCTCACTCGAGGCACCGCGGGATACCGACACCGTGTGTGGCATCAATTGCCTCACGCTGCGCGACATGATCGCTTCCAAGCTGCTCGCCAACTCGGACCGCTACAACGACGATGCAACGTTCAGCCGGGATCTGATCGATCTCGCCATGATTCCCGTACGAAACCCCGATTTTCGTGCTGCACTGGTGCGCGCCGAAACCGCGTACGGCAACGCTATCCAGCGTGACCTCCTTCGCGCCATCGCGAAAATGGGAGCGCAACCGCAATGGCTCGAGCGCTGCATCTCTGCCATGGCCATCACGACACCGCGTGCGCTGCTGTGGCAACGCATACGAGGCTTGCGTCGGCGCCTGCCGACCGGCTGAGCGGGTGCCCGGTTTCGCTGAACAGGCTGGCCTGTTGTCATCCACTTTATAATCAATCATATAAATGCGTTTAAATTGCTTAGCACTTGATTTATAGTCTTTAAATATGAGCGCTTCACCGCCTCCGCTACCGGTCTTACGCTGCCTTGCCCGGCTTGGGGAAGGCATTTCCCTGGCTCGCCGCCGCCGGCAGCTCACGCAACAGGACCTTGCCGCGAGGATAGGCACAACGGCCAGCACCGTCCGCCGAATGGAGGCTGGACACCCTGGGACTGCGATTGTTCTTTTCGCGCGAGCGCTGCAGGTCTTCGGCGAACTCGACAAGCTCGATCAAATCCTCGACACCGCACAAGACACCGTCGGGCTCACCCTGATGGACGCCAGGCTTCCCCAACGCATCCGGAAGCCCCGAAGTACGCCTGAGTCGGGAGGGTTTTAATGCAAGCCCGGTCGCTCACCCAAACAGGCCTTACCAAGGTGGAGGTCAGCGTGTGTCTCGGGCGTGCCGCAGCACCGCTCGGCCAGCTGGTTTTCGTGAAGGACGGTCACCGAGAGTTTTCTCAGTTCGCGTACAGCAGAGAGTGGCTGGCTGATGCACGCTACTTCGATATCTCGCCCGATTTGAGCCGCCATCCCGGCTACCAGCTCCGAAGGCCACCCACAAGGAATGACGCCTGCTTCTTTCTCGCGTTGGCCGATACCGCGCCCGACACCTGGGGCCGGCGCGTGATCGCCCGCGCTCATGCAAAGGCGCGTGCAACCAACGCAGCGCTCGCGCCCTTGACTGAAATCGACTACCTCGCAGCAGTTGACGACTCGAGTCGCGTGGGTGCGTTGCGTATTCGCGACGCACAAGGGCGTTACCTGCGAACGGTCTCAGCGGGCGAGCGCTCTACGCCGACCCTGCTGGAGCTCAAGGACATCCTGCTCGCCTCGCACGCGGTCGAGCTGAGCCAGGAGACAGCAGAAGATCTCGCTTACCTCCAAGGGAGGGCAACGTCCCTGGGAGGCATGCGCCCGAAGTGCAGCGTGATCGACATTGATGGCGCATTATCCATTGGGAAATTCCCAAGCATGACCGACGAGCGTTCGGTCACACGCGGGGAGGTACTCGCGCTTCGTCTAGCCAAACTGGCAGGCATCAACAGCGCCGACGCTCGCGTCGCGATGGTTCAGGGTCAGCCCGTTTCCATCATTCGACGGTTTGACAGGACACCTGGGGAGAACCGTATTCCCTACCTGTCCGGCGCAACGCTCCTGCAGGCGAGGCGCGACGACGAACACTCCTACACCGAGGTCATCGACGTGATGCGCTCAATGAGCGCAGACTTCGTGACTGATGCCAGACAGTTGTGGCGGCGGCTTGTCTTCAATCACCTGATCAACAACGTCGATGACCACCTCCAGAATCTGGGGTTTCTGTACAGCGCCAGAAACAGGTGGCAACTATCGCCTGCCTTCGACCTGAACCCCTTCCCGGACAAGACCCGCGAATCAAAAACCTGGTTGAGCGAGGACACGGGCCCAATCACCTCTGTCCGGCAGCTGCTCGATCAAGCGGCCCGGTTTGAGCTCGATTCCGACCAGGCAGAGTCTGTCTTAGCGGAAGTCGCTGCGGCTGTTTCAAGGTGGGAAGAGGTCGCCGCCTCTCCAGACGTAGGGTTAACGGGTCGCGAGCTCGACGACTTCAGACCCGCGTTTCAGCTCCCTCCACGGGGGGCCGCCCGCTCATGATCATCCGCTGCGGCCTCAGCTGCATGCTCTGCCACCACACGCGCCACGCCGAGCTTGAGCCCCAGCACACCAAGAATGCGGTTCATGGTCTGGACGGTGCCGTCACTACGGCCCTGCTCGATGTCACGCATGGTCCGAAGCGATACCCCAGCCAGCCGGGCGAGTTCCTCGCTTGTGACGAGCGAATTTCGCTTCAGGTGTCGAACGGCATCGCGCAGACTCCACTCGGGATGTGCGAGTACATCGTCGATGGCCTGCTGCCTGAGCAGCACCTGCTCGTCGGGCGGCATCGATTTTCGTCGTCGGTCCATCGCGGCGGCCTGTCAGGGCGACGGGCTCGGGGTAGCCCGCAGGCGTTCAAGTGAATTCGCGGCGGTATCGCCGCGCAAGCGGACGGTCGCGGCATCGTGCCACTGGCCGTCACCATGCAATTGGATGGTGCATCGAGCAGTCATTTCGGCAAAAATCCAGATAAATTGGCAACGGATTAGGGGATATTTTATCTGGAATTCTGCCGAATCATGCCCCGGCTTGTGGCGACCCGCCCGCCAATCAGCCGCCCCGCTCAGGCTCCCCGCTCAGGCTCCCCGCTCAGGCTCCCCGCTCAGGCTCCCCGCTCAGGCTCCCCGCTCAGGCTCCCTGCTGAGGCTCCCCGCTCACGCCGCCTCGCGAAGCGCCCGCCGCAGAATCTTGCCGACGTTGGTCTTGGGCAGCTCCGTGCGGAACTCCACCTGGCGCGGCCGCTTGTAGCCGGTGAGCTGCTCGGCACAAAAGCTGATCAGCGCCTGCTCGGTGAGCGCGGGGTCCTTTCGAACCACATAAAGCTTGACCGCCTCGCCGGTCTTCTCATCAGGCACGCCCACGGCGGCCACTTCCAGGACGCCTGGATGAAGCGCCGCCACCTGCTCGACCTCGTTCGGGTACACATTGAAGCCCGACACCAGAATCATGTCCTTCTTGCGATCGACGATGCGGACATAACCCCGCTCATCGGCCACGCCTATGTCACCGGTCCGGAAAAAGCCGTCGGCAGTAAACACCCGTGCGGTTTCGTCGGGGCGCTGCCAGTAGCCCGTCATGACCTGCGGGCCGCGGATGGCGATTTCGCCACGCTCACCCAGCGGCACCTCCCGGCCTTCATCATCCAGCATGACCACATCGGTGGACGGAAGCGGCAGACCGATGGTGCCCGAATAGGCGTCGGTGTCAGTGGGATTGCAGGTCGCCGAAGGCGAGGTTTCCGACAGGCCGTAGCCCTCGCAGATGGGGCAGCCGGTGAGTTCCAGCCACTTTTGCGCAGTGGCCGCCTGCACCGCCATGCCCCCACCATTACTCACCACCAGGCTCGAGAAATCAAGCTGCCGGAAGCCTTCGTGATTCACCAGCGCGTTGTAAAGCGTATTGACCGCCGGGAAAATATTGAGTCGGTGAGGCTTGGCCTCTTTCACCAGCGCATCCAGGTCGCGCGGATTGGGAATGAGGATGTTCTTCGCACCAATTCGCATGCCAAGAAGCGCGCAGATTGTGAAGGCGAAGATGTGATAAAGCGGCAGCGCGCACACCACTGTGATGGGTTCACCCGCCGGTAGCGGGCGCTTGGGGTTGTTGAGCGCAGGCTGAATCCAGGCCTCTGACTGGAGCAGATTCGCGATCAGGTTACGGTGCGAAAGCGCGGCCCCTTTGGAGACACCGGTGGTGCCGCCCGTGTACTGCAACACCGCGAGATCCTGGTGCCCCACCTGCACCGGCTGCAGCGAAAGCGCGGCCCCTGCTTTGAGCACCGCTCGAAACGACAGCGCCTCGGGCAAATTCCACGCGGGCACCATTTTCTTCACATGCTTGACGACCGCATTGACCAGCATGCCCTTCATTCCGCCCAGCAGGTCACCCATGCCGGTGACCACCACCGACTCGATAGAGGTGTTGGCCACCACCTTCTCGAGCACATGAGCAAAATTTTCCAGAATGACGATGGCGCGCGCGCCAGAGTCTTTCAGCTGATGCTCGAGTTCGCGCGCGGTGTAGAGCGGGTTGACATTGACGATCACCATCCCGGCGCGCAGCACACCGGCAAGCGCCACCGGATACTGAAGCACATTGGGCATCATGAGGGCCACCCGGTCGCCTCGGCGCAGGCCGGTTGACTGGAGCCATGCGGCAAAGGCGCGCGAGCGAGCATCGAGCTCGCCAAAGCTCATGCCCACACCAAACCCAACGTAGGCCGTGCGGGCGGCATGCGCACGAAACGCCTCATCGATCAGGTCGACCAGCGACCCATAAAGCGTGTCATCGATAGTGGGGGGGACCCCGGCCGGATAAGACTTCAGCCACGATCGCTGCATAGTGCCTCCTGTGGGCGACGCTGGCCGGCTGAGTGCCAGCAACCGGTGATGCGCGCCTGGTGTACTGATTGATTTCCCTCTTTTTACTCCAATCGGAGGCCAGCGGCCAGACGGGCCGCACGCTGATCAGGGGGAAGCGCTGCAATCGCGCGCACGGCCTCGTAAAACCGGGCCAGGTCTCCTCGCTCGGCGCGGTACAGCGCAAGAAAGGCCGGCACCAGATCGTGATAAAGCCCGACCGACATCAGGTGGGCGTTGCCCAGATCCTGGGCAAACCATCGATCCCAGGCCGCAAAGGCCGGATGGGTCTCGCGAAGCACCCCGAACGCCGCGCGCAGTTCGGCCAGCACCTCGCGCTTTCGGGCCCGCTTCTGCTCGTCAGCGATGGGTTCTCCATAAACCGCCCGCAATCTCGCGGCCGCATCGGCGAGCAGCATGACGATGCGTTCGCGGCGTTCGCGCCTTGCAAGCCAATCGGCAAGCACCGAGGGGTCGGCCGCCGACTGAGCCAGCCAGCGTTCAACGCCGATTCTCTCAACCGCTGTGGCAAATGATTCATTGAAGCGGGTGTCGCCAGGCACCCAGACCACCTGATGCGCGAGCTCATGGAAAATCAGCTGCGCCAGATCGGGCTCGGGCTGGTCAATGAAGGTGCTGAGCAGCGGGTCGGCAAACCAGCCAAGGGTCGAGTAGGCCGACACCCCGGCAACCTGCACGTCCAGCCCTTCAGCGCGCAGGCCCGCCGCAAACGCTTCAGCCTCGCTTGCCCGGTAATAGCCGCGGTAGGCCACACAGCCCGCCACCGGAAAGCACCAGCGCACCGGCTCCAGCGAGAGCTCGGGCGCTGCCTGCACGTTCCACACGACATGGGGTCTATCGATCGCGGCGTAGCGGGTAAAGCTGCCGTTGTCGGGAAGCGCAAGCGCCTCCACGGCAAACCGCCGCAGACGTTTGGCAAGCTCAAGTCGCTGCCGCAGCGCCGGGCGGATGGAAGGGTCAGCGAGCACCTCATCCACTGGCCGCGCCGACCACCAGATCGAGAGATGCCCGGTGGCCGACTGCCAGAGATAGCCCGGCGCATAACCGCTTCGGGTGGCGGGCCTGACGCCTGTATCCAGCGCTGGGCGGTCGGCCGCCGCCGCTGCGCCTGTAAAGAGCGCCAGTGCAAAAAAAGCGACCCGCCACACGCAAATCACCAGGCGAAACAGTCCAGGATGCATCAAAGCCTGCGCCCTATAATCGCCAGACCGAGTCTGCACCCTCAGGCCAGCCCCGTCAGGCTTCCTGGTCACACGCTTCGCCCTCTTTTCACCGCCCAAGCAAGGTCCTCTCATGTCTGATTTCGTTCTCCGCGGCGCCACGCTGGTGTTTCCCGACCGTGATCCCGAGCGCGGCGATGTGCTGGTGATCGGCGGTCGGATCGAGGCACTGCTTCAGCCGGGCGCGCCCGCGCCAACCGGCATCGCCGAGCAGCGCGCCGAGGGTCTGCATGTGTTTCCGGGTTGCATCGATGCGCACGTGCACTTCGGCATGGGCGAAAAAATCACCGAATACAGCACTGAAACCGTCTATGCAGCCCAAGGCGGCATCACCACCATTCTGGGCTATTTCCTGAACAACGAAGCCTACTCCGACGTCTATCGGCGTGAGCAGGAGCACGCTCGCTCGCGTATGCATGTCGACTACGGCTTTCACTTCAGCACGGCGAACGAACTCCACATCGAAGAGCTCGACCGATATGTGCGCGACTACGGCGTCACCTCCTTCAAGTACTTCATGAATTTCAAGGGCGAAGAGGGGCGCTACCTCGGGCTTGACGGCACCGACGACGGCTTTTTTTACGATCTGCTCAAGCGCTCGGCCGAGGTGGGGCGCCCCATGATCGTGTGCCACACCGAAAATATCGAGATCGTGAATCGCCTGCGCCAGCGCGTACAGGCCTCGGGGGGCAGCAGCCTGCGTGACTGGGCCTCGTGCAAGCCCGTGCTCACCGAAGCCGAGCCCGCCATCCGCGCCATGTTCCTGGCCGAGAAGCTCGGCGCGCGGGTGTTCTTCCCGCATATCTCCACCCGCATGACGCTTGACGAGGTGCGCTTCTGGCGCAATCGTTTCGATCAGGTGTTTGTCGAAACCTGCCCGCACTACCTCACCCACACCGAAGACAGCGATCTGGGCGGAATGGGTAAGGCGAACCCCCCCTTCCATACTGCTGACGACCGCGAGGCACTCTGGGAAGGGATCGCCGACGGCACCATCGATGTGGTGGCCTCCGACCATGTGGCGCGCAAACGCGTCACCAAGGACAAGTCGATGTGGCTGGCCTCCCAGGGCTTTCCGGGTAGCGCCACCATCCTGCCCGTGCTGCTCTCAGAGGGCTGGCACAAGCGGCGTATCCCGCTCAGAAAGCTGTGCGCCACCGTCACCTCGGGACCAGCGCGCATTTTTGATCTCGCGCCGGTGAAGGGGTCGCTTGCACCCGGGGCCGACGCCGACTTCACGCTGGTCGATCTCGAGCTTGAGCGCACCGTGCGCGCCGACGAGCTGGGCTCCTATTCCGACTACAGCCTCTACGATGGCTGGACGCTGAAGGGCTGGCCTGTGCGCACCATCGTGCGCGGCGTGACGGTCATGGACGAGGGCCGCATCACCGGCCCCGGCGGCCACGGCGAATATCTCTGGCGCCGGATCAGCGAGGCGCCGGTGCGCGGTCGCTCGGCCTAAGCCACCTTCTCCACCTCAACCAGACAGTCGTAAAAGGTCGGGCCTCGCCCAAGGTCGGTGAGCGCCTGACCCGTCACTGCATTGACGTTTCGCTCGCCCGGCACGAGCTTGTGCCACCACAAGCCCCAGGCCACCACCAGATCGCGACGCGTGCGATCGCTCACCCGGGCGCGGGCGAGAAACGAACCGCGGTCGTTGAACACCCGTACCTGATCGCCATCAACGATGCCGCGGGCGGCGGCATCATCGGGGTTGATCTCGCAGCGCTGCTCGCGCTCGGTCGCCCGCAGGCTCTCCACGTTCACAAAGCTTGAATTGAGGAAGTGCCGGGCCGGGGGCGAGATCATGGCAAGCGGATAGCGGGCCGCAAGCCCGGGGTTGGCATGCCGCGATTCACGGTTGGGAAGCCAATCGGGAAGTGGGTCATGACCGTCACGCGCCAGCCGCTCGCTATAGAACTCGCACTTGCCCGAGGGCGTGGGAAAGCCCCCGTTCGCATAGGGCGCGTCGGCGTGCCGCATCTTGATCCAGCCCTCTTCCATCATGCGTTCAAACGCGTTGGGCCCTGCAAGCGCACTCGACCAGTCCATCGCGTCGCGGGCAATCTCCTCATCGCTCGCCTGAAGCAGGGGGTCGGTGTAGCCCATGCGGCGCGCAAGCTCACGAAACACATCGCTGTTGGAGCGCGCCTGCCCAAGTGGCGCAATCGCAGGCTGGTTGGCAAGCACATACCAGTGTCCATAGGCCTTGTGCACATCGAAATGCTCAAGCTGCGTGGTGGCTGGCAGCAGATAGTCGGCGTAGTCGGCGGTATCGGTCTGAAAGTGTTCGAGCACCACCGTGAACAGATCTTCCCGGGCAAAGCCCCGGATCACCTTGTCAGACTCGGGCGCCACCGCCACCGGATTCGAGTTGTAGACCACCACCGCTTCGATTGGCGGGTTGGCGGCAAGCAGTGCATCACCAATTTCCACCATGTTGATGGTGCGGGGGCGCGCACCACCAAGCAACTCGGTGCGCACATGCCTCGCAGGCGTGATCGGCACCATATGACTGGAGGACAGCAGCAGCCCGCCCGCCGGATCGCGCCAGGCGCCAATCAGCGCGGGCAGACAGGCAACGGCTCGGACCGCGTTGGCTGCGCCGTAGACCCGCTGCATGCCGTAGTTGAGTCGAATGGCTGCTGGCCGGATGATGGCGTAGTCATGCGCCAGGCTTCGCACCTCATCCTCGGAAATACCACAGACACTGGCCGTGCGGGCAGGCGTCCACGCGGCCGCGCGCTCGGCAAGCGCTTCGAACCCGAGGGTGTGTCGCTGCACATAGTCCTGATCGATTCGCCCCTGATCAATCAGCAGATGCATGAGTCCGAGCGCAAGTGCCGCATCGGTCCCGGGCATCAGCGCAATGTGTTCATGGCACTTGAGGGCGGTGTCGGTGCGGTGCGGATCAATCGCAATCAGCTTGGCGCCCCGGCGCTTGGCCTCCTGGGCAATCGCCCAGAAATGCACGCTGGAGGTGATCGGATTGGATCCCCAGATGAGGATCAGCCGCGAGTTCACGAACTGCTCGACATCCATGCCGACCGCGCCGCCCAGGGTGTACTGCAGGCCCGTCACGCCCGGTGAGGAACAGATGGTCCGATCCAGAAACGACGCGCCCATCCTGTGAAAAAGCCGCGAGCCCATGCCCTCGCCCTGCACCCAGCCCATGGTGCCGGCATAGCTGTAGGGGAGGATGCGCTGCGGATCGCGCGCGGCAATCACCTTGAGGCGTGCTGCGATGTCGTCGAGCGCCTCGTCCCAGGTCACAGGCTCGAATCGGCCTTCGCCCTTTTTGCCCACCCGGCGCATCGGCGTGAGCAGACGCTCTGGCGAGTAAGTGCGCTCGGGATACCGCGACACCTTGGTGCAGAGCACGCCCGCGGTGCTGCCGTGATCGGGGTGACCCGCTACGCGAATGGCCCGTCCGTCCCGGACGGTGACCAGGAGGGCACAGGTGTCCGGACAATCGTGCGGGCACGCGCCGCGAACGACGGTATCGCCCGCCTGGGCTCCGGATTCGGAAGTGCCTGCTGAGACATCAATGGCTGCGCTCATAGAAAACCCTGACCGTTCGGTGAGACCGCGCGAAACTGCCGCCTGGACTGATATTCTCAACCGATTCCGGAAAACTGACGAGCCGCATCTCACGGCCGCGCCATCCATGAAACCGATTGAGCAAATCGTTGCCTTCAACGCCGAGATCGCGGCGGTCCGTCGCGAAATTCACGCGCATCCCGAACTCCGTTATGACGAGCACCGCACCAGCGAGCTGGTGGCGAACAAGCTCTCCGAGTGGGGAATCGAAGTCCACCGTGGCCTGGGTAAAACCGGTGTGGTCGGCGTCGTTCGAAACGGCAGTTCGCGACGCGCCATCGGGCTTCGCGCCGACATGGACGCGCTGCCCATGACCGAGCTCAATCGCTTCGCGCATGCTTCGCGCATCAAAGGCCGCATGCATGCGTGCGGGCACGACGGTCACACGGCCATGCTGCTTGCCGCCGCACGTCACCTTTCCAGTCAGCGAAGTTTCGACGGCACCGTCTATCTGGTCTTCCAGCCCGCTGAAGAGGGCGGCGCCGGCGCGCGGGAAATGATGCGTGACGGACTCTTCGAGCGCTTCCCCATGCAGGCCATCTTCGGCATGCACAACTGGCCAGGCCTGAAGCCCGGACAACTCGCGATGCGCACCGGCCCCATGCTTGCCTCATCCAATGAATTCCGCATCGTGCTGAAGGGTCGCGGCACCCACGCCGCCCTCCCGCACCTGGGCATCGACCCCATCCCGGTGGCCTGTCAGCTGGTGCAGGCGTTCCAGACCATCGTCTCCCGCAACCGCAACCCCATCGATGCCGCCCTCATCTCGGTCACCATGCTGCACGCGGGAGAGGCGACCAATGTGGTGCCCGACTCGGCCGAGATCCGCGGCACGGTCCGTACCTTCCGCCCCGAAACCCTCGACATGGTCGAGCGCCGCATGCGCGAAACCACCGAGCACACGGCCAGCGCCTTTGGCGCAAGCGCAGAGTTCCACTTCCACCGCAACTATCCGTCGCTCATCAATCACGACGCCGAAACCCGCTTCTGCCAGGCCGTGGCAGCCGATGTCGTCGGCGCCGACAACGTGTTCGAATTTGAGCCCACCATGGGCTCGGAAGACTTCGCGTTTTTCCTGGAAAAAATGCCGGGCTGTTATCTGGTGATCGGAAATGGCGTGGGCGACCATAGGGCAGTGGGGCATGGGTTGGGGCCGTGCGTGCTGCACGGGCCGCACTATGATTTCAATGACGAAATCATTCCGATTGGTGGCAGCTACTGGGTCAGGCTTGCCGAGCGCTGGTTCGCAGAAGCACCCGAGCCCACGGCCTGAAACGCGGTCAGAACCCTGATCCACACACGCTCTCGCGCCTGATCCGCCACTCACAATGCTCGCCTTCATTCTCAGACGCTTGCTGCAGGCGCTTGCCGTCATGGGATTTGTGGCGCTCGTTGCCTTTGCGCTGTTCCGGTATGTGGGCGACCCGGTGCTCTCCATGCTGGGACAGGACGCCACCCCCGAGCAGCGGGTACAGGTCACGCAGGCCCTGGGCCTTGATCAGCCCTTCTATGTTCAGTTCGGGCATTTCATCGGCAATGCGCTGCAGGGCGAGTTTGGCGTGTCGCTCAGGCAGGGCCAGAAAGTGTCGTCGCTTCTCGCCGAAAAGCTGCCCGCCACGCTCGAACTCGCACTCACCGCGGCGGCCATTGCACTTCTTGCGGGCGTTCCCATGGGGGTCTACACCGCGCTCAGGCGTCGGGGGGTGCTGTCAAACCTGCTGCTGGCACTATCGCTGGTGGGCGTGTCATTGCCCACGTTTCTCATTGGCATTCTGCTGATTCTGCTGTTCGCGGTGCTGCTGGGGTGGCTCCCGTCCTACGGCAGGGGCGACACGGTGATGGTGGGCAACTGGTCCACCGGCATGCTGACCATCGATGGCTGGAAGCATCTGATCCTGCCCGCGCTCACGCTTGCACTTTTCCAGATGACGCTCGTCATGCGTCTTGTGCGCTCGGAAATGCTTGAGGTGCTTCGCACCGACTACATCAAGTTCGCTCGCGCGCGGGGGCTCACCCATCGCACCATTCATTTCGGTCATGCGCTTCGCAACACGCTGGTGCCCGTCATCACCATTGCAGGGCTGCAACTGGGCGGCATCATTGCTTTTGCAATCGTCACCGAATCGGTGTTTCAGTGGCCAGGCATGGGGCTTCTTTTCATCCAGTCGGTGCAGGTGGCCGACATTCCGGTGATGGCCGCCTACCTGTGCCTGATTTCGCTCATTTTCGTCAGCATCAACCTGGTGGTCGATCTGCTCTACTTTGCGGTCGACCCCCGGCTGCGAATCGAGCGCAGCGGCGCAGCACACTAAGCATGAAGCCCTCCGAACGCAGCCTTCTCGCCCGATTTTTAGACAGCGACCTCTGGTGGAGCTACCGCCACGCACCGGTGGCGATCGCGGCCAGCCTGGTCACGCTCATTCTGGTGGTGGGTGCCTTCGGTGCGTCCGTGCTCGCGCCGCACCAGCCCTTTGATCTCGCCACACTGTCGCTGAACGATGCACTGATGCCTCCGGCCTGGGTGGAAGGCGGGGAACTCAAATACCCGCTCGGCACCGACGACCAGGGACGCGACGTGCTTTCCACGCTCCTCTACGGGTCGCGGATTTCGCTCCTGGTCGGTCTCGCCTCGGTGGTCGTTGCGATGGTGCTGGGGGTGACCCTGGGTCTGCTCTCGGGCTATCTCGGTGGCCGGCTCGATGCCTTCATCATGCGTGTGGCCGACGTGCAACTGTCGTTTCCGGCCATTCTGATTGCGCTTCTCATCGACGGCGTCGCGCGCACGCTCCTTCCCCAGGGCTCGCATAACGACTGGATGGCGGTGGGCGTACTGGTGGGATCGATCGCGCTTGCCAACTGGGTGCAATACGCGCGCACCGTCCGCGGCTCCACGCTCATTGAACGCAACAAGGAATACGTTCAGGCCGCCCGCGTAATCGGGGTGCGCCCCATGGCCATCATGCTGCGCCACGTGCTACCGAACTCGCTGGGCCCGGTGCTGGTCATTGCCACCATCAACATCGCGCAGGCCATCCTCACCGAGGCCACGCTGTCATTTCTGGGTGTGGGCGTCCCCCCCACCTCGCCGTCTCTCGGGACCATGATTAATAACGGCAATAATTTCCTCTATTCGGGTGAATGGTGGCTGGTGATTTTTCCTGGCGCTGCGCTGGTGCTCCTCTGCATGTCGGTCAATCTGCTGGGCGACTGGCTGCGTGACGCGCTCAACCCGAGGCTGCAATGAGCATGGCGCCGCTTCTTGAGGTGCGACACCTCAGGGTCGAGTTTCCGTCGCGGCGGGGCACGCTGGTGGCGATTGATGATGTCTCGCTCACCATTGCACCCGGCGAGGTGCTGGGGGTGGTTGGCGAATCCGGTGCCGGCAAGTCGGTGACCGGCGCGGCCATCATCGGTCTGATCGAGCCACCAGGTCGCATTGCGGGCGGCGAGATCCTGCTTGAAGGGGCTCGTATCGACAATCTTCCGCCCGAGGCCATGCGCCGGGTGCGCGGTCGAAAAATTGGTGCGGTATTCCAGGATCCGCTCACCTCTCTCAACCCGCTCTACACCGTCGGCCGCCAGATCGAGGAAACGATACGCACGCATCTGGCGCTCGACGCCCGCGCGGCGCGCGCCCGGGCCATCGAACTGCTGGAGGCCACCGGCATTCCGGCAGCGGCCCAGCGGATCGATCATTATCCGCACCAGTTCTCGGGCGGCATGCGCCAGCGGGTCGTGATTGCCCTGGCCCTCGCGGCCCAGCCCCAACTGGTGGTGGCCGACGAACCCACCACCGCGCTCGATGTCTCCATCCAGGCGCAAATCATCTCTCTCCTCAAACAACTCTGCCGCGAGCAGGGCACGGCCGTCATGCTGGTCACGCACGACATGGGCGTGATCGCCGAGACTGCCGACCGGGTGGCGGTGATGTACGCGGGACGGATCGCCGAAATCGGCCCGGTTGCCGACGTCATTCACCGGCCGCGCCACCCCTATACCGTCGGGCTCATGGGGTCCATCCCCTCCATAGGAGGGCAGCGCACCGAGCTTGCCCAGATTGATGGAGCCATGCCGCGTCTGAATGCCATTCCACAAGGCTGCGCCTTCAACCCGCGCTGCCCGCACGCCACCGACCGGTGTCGGCGCGACCGGCCCGAGCTCGTCCCTGCGGGCGCCTCGCTTGCTGCATGCTGGCTTCATGAAGAACGCGTTCCGGCATGAGTCGCATCCTCCATCACCGGCACGCACTGGCATGAGCCCCGCGCTTCCTCAGGATTCCGCTCAGGGCAAGCACGCGCCCGTGCTCGCCCGGAAAGTGCGTCCACTGGTTGAGGTTGAGCGGATCAGCAAGGTGTTCGACGTCTCAGCGCCCTGGCTCAACCGCGTCATCGAGCGCAAGCCCCGTCAGCTCCTGCAGGCGGTACGCGACCTGAGTTTTCACATCGCTCGCGGCGAGACGCTTGCGCTGGTGGGCGAATCGGGCTGTGGCAAATCCACCGTCGCACGTATGCTGGTCGGGCTCTACCGCCCCTCCTCGGGCCGGGTGCTGTTTGATGGGCACGATCTGGCTGAAATCGCGGGTGACTCGGGCCTCGCGCTTCGGCGCCGCATGCAGATGATTTTTCAGGATCCCTACGCCAGCCTCAATCCGCGCTGGCGCGTGGCGCGTATCGTGGGCGAGCCGCTTCAGGTGCATCGTCTGATCACCGACCCGCCTGCGATGCGGGCACGGGTCGAGGCGCTTCTCTCACAGGTGGGGCTTGCCGCCTCCGACGCCGACAAGTTCCCGCATCAGTTCTCGGGGGGGCAGCGTCAGCGTATTTCGATTGCCCGCGCGCTCGCCTCCGAGCCCGAATTTCTGGTCTGCGACGAACCCACCTCGGCACTCGATGTGTCGGTGCAGGCGCAGGTCTTGAACCTGATGCGAGCGCTTCAGCGCGAGCGCGGGCTCACCTATCTCTTCATCTCGCACAATCTGGCGGTGGTCCACCATGTGAGTGACCGGGTGGGCGTGATGTACCTGGGCAGCATCGTCGAGCTCGCACCCAAGGAACGCATATTCTCGGCACCCGCGCACCCCTACACCCGCATGCTGCTCGATGCCATTCCCGACATCTCTATGAGTGGTCGTGCACGCACGCCGGTGGGCGGCGAAGTGCCCAATCCCCTCAATCCGCCTACGGGCTGCGCGTTTCATCCGCGCTGCCCGCATGCGAACGCACGTTGCCGAAGCGAATCGCCGCAGCTGCGCGACCCGGGCGACGGATCACAGGTCGCCTGTCACGCGGTTGAAGAGCGACGGATCAGCGGGATCGCGCAGGGCGCTCAAGAAGCGCGAAACCCGCTTCCACTCTGAGCCGATAGGGCGCCCCCACCGCGAGCGTTGCGCGGGCATCGCCATGGCCAAATGGCAAACCGGTGATGAGCGGAACATGCAGCCGGGCCCGCCAATAATCGATCATGGCTTCGAGGCCGTATCCGCGGTCGTGTGGCGCGAGTTTCCAGCCGGTGAAATCACCCAGGACAATCGCCTGCTGCCTCGCGAGAACCCCCGCATGATGAAGTTGATGCAGCATGCGCTCGATTCGGTAGGGGTGTTCACCCACATCCTCGAGAAACAGGATCCCGCCCTGAACAGATGGAAACCAGGGCGTTCCCACTAGGGAGGTCACCATGGCCAGGTTGCCGCCCCACAGAATACCGTGAATATCGAGCGGCTTGCGCGCACCCGCAAACCGCCACCGAACCGGCGCAGGACCCGCGCCAAAAATCGCAAGAAACTGATCGTGCGTGAACTGTCCGGGGCCCTCGCCCGAGAAATCCGCAGAAAACGACGGGCCGGCATAACTCACCGCGCCGGTCTGCGAGAGGAGCGCCAGATGAAACGCAGTGAAGTCGCTGTAGCCTATCCAGCGCGTGCCGCTTGCCACCGACGCCGCAATCAGTGACCAGTCAATTCGGTCGATGAGGCGCGACAGTCCATAGCCTCCACGCGTGATCATGACTGCATCGGCAGCTGGTGTTCGCGCGGCGGCGCGATGGATGGCTGCGAGCCTGTCGTCGTCGGGCGCGGAGAAACGTTGCCAGCCGGTGCGTGGTACCTCACTCACCAGCTGTACACCCCGCGACTCGAACCAGGCCCGCGCCTGATCGAATTCGGAGAGCGAGAGATGCGCGCCCGACGGGGCAATCACCTCGATACGACGGCCGGTCAGTCCTGCGTGTTCGCTGGTCGCGTTGCTCATGAGCAAGTGGCTTCGTTCAGGCAAGCCCGAGTTTCTGTGCAAGCCCGATTCGCTGCAGCTTGCCGGTAGCGCCCTTGGGGATTTCGTCCAGCATCACGATCTTGCGCGGCACCTTGAAGTCGGTCAGCCGTTGCGAGGCAAAGTCGCGCAGTTCGCGATCGGTGAGCGTGGCGCCCTCGCGCAGCACCACTGCCGCCCCCACCTCTTCGCCAAGCTTGTCGTGCGGAATCGCAAAGGTCACCACCTGTGCAACCGCCGGATGATCCATCAGCACTTCATCGACTTCGCGTGGCGATACCTTCTCGCCCCCACGGTTGATGATTTCCTTCAGACGCCCGGTAATGGTGAGATAGCCCTCGGCATCCATCACGCCCTGGTCGCCGGTGCGGAACCAGCCATGGGTGTAGGCCTCCGCGTTAGCCTTTGGATTGTTTTCGTAGCCGCGCGTGACGTTGTCGCCACGAATCACCACCTCGCCCGTGGCGCCAGCGGGCAGCAAGGAGCCTGCCTCATCCATGATGGCCACCTCGGGGCCGGCTGCAATCCCCACGGTGCCGGGCTTTCTTACCCGGGGAGGGAGCGGATTGGCTGCCATTTGATGCGCGGCCTCGGTCATGCCGTAGGACTCGACCAGCGGGGCACCAAACACCTCCTCGATTTCCCGGATGACCTGAGTGGGCATGGCCGACGAGGACGAGCGAATGAACCGGAGTGGGTGCGCCGCGATGACCGCACGATTATTTGCTGCACGCGCGAGAATGGTTTGGTGCATGGTGGGTACAGCGGTGTACCAGGTGGGCCGCGCTTCCTCCATCCAGGCGAAAAAGCGCAGCGCGTTGAACCCTGGTGTGCAGAACACCCGACCGCCTGCGGACAGCGGCGCACTGATGCCCGCAATCAGACCGTGAATGTGAAAGAGCGGCATGATGTTGAGACCGCTGTCGGCTGCCGAGAGCGACAGAAACTCGCGGATGTTGCGCGCCGACGCGCACACATTGGCGTGCGAGAGGGGCACGATCTTGGGCCGCGAGGTGGTCCCGGAGGTGTGGAGTACCAGCGCAATATCGTCGGGCCCAGCCAGACCGCCTGCCGCCGCCTGCCCACCCGTCGCCGAGGCCGCCACCAGCCGGAACGCTCCCGCGCCCCGCTCGGGCTCGGCATGCAGCTCGATCACCGGCACGCCCAGCTTGCGTGCCACCGCCACCGCTGGCGAGTCGCTACCCGCTTCCACGATCAGGCCACGTGCCTGAAGATCATTGAGATAGAACTCGAACTCGTCGGCGCGATAGGCGGGATTCAAGGGCGCGCTGGCCGCACCCGCAGCCACCGCCAGAAACGCGCTCGCCATGCAGGGACCATTCGGCAGCACGATCGCCACCTTGTCGCCGCGCCCTATGCCCATGGCGTTCAACGCCGCCACCGTGGCATCCACCTGCTCACGAAGCGCCCGGTAGGTGAGTTCGCGACTGCCGGGGGCGTTCAGGGCCGGAGCGTCGTCCGACCCGGCATTGATCAGGGCGCGAAGCGTGCGTGCAGCACTCATGGTCATCAGTCCGAAAAAGTGAAAAGGTCAGCCGAGTGAGAGCCGGGCGTTACGCTCGGTCAGGCGTTCGGCAAGCAGCGCGCAGCAGGCGTAAATCGCCTCGCAGCGCGGCACGGGCGTGTCGGTCAGCCGGGCCAGTTCGATGACCGATCCGAGCAGCGCGTTGAGCTCGAGCGGACGGCCCTGCTCAACATCCTGAAGCATGGAGGTCTTGTGTTCGCCCACCGCCTCGGCGCCGGCCAGACGGCGTTCGAGCGAGATGCGAAACCGTACGCCCAGTTTCTCCGCCACCTGCTGCGCCTCCGTCATCATGCCAAGCGCGAGTTCGCGGGTGTGCGGAAAGCGACAGATTTGGGCAAGCGTGGCGTGGGTCAGCGCACTCACCGGGTTGAAGGTGAGATTTCCCCAGAGCTTGAGCCAGATTTCGCTCCTGAGATCGGACGACACCGGCGCCTTGAAACCGGCATTGGCGAGGGCCTGCGAAATGGCCTGTACCCGCTCGGATTTGCTGCCATCGGGCTCGCCCAGCGAGAACCGGTTGCCCTCAATCACCTTCACCACACCGGGCTCGAT
>Ga0172373_10002980_pt1 | contig 25287 bp, 20 predicted proteins | sample Lak10m_2_FD_114546 | JGI IMG/M metagenome (GOLD analysis project Ga0172373, IMG submission 114546) | Freshwater microbial communities from Kabuno Bay, South-Kivu, Congo - kab_092012_10m | ecosystem: Environmental > Aquatic > Freshwater > Lake | place: Democratic Republic of the Congo...
CCAGCAGCACCTACTGACACCACCACTGAAACACCTACTGACACCGCTGCTCAGCCTGCTGCTAAAGACAAGTTCTACACATCTGGAGGTATTGGTAAGAATGCGATAGGGCAGTACCAAATATCATCAGCAAACTCCAACTGGAAGCCTCGTAAGTATCTTCAGACAGGACAGTTTGGTGATAAGGGCAAAGCAGAGATCATTAAAATGGGCTACACCAACGCTGATGGTACGGCTGATACAGCTGGATACCTAGCTAATAATCAAAGCCTAGTTGAGAAGTACAACGCTAATAAGGCTAAGCAGGATAGACGAAAGGCTCTAAGCGAAGGCACTATGCAGGCGAATGTTGTAAACGGCAAACGCACAAACAAGCCTAAACCTAAAACGATATAAGTATCCCTTAATATCAGGTATCTAAGAGTGTATAAGCTTAAATATGAACAGCGGTAGCGGCATTTTTAATTAGGTCGAGTTCGACCTAATTAACCAGCTCAAAATCGCTACATAGGCAGCAGCAAGAATACTACGGTATGTAGAAATGCCTGTATAATGAAATCAAACCAGTAGGGGGTATATGTCTTGTTCCCCCTCTGCTGGTTAATAGTAAAGTCAAGGAAAGAAGAGATGTCAGAAAATCCACTATCTGCTTATAGCAGAGACTATATTAATTCACTTGAAACTGCCATAGCTTCTTTCAATAAGAATAAAGACTCTGATTACTATAGATACCCCTTAGCGGTGCAGCTCTACTGCGAAACTACACTTAACCTCTCTGAGATAGCTACAATGCTGCAGCTTGAAGAGAGGGTTATAAACAGCTGGTGGAAAGAAAACGAATGGGAAGAGATGAGGAAAGAACTGTTCCCTGTACTGGACGCTAAGACTATAAAATACATAGAGAAGAAAACAGTAGAGGCTAAACTGAAGCACTCTAGAAGCATAGAAGAGCAGCTGAGTATAATCGGCAACACCGCAGCGCAAGAGGTTTATAGAAGACTAGCTGACCCTAATTCAATACAGAGCATGGATGATAAAGATGTCCTGGGCTTCTTTACTAAAGTAAAAGACCTAGAAGCGAAAGTATCAGGGCAAATAAAACAGCAGAGCACGCAGATAACTATAAACAACAACGCTGTGTATAGAAAGCTGGTGGAGAAAGGCTTTGATCAGATGTATGAAGATGCTATAGACGTAGATGCTGAGGTGCTAGAAGCTCCACCGATAAGAGCGCTGCCAGATCACGTGTCTAGAGACATACCTGCGTATAGAGAAAAGTACACTAAGCTATCTGATGATGAAGCAGAGGAGCTACTAAATAGACCACTTAACTGATGAGCATAATACTGCCGAGCGACTTAAGACAAGTAGATGAGCCTCGGTTGTTCATGGAAGAGGATATCTACAGACCCGTTCTGTATAAGGGGCGCACCGTACCCTTTGCTATTGCAAAGATGGATATGTGGAAACACGATATCAGGCTCTGGGCAACTGAGCAAGTGTTCACCAAAGACGAGTCGGACGGTAAGGCTAAGAGGTTCCCTGATAAGGATTACTTCTGGGATGTACTCAACTTGCTTGAAGCTTATAAGCTGATCATATGTCCTAAGACACGAAGGATGATGATGACCCACTTGTCTATGTCACTCAAGTCGGTGCATAACTTGCTTTTCTTTAAGAACACATTTAACTGCGTGGTTACTCTAAGAGAAGAGACTGCGATGGAGCACCTTGCTGAAAGATCACTGTTCACACTTGAGCACCTAGATTACAGATTTCCATATCCGCAGCTAACAGTAAGAGGAAGCGAAGGTATTAGAGTAACAGCCAACTCTCTATCTAACCTAGAGAACAACGCCTCTATAAACGCCTATCCATCAGGTTCCGGCAAGGTTAGAGGTATGACAGTCACCTTTGGTTTGTTCGATGAGTACGCGCACCAGAGTAATCAGAAAGAGAACTTCGAAGCTGTGCTGCCAGCTCTTGAAGGCGAGCTGTGTCAAGGTATGTTTGTAAGCTCGGTTGAACCTAATACGTACATGGAAGAGCTGTGCACAGATATAGCCACAGATGCGCCTTACGTTGAAGTGAATAAGGGGATTACATACAGCATCAACAGACAAGGCGCTTGCGTGCTGCATATAAACTATAGAGCGGACCCTAGAAAAGATCCGGACACACCAGAAGGACTTGAGTGGTTCAAGAAAGAGAGAAAGAAATATGACCTCTACACTTGGCTAAAAGAGTACGAAGGAAGATGGCGCTTTCCTATTCAAGGTAGAGTATTTTACAAGTACGATAAAAACAGACACTCAACTGATTGGGACGAGAGATCAATTAAGAGCGATCAAAAGCCGATACACATTGGCTTTGACCCAGGCTGGAGATTTCCTGCTATTACTGTTGCGTGGACTAACCCGTTTGATCAGCTGTGCATTAAGCAGTGCATCATGGCGCAGAATATAGACATCAAAGACTTTATTGAAAATACTGTGTTCCCATATTTAGATAGAGAGTTTAGCTACAAGTGGAGAGGCAGGGATCACTGGTACATAGACCCTGCTGGTAAAGCGCACTCAGGTCACGGCTCTCACGGAGCTAAGAAGATGCTAGCGGGAATACTGAAGCACAATAGGATTCAGCACAAGTACACAGAAGTGGAAGATAGAGTGGTCCTCATAAACTCACTATTTGGCATGGACAAGATACTGGTGCATCCACAGTGCGGAGTGTTCTATCCCGCTGACGGTAAGAAGTCTAGTACAGGCACTTTTATAGACATGCTTGAGTGGGGCTACCAGCACGAAGAGCCTAAGCATGAAGGTAGGTATCAAGATACCAAGCCTAAGAAAGACAACTTCTTTGATCACATGGCGGACTCTTTCGGGTACATAATTGCGGTGATGTTCAAAGAGGACATGGATAAGATACATAATGACAAGTTGAGGAAGCAGCCTAAAGATACATATAAGAACATGCCGTGGCTTGAGACTAGACCTGAGAGGAAGAAAGGACATAAAAGTCCTTTCGGAAAGTTTTTTAGGCGTAAGTCCCAACGGTCTTGACGTGCTACAGAACACGTGATATACCTAAAGCATTATGGTAAACTCTTCAACACAAATCGGCAGCGTACAAGCATTCAAAGTATATGACATCTCTGATGTAGCTAACTTAACAGACTCTCTAGCGGCAGACTCTCAATCTTTAGAGAACGCGATTCTCCTAGGTTTCAGAACAACCAGCAAAGACTATTTTATCGCCAAGGACGGCATAGCAGGCAAAATCCTAAGCTATGCACTGTTCGAGCACAACACAGCCCTAGCTGGACACCCTCTAACTCAGGGTACAGTGGAGCTATACGGCACACCTATTCCTAAAGCATCAGTAGTCCTCCCAGGTCACTTCGTTGTTCAAACAGCCTACGCATCAGGCGGTGCAGCGCAGATATCACTAGGTACTAAGAAAAAGTCAGATGGTTCTAACATCTCTACTACTAACATCCTAGCTGCAGCTGTTCTAGGTACTAACGGTACAGCAGGCAACCACGCAACACTGACTGCTAACCTAATGGCTACCACTGATTCAGACATCACTCTAAGCTTAACTACTACTGTAGCTGACCTTACAGCTGGTGCTGGTGTAGCTTACATCCCTTACGTTGTACCTTCAGTAGGTTCTACAGCAGTAACATATAGATAATAGGAGGAATTAATGGCAGAGATATTCACCCTGCTAGCCTCTGATAGCTCAGGGTTTAGCTCAGCTACCCCCGACATATCTACATTCAGTACCTATGGTAAGACTAACTTTGTCTTGTACATAATGCAGCCTCCCATGGGTACTACGAATGCAGATAAGGTAGACCTGACTCTTAAAGAGTGCGACCTGGATACTTTCCCTGCCAATGAGTCCTTCACCTGCAGAATGACTAAGCCTGACGGAACAGCCGTTACAGCGTCTGTACAGATAGACGGCAGCATGGTAGCAGGTAACGCGGCACTACTGCAGAAACTTAACCTACCAGACGTGAACTACAGCAGGTACTTAAAACCCTCTGTTACCCTAACAGGTACGCCAGGCAATATCAAGAACACACGCATATTTATTGCGTACGATCAGATAAAGCGCACCACTATTCAGTAAATTAGGTTAATATGAAATTGTGGCTATTCGTAAGTTAGATATAAGCAAACTGAGCAAGGAGTCCCACTCTAAGCTTATATCCTATTTAAGAGACGACATTATTAACAGAGCTATGTGGGCTACTGAAGAACTTAACTTCTTTAAGGACATAGTAGAGAGAGCCGTAGACAGTAACTACAACACTAGAATACCACCACAGCTGCAGAGGATAGCAGAAGAAGCAGCTGACGATCCTAACCTTCCTACTGTTGATGAGGAAGAGTACGACACAGAAACAGACGAGTACGTTAAATTAAAAGACCCATTTTTGGCTAGGATGTTTATCTCCTGGGTAAGAGCAATTAAAAACAGTAACCTCAATCCGAACAACGACTGGTTTGGCTTGAACAGAACTACAGACCCTTTCTTTAGGGAGAACAACATCCTAGACTTTATTGAGAAATCAAACACTGGTTGGGTAAACTACTTCAACAAAGAGAACAAGAGATTCAACTATAGAATTAAATACGCAAAGCTAGTCCCTGAGTTCGTTGCTCACGGCTATACAGTAGGACTTCACACATGGGATACAGTAGACGACTACTGCAACCTAATCAGCCCAGGCACTAGAAACTTCGGGATGTATCCTATAACAGATGATCTAAACAACACCAATAAAGTTTTTCGCTATGAGATTAGCTACGCAGACCTAATAGACAATGCTGAGTGGAACCCTGATGGTAAGCTGCAGGAATATATAAAGCCGTACAATCTCGGTAACACAAACACATTCTTCACTGATAGTACAAAGAAAACACTAAGCTATACCCCTGTTAAATACGGAGATGTGCGAATAACTGAAGTTAAAGTTAGGTCACTTTATATAGATGGAGACACTCCAGAAGATCCTCCTATCATTGCTAAGAACTGCTGGTTTGTACTCGCTCTAGAAGCTACAACTACTGGTAAAGAAGTTATTGACGACTATAACTACAAGTCTAATGACTTTGTACTAGCCGCTTATCAAGAAGTAGAGGAAGACGAATCAGGAGAGATGATCGCTTGCTTCAACGATACATTTCCAGGAGACTTCCCAGGAAAGGGTCCTTTAATTCCTTACTTGTACGATCAAGCCCACTTAAACTATCTAAGACAAGCGCACGTAAGAATCATAGGTCTAGTTGCTGATCCCCCTTACACAGAAGAAGCTTTAGACGGAATAGACGACACTGACACAAGCACCTACGAGTTTGGACCTGGTAAGAACTTTGGTAATAAGAAAGTATCTGTGTTAGTTCCTGGTGAGTTTATCAATGCGATAAACTACATTATCCAAGCGAAGAAAATCATTACAGAAGATGCCGAGAATACTAACGGCATGAACAAGAACAGGCAAGGTACTCCTTTCTCTGGAAGACGCTCAGCGGCTGAAGTTAATATAGTAGACAACCAAGCATCAGACTCAGAAGCGGATGTAATCCATCAGTTTGATGATTTAGTTTTGAAGCGGTCCATGATTATTAGGACTGCAAGAACGCAAAGACAATTAAAAGCCTACGTAGATAAGGCTCTAAAAGATGTAAAACCAGAGCAGAGGACACCAGAATTGTATGAGGCTGTACTCCCTACTATCAGACTGTTTGAGAGGATGAGAGACTGGCAAGGTCTTGATGAAATGTATAGGGATTTCTATAACCAGTACACAAGAGAGAAAGAAGAAGACGATCAACTCATAAAAGACACCGAAGAGCTAGAGAAGCAAATAGCAGGTATGGGTCAGGCTATAGTATCTGCCCTGCCTGCAGCTGTTAAGCAAGGAGCTATACAAGACGTACAAAGCTATCAAGCTGTAAACGCTCAGATTGAGGAGATGAAGCAGCAGCGTAAAATGCTTCTAAATCAGTACAGAGCTATGGTATCCACTATCAAGGACATGCCTGATATTCCTAAGCCAAGTAACTATTTGTACTACAACATGCTAGTAGCCTCTATAACAGCCTCGGATATAGATGCTGTTGCAGGCACAGCTACAGCTAAGCTGCAGGAAGAGAAAGCGGTAATAGACACGCTATTAGAGTATTCCCAAACTATCCCAGAGATGAGAATGCTTACAGACTTCGAGAAAATAGTAGGTAACATAGCCAAAATGCTTAAGAAGAAGCCTAGTGATTTCTTATTATCTCCAGCTGAGAGATCTAAAGCTAAAATAGAGTTGCAACAATTTAGACAACAAGCTATGATGCAGTTAGCTCAGCAGCAAGCTATGCAGCAAATGCAGACTGAGCAACCCGAATAGTAAAGCGAAGTCATGGAAAAATATACACACAGAGATGTCAGAGACTCGGAATCGTACATTGGCGTAGACGGCATAATGAAGCTGGGAAGCCAGATCAAGAAGAAGCAACGCTACGATAAAGTAAATAAGCTCAATGTACAGATTGACGACCTATTAAAAAAAGAGTTTGTAGAGAAGGTAAGGCGAATACTCCCAGAGAGTTGGGAGACAATAATGGCTGTGCTTTCTTACGAGAGCGAGCCTCCTATGCTAATGGCTAAGCTCAACGAACCTCCAGAGGAGGAAAGAACTTTCATAATAAAATCTGCAAAAAAAGAAGGTATAAGATTTTTATATGAAAAACTGGAAAGACTAGCGAAGGAGATAGACGATGCCGAACGAACAAACAACAACTAATATAGAAGCAGAAACCAAAGTAGAAAACACTGAAACAAATGTGGATACTAAGGTAGACGAAAAAACAGAAACTAAAGTAGACACACCAGACACTACTAGAACCACTGAGGAAGGCGCAACCACTGATGTAGAGATAGACATAGACTCTCCTTATTTAACAGAGGACGATATAAATTACATAGACAGAAACTACGGTGATTACGGTGGCGAGTCTTTCGATGAGCCAGATAGTAATGAAGGCAGATATGTCACAGAAATAAAATCTGAAATTGATGAGCTTAAGAAGCTTCTAAAAAACAGGACAGACGATACAGGCTACGAACCTGATGAGGAGACAGATCCTAAGTATGCAAAACTTGCAGAGCAGTTAGAGAACCTGACTAAAGAGCTGTCAAATAAAAAGAAACAAGATGAGGATCAGCAAAGACAAGCAGCTCAACAAAAAGTAGAGCAGCAAAATATCTACGTCATAAAGCAGTTCCTATCTAAAAAAATAGAGCCAACCTTAAAGCTCATAGGTGCTGATAAGAATGACGCTCAAGGTCACTATGTAAGAGAAGGAATCAAGAACGAGATTCTGACAGCCATTCAAGACGTAGAGGTTAATCAGTTAAGAGGCGCTCAAGCTACACCTAAAATAGTGGCTCAGATATGCGACCACTACTACAAGCACTACGTTAAAAAACTTAACCTAGGCGGAGGTAAAGCTAACGCAGGAGTACCTACTGGCGCGGATAAGAAATCAGGTGCTCACCCAGAGTCTAAAACTATTAGAGTCAATGAGTTAAACACCCAGAAACAGAAGATAGCAGCGGATATAGATAAGATTCTAGCGTTGCCTAGACACGAGCAGATATCTAAAGGTTCTGAGGTTGTAGCTCTTCAAAGAGAACTTAGGAAAATAATAGAAGCTGAACGGGCTTTACAATAAAACAAACTGATGTTATAAGAAAGGTATTATGCCAATACCTGGAACCAATATAACAACAACCGTAGACACAGCTCAGTTAGAAAGAAAGATATCCGAGCTAACCGTATCTACAAGTTCGCTTAGAATCCCTTTCTTATCAATACACCAAAAGACCGTAGGCAAAGGTGAAATCAGCAACCCACATGATTGGGCGCAGCGTTCACTTAGCAAAAGTAAAGTAACCTTAGCGGCTACATTTACCGCAGGTGCGCTTACTTGCACCATTAGCCCAGGCACAGTTAAATCTCCTGTCGTACTATTCAAAGGTATTTCAGAGATCGCTACTGGCGATGGTTCGCTAATTTGGAGAATTAAAGACTTCAACGCGGCTAAAACCTCACTGACCCTAGAACTTAAGTATGGTACACACTCGTCTAACATAGCGAGTGGCACCACCTTGTTTATAACTTCATACACTCAGCACGGCTTAGATATGCAAGCTGCTAACGATGGTCAGACTTTCAGCTATGACTACAACTACATCAGCAACAAAACACTTACTTACCAAGTGGCTAAGTTGCTTCAAGGTGGTTACCTAGCATCGCTTAAAGATAAAGACTACACAATCGAAGATAAGCGTAAGATGGCAGGTCTTCGTCAGCTTTTAGAGCTTGAGTTTGATTTCCTAGCTTCTCCAAGAATTGCAGGTGCTGATACGCTAGCTGCTAGAGGCTACTCAGAACTTACCAACGATGCAGGCTCTCGTATGGGTGGCTTTATGTCATTCCTATCTTCTGGCGGGGCTCAAATCACAGATAACGCTAACAAGTCGCCAGCGCTTTCTCAGCTATTACTAGACATTAAATATCTAGATAGCGAAGGTGCTTTCGATGAGTTCGGTACTACCTCTCCTCGTGATAAGAGTATCCCTCTATGCTACCTATACTGCGACAGAGACATGATGTTTGATTGGTATCGCATTATGATCCAAACAGCTACAGGTGATAGACTCACAGGCGATAACAAGTTTGGCTATTCTGCAGATATGATCCACGTAGGTGGCGTAGATATTAAGCCTATGATCTCTAACGGTATTGGCTCTGGTAGATACATACTAGAAGCTAGACCAGAGAACACAGAGTGTATTTTCGTTCGTAACAGAGAGCAGACAGCAGACACAGCTGGTGTTATAGGTGATAACCAGAAAGTAGAAGAAGCTACAACCTTCACACTACGCTCATACGCACCTTGGCAGAACGTAATGCGCTACAACGTAGGTACATTAACAAGCTAATTACTCCCTACAAGGGAACCCTCAGCAAAACCCCCAGGAACTCGACCGCCTGGGGGTTTTGCCTTATAATGGGTTATGTAAGTAAAGTAAAGGAGGCTATATGCCATATTGCACACGAGAAGCCAATAGCAGGCTTGTTCACGATGTGAACGAAGATGTTATGCAGATCTGGGGTAGGGAACCGTGGAATGAAGAGTACAGCAGGGAGGCTAAACCTCTACAGCTGACTTTCGGAGACACACTACCAGACTCAACAAAAGCCAGCACGAAGCAGATAAGGAAACACCTGGTAAGAGGCGTGAGAGACCCAGATAAAGGGTATTTCAAGACTACCCCAGTGTTCAGGATACCTCTAGAGGACCTATCCTTATTCAACCAATTAAGATTCATGGAAAGAATAACTAATGTACAGAAATATGGTCCTCACAACATAGTGTATGAACCAGACTTGGCTGACATCAGATTAGAGACAGTGGGAGATACAGCAGGTCTGCAGTACCCTATCTGGATTATGGACTATCTAATAGCTCATGGATTCCTGGAAGCTGCTGAGAAGTTTGTTAAGCTGCCAGGCGTACCAGATGTAGAGAGTGACGACTATGCGTCTACACCTGAGCTTAATAAGCTGATAAGGGAGACCTACGCAGCTAGAAAAGAGCGTAAAGAGAACACTTACGATCACTATTCTAAGACTAAGGAGTTCGAGATGTTAGCCGACAGATTCTCCGTATTCAATCTTAAAGAGTGCGAAGACAAGAATCTGAAAGCAAACTCTAAGAAAACCAAAGTAGAGAATACCGAAGAGGAGCCAGAACTAGCGTCTTCAGGAGCAGGTAAAAAGAAGTTCACATAAGGAGTATTAGAGATGGCAAGCACCTACCGTGAGTTAATTAACGAAGCACTAACCTCAACAGGTGCTGATGACGTCTCTTTTGAGGAGTTCAATTTAGACGCAGCTATAGCGAGAGATTGCTTAGCTGCGGCTAATAGAACTATCCGAAGAATGAAAACCAAATCGGTAGACCACGAGTTTGCCGAAGTGGTAGCAGACCTACCAGTTATTTCTGGTAACGCTACGCTTGATTTTACTACCGTTGAATCAGTTAAAGGTAAAGTAGACATAGACATTATCAAGTGGATTAAGAATACCAACGCTGACAACACAGGGCTGTATGATATCAAACTGATACTCACTGAGCGTGCTATAGAGATAGAAGCTCAGAGTCCAGCAGCAGCGAGACCTAGGTTCTACTACATAAATGGAAGTACAGTAAAGCTAATCCCTGTACCAGATGCCAACTACACCTTAAAGATAGGGTATCAAAGAGAGCTGCAGATTCTAACTGCTGATACAGTGGATGATCAAGTACCCTTCAGTCAGAAATGGGAAACGGTTTTCATATCAGGAGTAGTAGCGTATATGAAATCTATAAGCGGACATCCAGATGCTGACCAAGCTTTTGCTGAGTTCCAAGCTTTGCTAGATTTAACACCTACTATTAATAAGTGGGCTAAGAAGAAAGCAGGCTATAAGCGATACAAAGTTAGAAGCAGGAAGTCAGGTCTGTCATGGTAATACAAGAGAAAATACCAGTAGAGATTCAATACTACGGTGGTATCACTGAAGGCATGAAGCTGAGCAGTAATCAGTTCTCACTTACAGCCGCGCAAAGTCCCTATTTAGTGAACGTAGACATAAATAAAAAAGGAGTGATTCCTAAGAAGGGGTACAGCTTGCAAAAGATTTTCCCTTCTTGGTTCAACATCACAAGCCATCACGACTTTATAGATGACACAGGTAAGTATTGGTGGATACTTGTAAGCTATCCAAATGTAATAGCTGTAGATCCTAGAAACTACTCTTGGCAAGTGCTGTGGAGAAAATGGTACTCAGACGGTGGTAAGCCAGAAGCTGACCAGTCTCCAGAGATAATGATGCTGGTAGATGGAGTCAATAAACCGCTAACTATATATAGAGACGAAACTACAGGCAAGCTGACAGCAGTGCAATTAACTTGGCCTCAAACCTTAGCTAATAACAACAACGCCAATCCAGGAGGCGGAGCCCTTGGCAACATATATAACTCAGCTTACAACCAGCAAACAGCACAAAAGCCTACGGATGCAGGAGTACCTAATCACGTCTTGTATATTAACGACAGGTTTCAGCTTACAGACACAAGGTACAAAAAAAGAATATGGTTCAGTAGGATAGCGGATGTCACAGACTTCTCTACAAACACGCCCGCTGACTGGGATATAGCTTTCTTTATAGATCTACCTACTAACTACTCTATTACAGGATGGAAAATACTTAACAACGAGCAGGTAATCATATACCTAGCTTACGGCTATGCTGTGCAGCAAGGACTTAATCCACCAGGAGCTGGCTATGCTGAACCCTTGATGAGCTGGCACATTAGAAACAACAACAACGGACTCATACATCACAAGCTTCTCACAGGAAATGGAGAAGGAGACCACTTCTTTTTCTCAGACAACGGAAGACTGTATTCGCTGCAGTCGTCAGATGACTTTAACCAGTCCGTACCAAAAGGCTACGGTGAAGATATTTACCCTATATTTGAATTGTTTGATAACGATATGTGGGACAGGTCTATCCTAATCAACGACCAGGTTAGAGGAGAGCTTAGGTTATTCTGTCCAACTGATGATGACGATGGGTACTGTACAAGATGTCTGATGTATAAATATGCAGAAGCCGAAGGCTCAGCAGGGTGGACTCAGGAAGCTATATGGGGAGACAGCTTTATTTTCAGTACGTCTTGGGTAGACAAAGAGACTAAGCAAGTGTACATAGTGAACCAAGGCAATAGACTTCTTGCAGCTAATTCAGGTTACTCTTTTGACGGAGAAGCCGTACGTATGATATGCGAGTTCAGACCTGAGAACTTCGGCTCAGTTGTTCACGAGAAAGAAATTATCGGTATAGTATTAGTATCCTCATCCACTACAGGTGCTGAGCTTTACTACAAGCACAGATGGGAAGACAATCTAGAGTCTGCAGAACTTATCAGAGTGGAGGACAGCACTTCTTTGGAGGATATAGAGGATTACGCCACATTAGACTACAATATACTCTCTGACATAGGCACTGACTTTACATACACATTTATACCTATAAAAGACAGGAACGGAGTTATCTTGCGTCAGAGAATAGAGACCACACTATCCCAGGATTTAACCATCTACTTAGTAGCCGTGATATACAAGAAAGGCAACCTGAGAGCTAAGTCTAGAGTAAAGCCAAATTGACATTTTAGTGTTATAGTCTAAAATATGGCGGATTTTGCGTTAGATGCAGAGACTACCCAAATGTTGGGTCAGGCAGGAGGTCAGCTTATGGCTCCTCAGAAAGATCCTGGCATGATTAGCGGTGTCACAGAAGCCAATCGTCAGGAGGCTATAGACTGGGGTCTAGGCTTTATGAAGGACGAGCTAGGCTTTCAAGGAGCTAGAGCTCAAGGCACAGGCTTTGACCTTACAGGCAGCAGAAAGAATAAAGGTCAGAAAGAAAAGGCAGCAGCAGCCATGGCTTTCTTGATGGAGGTAAGAGGTCTATCTGAAGAGGAAGCTCAAGCTAAAGTAGATAAAATAATCAGTAATCCAAATAAGGTTTTTCAAGACCTTAAAGGTTTTAAGAAGTGGATAGCCCAGGGTGGTGGAGCTCAGTACGGTGTAGCTATAGGTAAATCAGGCGGAATAGTGCCGCTAGAGAAGTACAAAGGACCGCAGTATCAAGAGAGTCAAACAGGTATGAGAGATGCTCTCAACCAAGCTAACCTAGCCGGCTTAGGCACCGTGAATAGTTTAATGCCTTACCTAGCTCAAGATCTAGGTCAAGCCACTGCTTTTAAGGGTGGACTTAGAGGCATGATGATGTCCGACCTAGCGGAGCAAGATACAGAAGGACTCACTCAGCAGCAGCGAGATGCTTTAGAGATGAGTAAACAATACGCTCTTAGAGACTACGCAGGAACCTTCAACGACAACGTAAAAAACGTAATAGGTAGACTACAAGGTTCCGGAGCATTACGCTCTAGTTTGATAGGGGATAACCTTAGAAGAGGTGCATTTGATTCTTACGGTAAGTTCTTGCAAGGGCTAGAAGCTTCTCAGGCAGGGCAAGAGCAGCAATACTTAAACGATGCTGCTAACAGATCTGCTCAACGCATGAGTAATTTAGTTACAGCGTTTGGAGCAGGTGGAGCAGGGCAGTTAGCTCAGCTTACTAATCCGTACGCGAATCCAGCATCACTAGGTTTAGCCACTGATCCAGAGCAAGCTCAGATCATACTTAATAAGCAAGCTCTAGAGCAGAAAGGAAGAGCCCAAGCAGGTTCGTTCCTACAAGATTCATACACTACTGCTACGCTGCAGCCTAACTCAGCTCCTAAAGACAAAAGCGGCATGTGGGGATCTATAGGCTCAGTAGCTGGAGGCATAGCAGGAGCAGCTTTCGGAAATCCTATGTTAGGCGCACAACTAGGTGGAGCGATAGGCAGATACGCAGGGAGTAGATAAATGACATTTCAACAAGAGCAACAAAGAAACAGAACATTCTTCAACCCACTGATGGACAGAGGAGCAAGCCTAGATGGAAGCTTTCAGCCTTTTAGTGAAGAAGACATTATGCGCTCTAGAATTAACGGAACTACTAGAGAATCTGGGATGCCTAGTATATCGCCTAATTCATTAATGCCTAGTATGCAAACTACTCAAGGTGATTTCTCCCCATACCTATATCAGGAATTATCAGGGAGACAAAGCAGCCCAGTAGAGAACACACCGCAAAGTAGAGGAGCTAGGATAAAAAACAGCTTGCGTAATTTCTTCTCACTTAATGATTCAGAAGACCCTAATGTCTGGCAGAGAATTAAGAGAGGAGCATCAGCAGGACTCCATTCTCCTTACATGGATGAAGCTTTAGCAGGCATAGGAGCAGATTACCAATACCAAGTTAATAACAGAATAGATCAGCACAATCAGAGAATAGAAAACAGGTTCAATGAAGATGCTGCAGAGACGTTAGAAGACAGGATTGCAAAAGACAAGAACTTATCAGAAGCAGACAGAGAGCTTATTAGAATCTCCATAGGACCAGGCAATAAAGATGTAGCTCAAGGAGCTAAGATGTATCAAAGCTATAGAGACGCTATAGAGAGAAGAAACGCGGCTATAGCGGACAGAGCCATAGCTGCTAAGAAAGAGCAAGAAGAGGCAGCATACAGAAAACTTAAACGTAGATATGAGCTTATAGGAGAAAGAAACAAAGCCTACGAAAGTCAGAGTATGGAAGAGGAAGGCGCTGTCGAGCAGAAAGATAGAGACATAGCAGAGATATATTCAGGTACTGGTGGCGGGTCAAGGAAGTTTAAGCCAGCAAGCTTAAAACCAGCAAAGAAAAGTTGGCTTCCTAATTTTGGGAGGTAGTGTTTTTGCCTTTAGAGGATAATCTAAGCAGGACAAGGAACAGAGCTGTGGCGTTATACAACGCCTTAGATCCTGACCAAATGACTGCGGACAGCTATCTAGCAGCGGTAGATAAATATTCAGGACAAGTTCCAAACGTAGCTGACTTAGATATAAGAAGTCAATTAGCCTTACAAGCAGCTCAGCAAGAAGGTCAGAGAATCACACCTAGGCAAGCAGAGTACATAGCAGGAAGAGATCCTGGTTTCTTTGATGCAGCTATCCCAGCTTTTAGAAACACAATGGCTGCAGGAGAGAAGTTCTTTCGAATGCCTTTTCAAAGTTCAGAAGACCTACACGAAGAGTATGTTAAAGACTTATCAAAGGCGGACGCTGACTCTGGTTTAACAGCTAGGCAAAGAATTGTAGATGAGTGGGGAGATATCCAACCTTGGGCAGTAGCAGGCGAAATAGCAGGATCAACCGCAGCATATGCTCTACCAGCAGTAGCTACAGGTGGAATAGCTGCAGCTGAAGGATTAGGTTTAGCAGGAGCCGCAGGAGTAGGCGCGCTTACTAACGTGGTGGAAGGCATACCTTTTAATATAGGAGAAGCTTACGACCAGTACGGAAATATAGACTACTCTAGAGTAGGCACAAGCACAGCTATAGATACAGCAGCAGGCGTAATAGGAGGTGGTATAGGTTACGGACTATCTAAAGCTACAGGCAGGCTAGGCAAACTTAGAGACGCATCGAGAAACTTAGATGCAGCTACAACTGAGATAGAAGAATCAGTGGCAGACCAAGGTAATCTTATATTCAAAGATCTGCAGGAGATGGATGCAGCGAACAAAGTAGCAGCTCAAGAGCAGCAAGCTGTAGAAGCAGCAGAAAGATCGCAGATCGCAGAAGTCATAGGTAGGTCTCATGGTAAAGAGGAACTACAATATTTAGATAGCGACACATACAGAGCAGGCAGAAGCGAACTTGTAGATGAAGTAGGAAACATCACTAAAGACAATCCAGAATTGGGACGAAGAGTAGCTAAAACATTAGACGAGCAAATACCTCCTAGCGAGTACAGCAGACTAGGCAGGTATAGAGCAGTATCTAAAGAACTGGTCAAACTTGAAGAAGAAGCTTCCTCTGGTATTAGAGGCAAGCAGCTTAAAGAAGTTCAAGAGACTATAGAGATGAGGAGATCTGAACTCAAAGAACTAGAAAAGGCTGGTGTTAAAGAGACCACTAAGAAAGTAGGTGGTGTATACGATTACGTGCTTAAGAATCTAGAGGACGAGGCTGCTGCAGCTAAGCTAGCCAAGTCTAAAGAAAAACTACCTGTGATGGAAACCACAGTATCAGAGCGTTTCCCTGTTTTAGGTAAGTTCTTAAAAGAGTTAGAGCAGGTCAAAACAGGCAAGATGAAGAGAGCCGGCATGACAGCTGTAGAGCAGCCGTCTAAAGATTTCTACATATCTAGAAGAGTAGATGAGATAGGTCAGGGCGCTTCAGAGGGTCTTAAAAATAAACTAGGCAAGGAGTTCGATAGACTCAACACACTTAGAAACGAACTGTATGGAAAACTATCTAGAGCCAATAACGCAGACAAAATAGATGAGTACGCTAACCAACTGATGGATTTAGAGCGCAAGCTTTATAAGACCGCAGAGACAAAAGCAGCAGTTGGTGTGGATACTAGACCTAAAGTTAAAACAACCCCAGAAGGCTATGTAGAAAGCTCTGGTAAAAAGATGCACGTCACCACAGAGGCGATGGAGAAAGTTCCAGATACAGCTGGTAAACCTAACCTAGAAAAAGTTAAAGGCTTAGAAGGCACACCATCTACTAAAAACAAAGCCGCTACTTATGATGAAGCAGTAGCTAAGAATCCGTACGTAGCTAAAAAGATAGAAGGTATCACTGATGAGGCTTACGCTAAGTACGCTAAGGAGAACATCCACAAGTATGATCTAAACGATAGAGATGTATTCACTAAGGTACGCAAAGACTTTCAAGCAGAGCAGCGCATGGTTAAATCTAACGAGCAGTTTGCTAAAGAGATGCGTACCAATAAAACATTCAGAGATAGAATACGCAAAATTAAAGACGAGAAGTATAAGAAGTTTATCTCAGACAACCTTAAGAGGTACAACTTAAAAGACCCTAATGTATTCTCTAAAATGAGAGCAGATTATAAGCCGGCAGATAAGGCTATAATTAATAACCCTACTTACGCTAAAGCCTTAGATAAAGGCGACAAGAAAGTAGTAGATAAAGCCATCAAGGAAGTTAAAGAAGCTAAGGCTGCCAATACTAAAGAGAGCAAAAACAGACCAGAGAAGAGGTGTAAATGAGTTACTCAGACTTATCTAAAGAAGTGATAGGAGACAGAGCGCCAGAGACCGCCTTCAAGGAATGCACCACTGGTAACTACTACAGCGTAGCTAAGGAGGCATACTCTGAGCTTAAGGACTATAGCAAAGGTAACTTCAAAGGTTTCAAAGATTGGGCTGATAAAGTATGGCGAGAGTTTGAACAACCAAGTCACAGACTTCAAATGGAAAACAAAGAGGCTCGTCAAGGACTCTATGATAAGCTGGCAGAGGCTTCCAAGAAAGTACAGAAGTATGAAGTAGGCTCTAAGGAGTACGCAGAAGCTTTAGCTAAGCAGGAGAAGCTGCAGGCAGAACTTGATAAGGTTCCATCAGAGGCTATACTAAATAACCTTAGAGAAGGTGAGACAGACGTAGAGCTTAGAATTACAAGCTACGCTGGTAAGCAACTGACTAAGTTTGCCAACACTGATTTCAAAGCAGACGAGCATAAGTTTATAGCTAACATCCTAGGTGATGAGGGATCAGGACTTAAAACAGAGTTTGTCCTAGGTTCAACCTATGATGGTACAAAGGTTACAAGCTTAAGAGAGACCGTTATAGCTAAAGGCTTAAACAATATAATCGAAGGAAAAGCATCTACAGGAAGCAAGCTTGTTGATGAGTACATAGCTAAGTTCGGAGCTAAAGCTGTAACCAATCTAGAGACAGTAGCTGACACTTTTAGGTCTTTATCAAAAGCTAGAAACTTACCAGAGTACGCGCTACTAGAAAAGTACATGCCTGCTATTAGAAAAGAAATAGAAGGTGGGGCTACTCCTTACGACCAAAGACTATTCAGGATACGTGAGCTAGAAGAAGAGGTATCTGCAGCTAAGACTAAGGTGAAGAACCTGCAGGGGTTTATTAAGGAGAATCCACTAGAGGGAGCAGAAGGTAAGCAGAAAGCTCGAATTAAAAACGCACAGGAGAAGCTACCTAAGCTGGAGCATGATGTGGCGGTCAAAGAGAAAGAGTTAGACACCCTACACAAGACAAGCCCAGAAGAGTTCAAAGCTAAGTACGGAGACTATAAGCCTTTCTACGAGAAGAAAAGAGAAGGTAATTTCAAGTATGACGAGGAGCTTAAAGTTCACGACTATGTAGCTGCGTACGTGAAGGCTACTAAGAAAGCGATCATGTCTGAGTATTCAGCGAACATCAGCAAGATATGGTCTAACAAACATAACGGACTATCTAAAGCTGGTATGGAAGCTACGCAGCAGATACTGGAAACACTCAACGCTAAGTATGTACCTGGTTCTGGTTTAGATCAGGCTCTTAAGCTAGCTACTAGAAACTTCTACAGGTTCTCTCTTTACAACAACATAGGCTCTGCAATAAACAACTTAACTTCTATACCTAACTTGCTTGTATCTAGGTACGGAGCGCAGCACACTATGCAAGCCATGGCTAACGTGAACAAACACGGTCTGCTAAAGGATCTCATGGATTCAGTAGGTATAGGCTCTGACAGGCACTCACTAGCTACCCTTCTGATGATGTCTACTGGAGACTTAGATAAAGTAAGCAAAGCTACTAAATACGACATCTTCACTAAAACAGAAAACTACATGCACAGACTTGCAGCCTTGGCTTCTTTGTCTAAGAGATACGGAGGATTAGATAAAGTAGAAGCGCAGATAGCTAAAATCGCTAAACTTCCAACAGCCACTGATAGACTGAAAGCCTACAACAAGTTCCTGATCCCTGCTAAGAGAGGAGCAGAAGAAACAATGTTTAAGCACCTTATAGGAGACGATCCTAAAGCTTATAAGAGCGGAGGTATGTCTGCCAGTATTATAAGGACCATGCTTGTATTCACTAGGCAGCCCACAAGAGAAGCTAAGTTTCTCTGGGATGCAGCTAAAGCTGCTGTTAGCTCGAAAGGCAGGACAATGGCAGTTAGCGAGGGAAGAGAAGCCCTAGCTAAATATTTCTTTGCTAAGACTATGCTTATGGGCAGAGGAGCAGCTACATTTTTCATACCTTCAATGTTCATGCAGTATATGAACGCTAAGTTACCAGAGATGAGAACAGCTGTAGAAGACTTTGGAGATATTCTAGATGCTGTAGCCATACCTAAAATGGTATTTGGTAAACTTAAACTAGACTTCAGTCAGACACAAGATATAGCTTGGTGGTGGGAAATACCTTATAAGCTCTATACAAACCCGTCTAAGAACTCAGCTATCTTAAGATTCGCTGAGGGCATGAGTACATCAATAGAGAAGCTGCACAACGGCACAGCAGATGCTAACGATGCTTTTAGAATAGGCGCTGGAGCCCTTGTGTTTTTCCCAGGTGGAGGAACTCTTAATATCGGAGGCTTAGAGGTGGGCGGAAACCAAATCCGTAAGATATTAGAGGCTATACACGACCTAGGCAAAAGCAAGAAAAGAAGCTACTACGGTGTAGATCTAGACATACGCACCCCTGACGATGTGCATGAAGTTGTAGCTAGGGCTTTATTTTCAAGTACCCCTGAGAAGGTGGAAATAACTAAAGCTAAGAACACCCAAGACCCTGAGAGTTACAGAACATACCTATTAGCCCTAGCTAAGAAAGGTAAAAGGGACGCTTACATATTTCATAAGTTCACAGAAGGCTTAGGAGGTGATAGACTAAAAGCTAAGAAGTCCCTGAAAGCGTCTATAGCTAGAGCTATCGAGGACAAGCAGAAGAGAAATAACATATCTGGAGTAGTTAATGGTTATTAGATCTGACTTAAAAGCTATAGGAGCAACAGAGCTGCAGACTTTCTCAGCTCAGGTTCAGGTTCCCCCTACTAATCTAGATGTCAATTTTAACCTTGTACGAGCTAGGTACAACACACTAGAGACCTTTGTTAAGGATAACGTACCCGGTTTAAGCGAAGCTAATGTATTCACAGTAGCTCAATCATTCAGTGCAGGGATAAAAACAAATACTGTAGATACGTACACCACTGGTGGTAACTTAGATATAAGCACTACAAGCACCGGCTTAGTGAGAGTGGGAGACGGAACATACACTTTAAGTAGGATTCTGACCCTAGCTAACTTTAACGCTTTAATAGGTACAGGCTCTGTAGCCGTTATGACTGGTGCTAACGGTACTCTTGCTGGAGTTCAAGGATTAGCCCCTCAACCTGCAGCTACGGATAACGTAAAAGCTTTATTTGGAGATGCTACTTATAAACCTGTAGTTAGAACAGTGGGAGACATGAATGTTTCAGGTGCACCTATTGCAGGACAGATCATAATGGCATTGACCTCTACCACAGGTGAGTGGGCAAGTCCACCTTCTGGCAGGCATGTACTTAACGTTAAGCTGTCTCTTACTTCTAACAACCCAGAACCTACAGCAGATGTGTCTGGCGCTACAGCAGTATACATCACACCTTCAGGAGGCGGTGATGTGGTACTAAATGTAAGCGGCACTTGGCTAACTAGAATAACCGGTCAGCTCACCATCACACCAGCTGCGACTACAAATACTAACTACGATGTTTACCTATACGACAACTCAGGAGTAGTAGCTAGTGAAGTAGCTGCTTGGACTAATGACACTACTAGAGCTGTAAATATTTCTAATACCGAGAGCGGAGCTGCTGGTATCTGGGTAAAGGCAGGAGATATCACACGAAGATACTTAGGCTCTTTTAGAACAGGTACGGTATCAGGTCAAGTGGAAGACAGCGCAGCCAATAGGCATGTATATAATGTAAACGAAATCGAAAAAACCTTAGTGGCTAGAATAAGCACAGGAACTTGGACATATACTACTGATACCCTCAGAGCCGTAAACAATAACACAACGCTAGGGTCTACAAGAGTATCTGTATTAATTGGCGTAAGTAAAAGACCGGTTAAGATTCAGGCTAAGTCAGTGTTTAATATCAATAGCTCAAGTGGTGTCACCATTGCCAAATCAGGTATAGGGATAGACAGCACTTCCACGGACTCTGCCACTACGTCAGGATTTCAAGGTGTTTACGGAGACGGTTCAAATCCACCAGGCAATGGTAATAACCATGTTAGTTCAGAGTACGTAGGATACCCTGGAATAGGATACCACTATATACAGCAGCTAGAAGCCGCCTCTATCCAATCCGGGACAGCTTCCTCCGCCTGGGTTGGCTTCGATAGTTCACGATATAAGACTGGTATGGAGGGAACGATATGGGTATAAACGTAAGTAAACTAGACAAAGAACTCAAAGCCGCAGGGCTAGATATTCATGGAGTAGATAGTGACGGTAATATCGCTTGGGTAGCAGACCCTACGGCAGAGCAGCAGACTGTAGCAGATGCTGTCAAGGCTAATCACGACCCTACCCCAGAGCCCGTCCCGTCTAAGGTTAAGCCCCTTAAAGCTGTTATCAATAGCCTTATTACACTTAAAGACGATGGTACGTATGACTTCTCTGAGGCGATGCAGTTTACTACTTGGCTTGAATCCAGCTGGGCAAGGCGCATATTGGAGCCTATCTTCGCTATGCCTGAAGCGGAGATATCCAAAGCAGAGGCTACTATGCTGACTCAGTTCATAGAATCAGAAGTCAGGCAAGGTAAGTTATCTGAAGCCATAGCCTCTAAAATAGGCGCTCTTCTAGCTACTATCTAAACATACATTTTAGTGGTATATTGGGTCTTATGAGCCAACTAGATTCAGCATTACCACTAGATTACCGCAGCGATGTGCCTATACAGGTAGGTAGAATAGAGACTCGCGACAGCAATGCCGCAGCAATGTTTATAACGGCTTCTGTCACAGCGGCAGCTGCAGCTATAACCGTAACTAGCCCTCGCGTATATTTAATCACCTGCCCTGTTAGCTTCCACATAGAAGCTAGGCACGACACAACTGCAGTTACAGCAGCTACAACTAGCAGCCCTAAGATACCAGCAGGATTTCCTCTAGTAACTTGGCTAAGTTCAAGCAGCAGATTATCAGTAATTAAAGCAACAGGAGAATCAGACAGCACAATTTGGATCACACCATTATGACGTTCTACTCGTTTAATTTGAGAATAGGAGTTCCACCAATAAAACCATGAGCTTCTATTCATTCAATTTAAGAGTAGGAATACCTACCACTCTATCAGTGGGAGGTATAAGTGATTCAGGTCTCACTACAGAGGACGGAGTTTTCATAACCACAGAAGGCGGAAATAACATTGGTACAGAAGATAGTTAGACTTGGATTAGCGCTTCTCTTTAGCGTAAACGTAGCGTCTGCAGCCGCTACTAAGATTAGTGATTTAACAGCACTCACTTCCCCTGAGCAGGCGGACGAGTTTGTGATTGTAGATAAATCAGATACGACTCAAGCGGCAAGCGGATCGACAAAGAAAATTACTCTGCGTAATTTAATTGGCAATCCTACCAACGGCTCAATTCTATTCGCTGACAACGGTGCTTTAGCGCAAGACAATGCTAACTTCTTCTGGGACGATACGAATAACACGTTGAAGATTGGCAATAACTCCGCTGACTATTTAAGTGGCAGCAAGCTGCAATCTCGTGCTAAAGGAACCTCCCCAGTAGGGACAGTGAGTACGACTAGCGGCGCGAATACTATAACCGGTTCAGGAACTACGTTTTTTGGAGATATAAAAATTGGCGATATCGTTGAAATAAATGGCGAGTATCAGACCGTGTCCAACACGACTTCGCAAACAGCAGCCACAACACTGTCTAATTGGTCAGGTAGTAATTCTGGAGTTTCCTATAAGGTATATTATGCAGGTGCAGGAACGGTAACAACATCATCTGGAAGCGGTACGGTTACTGGCTCAAGCACTCAGTTCTTAAACTATAGTGTTGGTTCTAAGATTCTTGTTAATGGTGAAGCTAGGACTATATCGGCGATAGCAAGTAACACATCTCTAACTACGGACAACTGGAGTGCAAGCAATAGTGCTTTGACTTGGTACGCTGACGAAAACCCGTTACTGACTTTAACCAATCGTGGTCAATTTATGTTTGGCAACGGACCTAGCAATGATTTTTATTATGCAAGTGGACGTTCTGATAATTCCATAACTAGAGCTAGTGTCAATGGTGGAACGCATTATGGGCTGCTGATTTATGATACTAACAGTATTACTGATGCTTCTCACCCCAAAAATATAATCGCGTGGGGATTAGGCTCAAGAGCTGAAATTACTGGCACGAATACGCAAAATTGGACGGCATCAACGGCACTTGTTGGCTTTAGCAATCAGACCTACGTTCAGAGTGGTGCTTCTGGCACTATTGCAGAGATTCTGGGTGCTTACTATGATGTACGTAACCTGTCCTCATTAGCAACTGTCACTGACTTAGCAGGTTCTAGACTCACATGGGGTGTCAATTCTGGTGCGGCAACAAACGTTTATGGACATCGGTTAAGTAATATAACTAATAGCGGCACTATAACAAATACCTACGGTTTCCATGTTGGTGACATTACAACAGGTACTCAAACGAACACCCCATACAGCTTCTATGCCAGCGATGCTAATGCGATTGGATTATATAGTGCAGGCAAAGTAGGCATCAATCAAACCGCCCCGACTTCAATGTTAGACGTTGTGCCAACGAACAGCTCTACAATAGGTTCTATAATTAAAGGTGCAGCATCGCAGACGGCTAATTTAACTGAATGGCAAGATAGCTCAGCAAGCGTGTTAGCAGCAGTTACTGCCGCAGGTCGTCTTGGTATTGGCACTACGTCTCCACTAGGACCATTACATATTGATGCGGCGGCTAATGATTTCGTTGTTTATTCGACGATGACATCTGTTACCGACACGCTCGGAACTGCTCGTGGTATGAGTAACAGATTTCTTGTGACTCCAACTACTAACCCAAATACAACAAACCTTGGTGTTTCTTTTGAAACAGATTTAACATCCGCTCCGAGTTCTAGTTATCGTGCCATTAACAATATTCTAAAAATACCGTCAGGTAACTCGACAAGCTATACCTCCGTGGTTGGTCTGCTAAACCAACCTGTGCAAGCTGGCAATGGTTCTATCACCAGTCTTTACGGGGTGTTAAACCAACCTCTAGTATCGGGCGCAGCAACCGTAGCTAACATATTTGGACTATATAATAATCCAGAAATATCGGCAGCAGCGACTGTAACCAACGTCGTAGCGGACTATGCGATTTTAACAAACAACAATGCGTCCTCTACAATAACAAGCGGTTATGGAGTTAGGACATTGCTGCAAAATGTGGTGGGAACAATAACCAATGCTTACGGCGTATACGTCTCCGGCTCTGGAAGTGGTACGTTTACAAATACATATGGCTATTATGTAGGAGACATTACGACTGGAACCCAAACAAACACTCCGTTTAGTTTCTATGCTAGTGATGCAGGAACTCTAAACTACTTTGCTGGCAAGACTGGAATAAACCAAACAGCTCCGACTTCAATGCTCGATGTAGTTGCAAGTTCAGCAAGCACGATAGGCAACATTGTTAAAGCCGCAGCGAGTCAAACAGCAAACTTAACTGAATGGCAAGACTCTACTGGTACGGTATTAGCAAAAGTTGGAGCAACAGGTTTCTTCACTGCACCCGGTATTCGCTCTAACGCCTACAACTCAGAGGACAACTCCATCAGCATACTTGCTTATGATGGTGGCACTACCAATAGTTTCTATGATGGTTCAGGCGTTGTGAATCTTAAACTCACAGGCTCTACGGGCGCAATCTTCAATGACAGCGGTGTCTCCACAATGGACTTCCGAATGGAAGGTGACACAAATACCCACTTGTTTTTCTTAGATGCTTCTGCTGACAAGGTGGGTATAAACCAGTCAGCCCCGGCAGCCAAGCTTCACGTTACAGCGGAAGCTACTGGTGATGAGGTTCATAGAATTGAGACTGTTGCCACGAATGATGATGTTGCTGAAGGTGTTTATCAATATAGAGCAACTACCACTGATAATACTGCTACGACAATAGCTACTATCCCCGTACCATCATCAACAACACTTGGTATGCACATTACGATTGTTGCACGCAGGACGGGTGGTACTGCTGGTACTGCCGAAGACGGTGGGTTCTTTGAATTGGCTTCTCAGTATAATAATTTATCTGGCGTGGCTACAGTCATTAGCGGCGATACGTCTTTGTTTGCAGTTTCAAATACGGCAACATGGTCAATAAGCACCGCTGGTGATGGAGCTGGTAATGCTCTTGTCAAGGTTACTGGCGATGCTGATACTAATATCACTTGGCACGCAACAGTAAGGATTTATAAGGTAGGAACTTAAGGAGAATAATATGAAAATCAAATCATGGATACTAGCAGCACTAATGACAATGGCAATCGCGGCAAAGGCAGCGACCTATGTCGTTACGGTGACTTTCCCGGAAGAGAAGGTGGTAGCTTACGCTACGGCAGCCGGCTGGAAGGCTAACACTGTAACGGTGGGCGAGGACGGGCAAGAGGTCAGCACCCCAAACCCTGTCAGCGCC
>Ga0172373_10002981_pt1 | contig 25269 bp, 23 predicted proteins | sample Lak10m_2_FD_114546 | JGI IMG/M metagenome (GOLD analysis project Ga0172373, IMG submission 114546) | Freshwater microbial communities from Kabuno Bay, South-Kivu, Congo - kab_092012_10m | ecosystem: Environmental > Aquatic > Freshwater > Lake | place: Democratic Republic of the Congo...
CGATGATAATGAACTTCTTTCAAAATCTCTGGCGCAAGGTCTAGGTGAATAGTCATTTTGCCATTTTATCAGACCCGCAACCACCCCGTTTTAAAACCGCAATTTGTGACCGTGTTCAGTATATATAAGCACTCATGTTACTTTAATTACCCCATTAATCGTATTGTTATATGTAACCATCGAAATAAAAAAAGAGTGATTTTTTTACATCACTCTTTTCCAAAAAAGAATTAGTCACGGCAGAAAAATAACTTTTCGGATTCGTAGTATGCTTGCGAAATTTCTAAGATGAGTAACTAGGGATTCTGAAAAATCTTCTTTGTCTTTCGGCATGATCAACCTCCATTAAAGTTTTGACTATCCCATCAACGCACTCAATGCCAAACACGGAGTCGCATCGCCTTTGCGGCCTGAATTCCATGTGACGATCAAATCCTTTTTGGCGCGGGTAATACCCACGTATAACAGCCGCAGGCGTTCGCGGGAGTAATCTTCGCGGGCAGAGATGCTGGCGGCGCCTTCTTCGTACCAGTCAAATTCGCCAGCGGAGAGGACGGCTTTGAGCTGCGCGAGCGCTTCGGCTTCGAGGTTCAAACTGTTGCGGATGAACCACTTCTCCGAGATGTAACGGTCATATGGCTGGAGCGAGGGGAAATCATAATTGTTCACACTCAACATGTACACGCGATCCCACTCCAAGCCTTTGGCTTTGTGCATGGTCGTCACCACCACTTTGCCTTTGTGCGCCTCAGGGTTGAATCCCGAATCGTCTGACGAGAAACCGATGAAGCGGCGTTCATTGCGTGCGATGACTCCTAATTCAGCAGTCAATTCGGGCAGACGCCAATCTGTATGGTCGTTGGCAGCTTGGCGAAGTACCAGCGCAAGCTTATGCGCCAACGCGAGGTCTGCTGCATCGGTGAATAATTCCTGAGCGAGAGTCAGGATCAATTGGTCGATGGGAAGTGTGACCGCATTCAACCAGCGATTGACTGCGACTTTGAACAGGCTCAACTCTTGGATAACTTCCTCTTCCGCTTCTGCCTCACTGAGAGTTGACAGCCAGTCATGATCTTGGTTCGGCGCTACAAAAGTTTCCGCCTCTCCGACCTTGCGCAAGAGTTCCGCTGTGACAGCGAGTAATGCTTTTTGCGATGCGGCAAGACCTTTGTCTTCTGTCAAAGAATCATCGCGCCAATCCCGTCTCCACACCTGATAGGCGCGGGATAACTTTGTGGGGGAGGTCGGGTCGGACAGATATGCAATGACGTTGGCAATTGCGCCTGCCGCCACGCGAGTTTTGTTCGTGCTGGCGAGAACGTCCACGTACTCGATCTTGTGTCGCTTCAACGCTTCGATGACTTCAAATCCGCGGGTGTTGCGGGGGACGAGTACTGCAACTGTCGAATCCTGATGATCTGGCAGCCACTTCTTGATCGAGTTGACGATGGCCTCGGTCTCTTCTTCGGGAGTGAATTTCTTGCTGATGAGGCGAATCGCTTCGGGGTCGGCAGGTGGATTGGGTTGCGGGTCTTCGGGAGAAGTGGCTTGGATGTGGGGAATGCTCAAGGCGTCGCGGCAGGCTCGGGCAGGGTGGGAAGCGTTCGTCCAGTCAATCAGATAATTTGCCAGCTCAATGATGTGCGGCTGCGAACGTCCGCTGACAGGCAATTCATTTTTATAATCCGCTTCGCTGGCGATGAAATTTTTGAGCAGCTTCGGATTCGCCGTGGTGAAGGTTTCAAAGATGGCTTGGTTGGGGTCGCCGACGCGCACCCAATTGCCGTGCCCAGCCAAGAGGCGCAAAATATTTTCCTGAATTTCGCTCGAGTCCTGCGCCTCATCTTCGAGGATGTAGGGAAAACGATATTGCAGGCGCGCGAGATATTCGGGATCGGATTGCAAAATTTTGTAGGCGAGCGCGATGAGGTCATCAAAGTCCACTGCGCCGCGATAGCGCAAAGCTTGCTGATATTTGTCGTAGATCCACCAGCCCATTTCCGCAAGTGGAAGCGGCGCGGGCGCATTATTCAATCTTTGGCGCAGGTCTTCGGGGGTGATGGCAAGATTTTTACACGAACGAATGAAGGCGAGCGCAAGGCTGTGCGCGAGGTCGGGCAGTTGTTGGCGGCGCACCCAATCACGTTTTGAGTCATCGAGGTCGGTACCAAAATATTCATCGAGATGGTTGGGGAAGGTGGTGAGCCACGCGTTCGCCGCCTCCTTGCGGATGAACTCGGCTTCGCGTTCGTCCACGATTTGAAAGCGTTCCTCTAACCCTGCCAGAGCAGGCTTCTCGCGGACAATGTCATGCGCGAGTCCGTGCAGGGTTCGCACGCGATAACCGAGGTGCGGAATGAGTCCGCGCGCCTCGATCATCTTGCCGATGCGCGCCGAGAAATTATCCACCGCCGAGTTGACGAGGGTCACGATGAGCACATCCTGATCGGTGGCGATTGCGCCGCTGGTGATGAGTTGCGCGGCGAGCGCCGAAAGGGTGAAGGTCTTTCCAGACCCAGGCACTGCGGAAATGCCGAGCTTGCCGCCGCGATAGCGGAGGATGTCTTCTTGGGAGGGTCGGAGGGTGAAGTTATTTAGTGTCATGTGCAGAGGTGTCAGGTTTCAGGTGAGGTAATTGTAATGGCAATGTTTCGTTGCGCCCGCCGTGGGGTAAACCCCACTATGGTTGCGAAGGCGGCTGAAGCCGCCTAGTCCGCTTTAGCGGGCTTTGTAAATGTAGCGGGGTGGTTTATCACCCCGCGGTGCGAAGGTCAGCAAGACCGCTCATTTTTCGAAAGACTCATCATCCATCATTTCCATTGCAGGAATCCACGTCCCCTCCGCGTGATGCTTTTTCTGATCGTGGATATATCGCACCACGGCGGATAAATTTCTCTCGCCAAAACTAAACACGCCGTAAGCATCCTGCCAATAAAACTCAAAATCACCTGGTCTTACGACATGGTTGATGAAATGGGAACTATTCCCTTTTACATCTCCAATGAATTTTGCTGGCGCAAGTTTAGGCGGAATGGAAACTGCCAGATGAATGTGGTCTTCGATTCCGCCAAGCGCGTGGACGATGCCGTCCATTTCCAACGCCTTCGCGGCAATCGCGCGATGCAGTTGTGGCTCAAGAGCAGAGTCAATAAGAGGCAAGCGATTCTTTGTGCCCCATACGAAATGGTAATAGAGTTTCCAATAAGACATCCCTAGCGTGCTTCTCCTGAATTCATATCCACCATCATTACCGAAGTATCGACAGCTTCAAAATCACTTCCTGTTAATACATCCAATAAATGCAGCATGTCGTTGTCCCAGCGTTCATCAGGTGCGCCGCTGACATACCAGTTCGAGCCGTTGTCTGCAAGGATGATGCCATAGGTTTTCATGGCTTGCAAAATGACCTGTAACTCCGTTGGGAATCCCGAGATGTCGTAATCTGCTTTCAAGCGAAAGCGCGCACCCATCGGCGGAATCCCATCTTGCGGGTCGGAGGTTTGATGGCGTGCAGGCCAGATATATCCCGCAGTCTCTTCCGCAGTAAATCTTAATGCGTGCCCGATCTTGCCTGCTGCAATTTCATCGTATCGAACCAGCCCTGGCAAAATCGGCAAGCCCGCTGCGTCGGCAGATGTCCACACATCGGGGCGCAGGGCATTAGAGTTCAAATCCCAGATCGCACCAGAGCCGCCGTTCAGTTGACCGTTCTCAATGCTGGCATCATAAATTTCATACAGAGTGCAGGTCTCGGCATCTACAACCAAAATATGATGATCGCTGCCCCATTCGCGCTGCGCATTTTCAGAGATGGGATATGGACCCGCGTCGGATTCGTCTGGATAATAGAACTCGCCTCCATACTTCGGGACAGTTGATCCTGCTACGGTATTAAATGGGATCCCGATCGGGCCGCCGTCCCATTCACCTGAGCCGAAGTCCATGTGGAAGGTTTCAGCGGTACCAATGCTGTTCGTCCACGAATCGGATTGCGGGTGGACGGGAAGCGAGTCTACGGGCGTGTTCCAGTAATTGTTCGCGGGGAACATCGGGCAATTCGCGATGTTTGCCTCTGTCACGATTTGTTCCTGTACAGTTGGTTCAACGGCTTGGATCTCTTCTTCGGTAGGAACGGGTGCGGAAGTAGGCTCTCCTCTGTTGGGTGAAAAATAATTACAGGCAAGGGTGGCAAGAAATAGAACAATAACGGGTACTGCTGTTTTTCTACTCATAAATACCTCTAATTGAAATGCTTACGGCAACATGCCGCAGCCTTCGAATCCGTTATAGACATTGCCAGAATAAATTTTTCTCTGAACCAGCCTTGCAAGGGATTCGGCTTCTTTATTAAACTTGTAGGGGTCAGCCTAAGGTGGGTGCAGTCTTTTCTTTATTGAGTGTCCATTGTTTCCAGAGCAGGAATCCGATGGTGAGGGTGTTGATTAGTATGGCGATCGGTACTACGTTTTGTGCAGGGACGTTGAACAGGTAGGGGGCGTATGCGAGCAGGGATATGACCTGATATGCGATCGGTACGAACCAGGTGCCTGGCAGGAAGAATGCGAGGAGCAGCGAGAAAATATCGGCGGGATAGAAATAGCGGTCGTGCATTTTGGGGAGCAGGAAGGGAGTCAGCGCGAGGGAGATAAGTGCTGCGAGCGTGAGAATGCCCGGGGTGAGGGAATATGCCTTTCGTCCGCCGACCAGCATCCAGACCAGAAGAAGAAGCGCCGCTAGCGGAATCCCGATCACCAGTGATGCGTTGTAGTCATTTGTCGAAAGGAAGAAGTAAAAGTTCGGCGCGTTCATCGAGGTTTTGGTGAAGGTTTCCCCTTGCGCTCCGTATGTGGAGAATAAGGAAAAGATCGGACGTCCGGCAAGAACAGCCGGGATTTGAGCCATGAGATAGGCAAGCGGGACGAGGAAGAACTCATACCAGCGGATCCGTTTTTTGAAGAAGAGCAGGCCGAGGAGCGGCCCGAAGAAGATACCTTGCGCTTTGACTGCGACGGACAGGCCGAATGCGAAGAGGGCTGCACTCGTCCGCTGCTGGAGAAGGAAAAGGAGTGCGAGCAGAAGGAAACAAGTGTAGAGCGAATCGGTTTGCCCCCAAAATGAACTGTTGACCATGATGGTTGGCGCGAGCCAAAAGAGGAGGGCTGCCAGCAAGGGGCGTCTGCCTTCAGGGAATTGTGTTTTGACGATGCGGTGAACGATGAAGGTATTGAGAATATCAAAGGTGATGGGGATGAGTTTGATGGCTATGATCTTTGGCAGAAAGCCTTTTGTGAGGGTGGCGAGCGCAAGCAGGTAAATAAAGGGTGGGTTGTACCCGAATGATTGGCTGGCCAGTGATGGAAGGATGCCCTGTGCGGCGATCATGTCGTACCAGACAAAATATCCAAACCTCATGTCCAGCGTTGTGGCTGGGATGAAGATCACACGCAGCGCAAGGCCGAACGCAAATAAAATGGAAAAGGAGAGGGTGGCAATGAATTTTTTTCGTTCCATTGATCAACTCGTTTGCTGGAGAATATGTTGGAATGCCCGCAGCAGCACGCCGCGTCCTTCAAAGCCGGACTCGCCCAGGTCAGACATTGCCAAAATGATCCGTTCTCGGCACCTGCTAAGCAGGCCGCCGACCAGCCTAGCGAGAGATTCGGTTTCTTTTGTGACTTCGTCCGTGTCTGTCCACAGGCGGCCGGGGGAGGCATCCCATTCGCGGGAAAGCACATAGGGATGTGTGAGCGGTTGCGAAAGGCGTTCCACCCATCCACTGGAACCTGGGTCGATCCAGAATTGGATGGCGGCGGGGCGGTTCATCATCAGGAAGGTGTAGGCGGGTGCGACCAGCACGGCATCTTTATTCTCGCTCCGCCATGATTCCAAATATTGCGCTGCGATCACGCCGTCTGCGAGCATGGTGAGATATTCCCGTCCAAGGTCAAAACCTGACCGGTCTCCAAGACCTGTCAGGTTTGTTGTGGAAGGCTCCATCGCGTTGCGGAATTTTTTGATCGATTCGATCAGGCTGGCTGCAATGCGTACTGCGTCCATGTTTTCGTGGAATCCGTAATCAGGCTGGGAGATCACTTCGCCGAATAATTTGCGCATGTAAAAATCCAACGGCAGCAGGGCGTCTCCGCGATAATTTATCAGCCACAAGCGCAGGTTGGAGTAGCGTTCGCCGAGCGCGTAGGTGATGCGTTCCTGCATTTCGGGTTTGATCTCTTCAAAGGTCGAAAGCCGAAGGTCTTTTTGATGATAGACAATGTCGGTCAGCAGTTGCGCGCGCACAAGATCGGTATTTAGGGTGAACATGAATGCATGGGCAACATCAAATTTATTGGGATGCACATTCCAGTGCGGATGGGCCAGCACAGAGAGGGTGAGCAATGTTTGGCTGGCAGTTTCATCGCGCAGTGAGCGCGAGGGACGATTCGTCCGCCACGGGATTTTCTTTTCCTCGAGGCGGTTTGTGATCGAGAAACGCAGCGCATCCGAAAGATACGGCGCGAGAATGACGATCTCTGACGGCGGCACGCCTTCTTCAAGAAGCTGCATGACCCTGCCGACCACCTGATCGAGCATTTCAGGGTAAAAGCGCGACGTCAATATCTCGAAACCCCGCTCGTTGCTCGTCGGTGGGATCTGTCTTTCAGCGGAGAGGATCGCAGAGACCAACCCATCGGATAATTCGATGATGGACTCAGAGGAGACAAAACTTTCATTGAGCGAAATGACCTGATCACAATCCTCGCTCAGGGCTGCGCCGGTAGCTGCATCGCCGCCGAGGAAGTTTCGATACCCCGCTGCATCGTCGTAGATCAGCAGTGCAGATTGGAAATCTCCCATCCACTCGTGGATAATGTCATGTGCGCGCGGGACATCCTCTTCCACATTGTCGTAGATCAGGTGTTGATACTGACTTGTCAGGTAAGCTCGTGCCTGCGGTTGAGGCCAGAGTACATTTGCGAACACTTCCAATTGAAGAGAGAAATCCAGTAAATTATTTTTGAGGCAATACGCTCGGAATAATAAAGCACATTCCTGTACATCGGCGTAGATACGGCGCTGGGCAGGGTCGCCAAACCAGGCTGAGTCCAGCCGTGCGGCGATCTCAGTATATGAAAAACCGACTACTGCTGCTTTGTTCAAGCCATCAATGATCTGGGAATACAGGCGATTGCGGTTGATGGTGAGGGATTGGAAGTAGCCCTTCTCTTCGATCAGAGGACGCACCAGATGCGCCATGTAGTATTGCGCGGTTTCGAGTGTGAGGAATGCGGGCGGCAGCTGCGGGTTTTTGAATCCAGCGGTTTCTGCGGCGATGGGCCAGAACAGATCACACATGCGTTTGGCGAGACCGCCAATGGTTGCCGAAGTCACTTCTCCGCCCGCTCTTCGGTCTGGACTGTACAGTAGGTCAAGGTAGGGCTCCTGCAGCGTCCGCTGGGGAGTGAGCATGAGGATCGTATCAGCGGGAACACCTTGATCAAGCAGGTAGCGCATCCGCTCCACGCCTGCGGTGGTTTTTCCCGTCCCTGCTATACCGCGTACGAAGAGTTTTACGTCGAGGGGAGATTCAACTACTTGTTGTTGTATCAGGCTGAGGCGAGGAGTGAACGGATCCATATGGCTAGGGTACAGGAGTGCAGTCGATTTGTCAACTATTTGTAAGCGGCATTGAATAATCAGAATGCTATACTTTTAAAACATCATCAATGGAGCCATCTATGAAAAAATCTTTTCCTTATATTTCTTTTTTGTTTATCGCTCTGACTGCTATTGTTATATCTGCTTTTGCCCCGATGAGAAAGCCCGCCCTCACGCCTGACGCACCTCAGGCATCCCCTGCTTCTGCTGCTCAATCTGCACAAGATGTTTATGACGTGGAGATCATTGTGCTCAATTTGTTTAATGTTGATTTGAATGCAGGCACCTATTCTATGGACTTTTACCTTATGCTCACATGTGAGGATACCCCCTGTCAACGGGAGCCAGAATGGGATGTGTTGAACAGCACTTCCGGCCTGAGTGTTGAAGATCAGGGAGTGAATGTGCCCTTTGAGTATTACGAATATCGCGTCAAAGCCGATATGATCGGCAGGGTGGATTATAAATTTTACCCATTTGACTATTTATATATTGATGTATACGTTGAAGATAAATCATACGACTCGAGCCAGATGTCTTACGAATACTTGGGGATTTCGGTTGACCCGAATCTTTTTAACCCTGCGGGCTGGATCCATAATGGTGATTATGACGGCGGCGAAACCCATGTCATTTTTTATGGAGACCCCGCGCTGACCTATGAGCGGCTGAATATGTGGCTGTTTCTTGAGAGAGACTGGTTCGGCGCTTTTATGAAAACCGTCTTTGCCGCTATCGTGATAGTAATGGTCGGTATGCTCTCCTATTTAATGAAAGCGGATGCCACGACGGAACGCCTTGCACTGGTTTCTTCCACCATGGTTGCAATCGTTCTATATCACATTTCGCTGGTGGCAGGAGTTCCCGCCACTGGGTATCTGACTTTTATCGATAAGTTCATGATCTCTACCTACCTGATCGTGTTCCTGTCCCTTGTTGTTTCCGTTATGATGATGGTGTATGTAAATGCGGTACATCAGGAGAAGGCAGAGCATCTCCATTCATGGACCCGCTGGCTGGTACCCTCGTTTTGGATTGTGATCATGGCATTTGTTTTCATCTTTGAGCTTATCATTCCTTATAATCAATTGCTGGCGAATTCGTTATAAAAAATGGCAACAAGAAAGCCCCGCGCCTATCTTGGCGCGGGGCTTTCTTGTTTATCCCAAATGTTTTCCGAAGAATTTCTTTGCTCGTTCCCAGGCATCCTTTGATGCTTCAGGAATGTAAACGCTTGGATCGCTATCGCGGAAGAAGGCGTGACCTGAGTTTGGATACATAATGACCTCATGCTCCACGCCGACCTCGTCAAGGAGTTTATCAAATTCTTCCACAGTTCCAGCAGGAATGGAAACATCCGCATCACCGAAAAAACCCAGCACGGGTGCTTTTAGCTTCGTTCGTAATTGATCAAAGATGGTTTGCATGCCGCCGCCGTAGAAAGTACAGACCGCATCCAGTGGACGGGCGGTGCTCAACGCGAGAGACATGCGCCCACCGAAACAAAAACCAACGCTGCCGATTTTGCCGTTGCAGTCAGATAAGTCTTTTAGCGCATCGAACATAGTTGCTAGTTCCGCAGGCGCGGTAGGTGCGTATTTTTGCACCAGCTTCATGGCCGTATCGCCATCCCCAAGCGGGGCAAGCTCGCCGTGATACAGGTCGGGTGCAAAGGCGAGGTAGCCTTCCTTTGCGAATCGGTCTGCGATCGATTTAGTCTGTGCATCCAATCCCCACCATTCCTGAATAACGATCACAGTAGGGTAAGGACCTGCGCCAGCAGGTTTTGCAAGATAACCGTTTTTTGTTAGTTCGCTCATGATTTTTTATCCTGATGGTGTGACTGTTTCTTCTGGTAAGGGGGTAGCTTCGCCGCTGGCATCTGTGGAGGTCGTGTCGCTTCCATACGTACCGCCATAGCCTGAACTGCATACGGCTGCGTTATCTTGCAGCAGGCAGCCTGTTAAATATCCGCTGTTGAGAGTATCTACAAGAAGGATTGTATTCTCAATACTGTCGGAAAGCAGGACAAGTTGATTCCCTTTGTTGGTTGCGTTAAACAGCAGGATGCTGTTGCCGTAAATGCCAATATCGCCAAACCCGGGCACGGTGATGAATTCACTTCCATCTTCCAATGTGAGGTCGAATTTTTTGATGAAAGGCGCGAGGTCTTCGTTGGGGGTGTATAAGCCCAAAATGATGGCGTCACCATTGTTCGGCACCGAGTCCACGAATTCAACGGTAACGTTCATGGTTTGCAGGGCGGCTTGCAATCTTCCCAGTGCGGCTACCATTTCTGCAGTCTTGGAAAGGTCGGAGGAAAGATACACCTGCACGGTTTTGCCGCTATACAAAAACGGGAAGTTATTGAGCGTGATCTTTTGCTTGCCCGAAAGTGCAAAGTCTGCCAGGTTACCGATCAAGGCTGCATTGTCTGAATAGTTTTCATAGGGCGATGACAGGAATGTGAAATCGCCGAACGCGATGACATTCCCATCCGCACTGATCGCTGCACCGCCTTGAGCGGGATCATTCGCATCATTTGCGGACGAGAAGGTTGATTCTGCTCCTCGAAGCAGGATCAACCCTGAGGGCGATTCGACCGAGTGTGTTCCATACAGGGCAACTTCTTTAAGTCCAAATGCCAATTCACTTTTTGCGAATTCGTCAAAGAAAACGTTGCGAAAGTTGCCTTCGTTCTTCTCAAGGTTATAGAGATAATCGTTGTTGATGGAGATGCCGAACGACGCCAGCAGAGGATTGACTGCGTTAACATCCCCATATGTGATCGGGTTGCCGCTGACGTAATCGAAGTAAAGAGAATAGCGTGTGGCGTCTGTGAAGACCAGCAGTCTGCCGCCACGATCTGCAAAGTTCTTAAGGATGCGGATTTCATTCACTGAGTAAGGCAGGGACGGGGATAGGGTGATATACGAGCTGGCATACTTAAGTTGATACTCAAGCAAGGTCGGGTCGCTGGAAAAATCCACCCGTCCGCCGCGCTGTTTGATATCGCTTACCAGAGAGTCGACTTCTGACATCGAGAATTGATTGCCGTGGATCGTGTCCATAAGAACTACGCCGCTATACTGTTTTACATCTTCTACGTTCAATGGCGCAGATTTGACAGGCGCCGATGGAGCGCTAAAGGATACGTAGTCCGGTGTTGAAATTACTGGCCGTTGTGCAAACCCTCGATAGAACCATAGTCCGCGCAAAACGACCGGCAGGATCAAGGCGGCTAACGCGATGAAGATAAAATTCTTTTTCATGTCAGCCTCCGTTATTTGACCGGTAGTGGGGGAATGTAAAGCAGGTAGGTGCCCGCTTCGTTCGGGTACGGCATGATCATGCCATCCGGGCTTTGGATAAAGAATGGATATGCAGACCCGCTCCCGTATACTGAAAGTTGATAAAGATCCTTTGCTTCGTAATTGGCAACTTTCGCGAGCGATGCCGCTTTTTCAATGGCATTGGTCTCCGTTCCAATTTCATCGGCAATGCCAAGGCGGACGGCATCTGTGCCAGCCCAAATCTGCCCCGTGAAGATTACTTCAGGTCCAGCGTTGAGTTTTCCATCGCGTCCCAGTCTTACGGCTTCAAAGAATCCCTGCTTTACCATTTCGATCTGGCGCATGTCCGAATCGCGCGGCGCGCCCCACAGCTTGTAGGGACCTGTTGAAATGATGTCTTCAAAAATAAAAGGGGCGGGAGGCAGGTAGCCGATCACGCCGATGTTTCCCACGAGCGATGTCGGCTTGGCATAAATGTAATCGGTGTTGACGGAGAGATAATACGCCCCGCTTGCCGCCATCCCATTGACAGCCGTCACAACGGGCTTCTTTTCACGCAGCCGTGTCAATTCCATGTAAACGGCCTCGGTGTCCACCACGGTGCCGCCGGGGCTGTCAAATGCCAACACAACCGCGCGGATTTCAGGGTGGTCAATGGCGTAGTGGATCTGAGTGATCATATCTTGCGCCGTGTACGAATAAATTGCGTCATTTAAGTGGATGACGCCGATCACAGGCTTGGGTACGGATGCTGCTATCAAGATACCGATAATCAGCGGAAGGGCAATCCATAACAAGCTGTTGCGAATATTTTCCCATTTTAATTCGGCTGCACTCATACCTGCTCCTTTGGGGTAGGGATTGATTTCCATCAGCATATACGAGAAAAGAAGGTTTGTCAACAAGGTTGTGATTGAAAAGGAAGTACAGTATATTTGGCCAAAATTACTGCGTGATCGGTAAAAATCAATTCATTCATCCAGGAGATATTCTTATGCCTACCCCTTTGAAAGCTGCTGCAAAAGCCGGTGCAACTGCTGCAGGCACCAGCACCTCATACGTCAAATTTTCAGACAAGCTGACAGGCTCGATCAACGACATCGTCAAGATCATCGAACAGCACAAGGAAATGATCGATTCGATCCAGGAGATCGCGCTTGAACTTACCTCTTCCATCGGTTCCCTGCACGCACTGACGGTCAAATACGCCCGTACGGCAAACGCTATTTTGGATGTGTTGCTGCCCATCCTCAAGAACCTGCCCCTCATTCCAAAGAATATTATGGATATGCTTGTCAACCTCGAAAGCATCACCCAGAAGATTATCGACAACGAGACCAACACATCGAAGACTATTACCGATGTCCGCTCCGGATTGCAGACAGGTGACGCGAATAAATTAAAGGCACATGCCGGCCAGCTGCAGGAAGTGACCAAAGCCATCACCGCTATCATCCCCAAGCAGGGATAGCCGCCTCTTCCTTAATCTGTCGCTCGATTCACCTCTTTGGGCGGACAGCACTCTTGGGCATTTTCCGCCCAAAAATCGTTGACAGGTGTGCCCACACGCATGTATAATACCGTCCGCTTCAGCCCCGGCTGTAAATAACCGGGGCGGTTGCCTGTAAATAACCCAGCTTCCCCACAGTTCGGCGTAGAGTATCCTGAGCAAAGACGCAGGGCTCCGCAGAACGCGCGGCGAAGTGATGACTGGAGAAAAATAAATGAGAACTGCAATCGTTGAAAGTGGCGGCAAACAGTACCGCGCCGTCGAAGGCTCCACCATTGATGTGGATCGCCTTGCCTACGAATTAGGCAAATCGTTTGACTTTGACCGCGTCCTGATGGTGATTGATGAAGAAGCCGTTCTGGTTGGAACCCCGACCGTTGGCGAATTCACAGTTTCTGCCACAGTTGTGGAACATGTCAAGGGCCCCAAGGTTGTTTCCTTCAAGTATCGTCCCAAGAAACGCATCCGTGTAAAGGGTGGCCATCGCCATCAATACACCCGTTTGATGATCGATTTCATTGGCAAGGCCGGCGAAGAACGAAAGGCTGCCAAGAAGCAGACTGCACCGAAGGTTGAAGCAGCTGAGGTGAAGGAAGAAGCCAAGGTTGAGAAGAAGGCCAAGGCGCCGAAAGAAGCGGCCGCGAAAAAACCAGCAGCCAAGAAGACTGAGAAGAAGTAGAGGTAAATCATGGCACATAAAACAGGTGGCGGGTCAACCCGCAACGGTAGAGACAGCAATGCCCAGCGCTTGGGTGTAAAGCGTTACGCCGGGCAGTTTGTGCTTTCCGGCAATATCCTTGTCCGCCAGCGCGGCACCAAGATCAAGCCGGGCATTAATGTATTGGTCGGCAAGGATGATACTCTTTTCGCGATCGCGGACGGGATCGTCATGTTTGATGTCGTTCACGGACGTAAGCGCGTCAATATCATTCCGGCTGAGGTGGAATAATGAAAGCAGACATCCATCCTACAGTTTATGACGCACAGGTAACCTGCGCTTCCTGTGGCAAGACGTGGATCACCACATCCACGAAAAAGGAACTGCGCATCGATGTGTGCTCCAATTGTCACCCGTTCTTCACGGGCGAGTCTGCAAGAATGTTGGACGTCGAAGGTCAGGTAGACCGCTTCTACAAGAAGCTTTCCGCCCGCCAGACCTACGTGGAACAGCAAAAGGTCAAGGAAGAGTCTTTGAACTCTCCCGATCGCTCTATTGACGATCTGGCCCTTGCCCCTCGCGCCGCCGAATCCCTCAAGAAGGCTGGTGTCTTGACCATTGGTCAGATCCTTGCCAAGCTTGCTGAAGGCGATGCCTCTCTGTTGGCGATTGCTGGTTACGGCCAGTCTGCTCTTACCACCACCAAGAAGAAGCTCCGCGCTCTGGGCTTTGAACTTCCCGAAGCCCCCAAAGTGGAAAAGCCTCCGAAAGCTGAAAAATCCGCTGAAGCTGAGACTGAACCCGAAGCAGGCGAATAATCTCTTTCAGGGCATTGCTCACAGGGCTTTGTCCACAGGACTTTGTCAGAGATAAGTTTCTCAGGTAAACTAGACAGGCAGATGCAAAAGCGTCTGCCTGTTTTTATACTCCAACAATGTCATTGCTTCGCAGTTTCGCAGTGACGAGAGGTTTTATGCGTCATACACACGGTTCCATTGAAGTTGTCTGTGGCTCGATGTTCAGCGGTAAGACGGACGAATTGATCCGCAGGCTGATACGGGCCACCATCGCCAAGCAAAAGGTGCAGGTCTTCAAACCTGCCATCGACGTGCGTTATGCAGTTGAAAAAGTTGCCTCCCACATGGGTTCCACTTTTGATGCGATCCCTGTTGAAAAGGCCGCTGACATTCGTTCAAAACTTGAAGCGGATACAACCGTCGTTGGAATTGACGAAGCCCAGTTCTTTGACCCCGAAGTTGTATCTTTGGCAAAGGAACTTGCCGCTCACGGTGTCCGCGTGATCGTAGCAGGATTGGATACGGACTTCCGCGGTGAACCGTTTGGCTCCATGCCTGCGTTGATGTCTGAAGCCGAGGATGTTTTAAAACTCCATGCCATTTGCATGGTCTGCGGTGAAAACGCCTCGCGCACACAGCGTCTGGTCAATGGCAAGCCAGCCCGTTATGATGAACCGATTGTGATCGTTGGTGCCTCTGAAATGTACGAAGCGCGCTGCCGCCAGCATCACGAAGTCCCCTGATAGTGGGGGCGAGGTCCCCGATAATTTTTACTCAAGTGTGCGATAGGAAGAAATCATGCAAGATTACAAAGACGTACTCTCCGAAATATTGATCGATGCAGAAGCCTTGCAGGCGCGCGTCAAGGAACTTGGCGCACAGATCAGCGCAGATTATGTGAATGAGGACCTGTTGCTCATCTGTATATTGCGCGGCGGCGTACCCTTCATGGTTGACTTGAGCCGCAGTATCACTACCCCGCATATGATGGACTTCATGGCTGTTTCATCCTATGGCGCAGGCAGACGTGAGTCCGCAGGTTCGGCGCGTGTGACTCTCGATCTGCAGACGGATATTCGCGGAAGGAATGTTGTGCTTGTAGAAGATATCGTTGATAGCGGTCATACTATCGCCTCTGTTTTGCAGTTGCTGGAGACCCGCCAGCCAAAGTCCCTCAAAGTCTGCGCCCTGCTTGATAAGCCAGAGCGCCGCGAAGCACATGTTCCTGTTGATTACCTTGGCTTTACCATCCCGAATAAATTCGTGTTTGGTTACGGTCTCGATCTCGATGAATACTATCGAAACCTGACATTCGTCGGCGTGGTTGACCTGGATAAATACAAACCATCTTCCTAACAGCCTGACTTGGCTGGGGAAATATGAACGAAGAAACTGCCAATTCTGAATCACAAAGATCGCCATACTCAGGCCGTTGGGTTGCCCTCGTGCGTGGACGTATTGTTGCACAAGGCGGTACTCCCGAACAGGCCATGCGCGCATCGCTTTCCAGCCGCTTTAAAGAAAAACCAGAGATCATTTTCATGCCACTCCCTTTTACATTGCCTCCTTTGCTCGATAGGATAAAAGATGCTCTGCCCCCCGAACAGGAGATTTACCTTGTCGGTGGCGCAGTGCGTGATCTTTTAACTTCTCGCCTCTCGCCTGACTTTGATTTTGCTCTGCCATCGAACGGCATTTCGCTCGCCCGAAAAGTTGCCAACACCCTCGGCGCTGACTTTTTGCCCCTCGACGATGAACGGGATACAGGCCGTGTCGTTGTCACAAATGGAGACGGTACCCGTACCTTTCTCGATTTCGCCACCTACCGCGGACCGAACCTGGAAGAGGACTTGCGCGCCCGCGATTTCACCATCAATGCTTTGGCGTTGAATCTGCGCGATAACACCATCATCGACCCGTTGGACGGCGCAAAAGATATTCGCGCCAATCTCATCCGCGCCTGCTCGCCAACTTCCTTATCCGATGATCCCGTCCGCATTTTGCGCGCGGTGCGCCAGGCTGCCGCTTTTGGCTGTAAGATAGACAAGCCTACTCGTGAATGGATGAAACAATCTTCCGACCAGCTTGGGCGTATTTCTGCAGAGCGACTGCGTGATGAAGTCTTCAAGATCCTGCAAGGCCCCAAGGCCGATGCATCCATCCGCGCATTGGAAATGCTCGGCGTGCTTCAATATCTAATGCCCGAGCTTCTCAAAATGAAGAGTGTGGAACAATCCCTGCCGCATATCCATGATGTGTGGACCCACACACTGGCAGTTTTGGATTATCTTGACAACATTATCTCTGGTCTGCGCGTCGGTTATGATGCCGACAAGACCAATGACATGTTCACGGGGTTGCTTGGCTTGCGCCTGGGGCGTTTCCGCGAACAGATCGCGCAACACTTCGAGCGCCCACTCAATATTGACCGCTCACATCGCTCCCTGCTTTTCTTTGCAGCCTTGTATCATGATGTTTGCAAGCCTGACACAAAAACAGTTGATGAGACGGGTCGCATACGTTTCTTCGATCACGACATGCAAGGCGCCGAGGTTGCCGCCGAACGTGCGCGGTCGTTTAATCTCAGTAATGATGAAGTGGATCGTATTCATACTATCATCAAGCATCACATGCGCATCCATTTTTTCGGCAGCCGTTTGTTGAACGAAAAACAAACCCCGTCGCGAAAAGCCATTTACCGTTTCTTTCGCGATACTGGCAAGGCAGGCATTGACCTCATCCTGCTGGGCCTTGCCGATTTGCGCGGCACTTCCGCCAACGAGCTTACACTTGAAACGTGGACAGCCTATCTCGATGTTGCGCGCATCCTGCTTGAAAATTATTGGGAACGTCCCGAAGAGGTGGTTGCTCCGCCGCGTCTTTTGGATGGATATGAGCTGATGAAAGAATTGGGACTTACGCCCGGCCCCATCATTGGCCAGTTGCTGGAGACTATTCGCGAGAATCAAGCCGCTGGAAAAATCGAGAACCGCGAGCAGGCTCTGGCTTTTGCCCGCGAAGAAATGGCGAAAGGACCTTCGGCTGGTGAAGCATGAACTATGTATTCTTCGATCTTGAGTCTCAAAACCTGTTCGACGACGTTGGCGGACGCGGCAATATTGAAAAGTTGAAAGTCGCCTGCGGCGTCACCTACTCTACCGAGAAAAATGATTTCACGGTTTATTGGGAAAAGGATGTCCCTGCCCTGATCGCAGAACTAAAATCCGCGACGAAGGTCGTTGGCTTCAATTTACAAGGCTTTGACTATCTTGTGCTGAGACCTTATTCTCCTGAGACGCGCTTCGCTTCCATCCCGACCCTTGACATGCTCCTCGATCTGCAAAAGATTCTAGGCTTCCGCATCGGCCTCGACTCGATTGCCAGCGCTACGCTTGGCGCAATCAAAACAGCGGATGGCATAAAGTCAGTTGAATGGTTTCGCAACGGTGAATTGGACAAGGTCGCGGAATACTGCAAAGCGGATGTGGACATCACCCGTCGTATCTTTGAGTTTGGTCGCGATAACGGATATATTTTTTATAAATCTCGGCTGGGCAGCAAATTGAAAGTAGATGTGAAATGGAAGTAGCCTTATAAATTCCGTGCAATGCAGATAAAGAATTGGATAAATAAAATGGAAAACCAATCTGACAATAATATTGACCTATCCTATGACCGCAGCGGCACAGGCACGCCCCTGGTTTTGATCCACGGGTTTCCCCTCGACCTCTCCATTTGGGACAGCGTCGTCCCTTTGCTTGAAAACGATTTTGATGTAATAGTCCCTGACTTGCGTGGGTTTGGCGAATCCTCTACAGTGGATTCGCCTTATTCTATGTTGGATTTCGCGAACGACATTGCGGGCTTGCTCGATTTTCTCGGAATTGAGAAAGCCGCATTCGCAGGTCATTCAATGGGCGGGTATGTGGCGCTGGCTTTTGCCGAGGAATATCCAGACCGTGTCAGTGGGCTGGCCTTGGTCTCTTCGCAGGCTGCGGCTGATGCTCCCGAGAGAAAGGCTGGTCGGTACAAAACTGCACGGGATGTGGCTGAAAGAGGAGTGGATGTTGTGGCTGAAGCCATGACGCCCAAGCTTTCGGCAAATGAAAAAGTGCAGGAGTTTGTAAACCTATTGATAAAAACCCAGAGTCGGGATGGTGTGATCGGTGCGTTAAAGGCCATGGCAGAGCGGGAAGATTTTATGGATATTCTTCCTCAATTTGAATTCCCAGTGATATTGATTCATGGGGATGCCGACGCGCTCATTCCGATTGATCGGGCGAAGGAAATTAAGTCTGCATTGCCTGCGGCGCAGTTGGTCAAGCTGAAGAAAGCGGGTCACATGCCGATGATGGAATTCCCAAAGGAAACTGCTGAAGCGTTGAAAAAATTGAAGTAGGATTTTTTGCTAAGACGGTTGCAAAAAGCACATCCGCCACTCTCAAAGTGGCGGATGTGCTTTTTGATCAGAATTAGGCTTGTGGTCAAAAAGGAAGCGGTTGTGTTTTGCTGACGAGCGAATCAGTTTTTTTTAGCTTCGATCTGTCTATCGAACTGGTCCGCCTTACCATTTTCTTGATGTGCGCAACTAGTACTCCGCTGGGCACAGGTTTGACGAGGAAGTCGTCAGCTCCTGCATCCAACACGCTGGCTACCATGCGAGGATCGTTGATGGCAGAAAGAATGAGGATGGGGACATTGCTGAATGCGCGAATGGCTTTTGCCACCTGCCAGCCATCCACTTCAGGCATCATCAGATCAAGGAGCACAACATTTGGAATGTTTTCACGTGCGATCCGAATGCCATCCGTCCCGCTATTTGTAGTAATTACATCGAAACCATGAGTTTTGAGCAGCATGCTCATTAACTCGGTGATTGCGTTGTCATCATCTATTACAAGAATTTTTGTGACCATAGTTTTTTACCTTAAGCTATTATCACTTAATACACCCTCAATGTACTTTGCAATGTGTTTACAGCTTGATATGCGGATTGACGTCCCTTTATCTGGTGATATTTGTCATGTGTGAATTACCGTGCACTTTGGTAAAATATTTCACAATCAAACCATAAAAAATCTATCCTTATCAGGAGGCTGAAATGAATAAATGGGTTTATCTCTTTAATGAAGTAAAAGAGGCTGAGAAAGTTGCTGGCGGTTCATGGGATGCGGTAAAGGCTCTCGTGGGCGGCAAAGGTTCAGGTCTATTGGATATGACGCGAGCTGGAGTTCCAGTGCCGCCGTTTTTTACCGTGACGACTGAAGCTTGTAATGCATATCAAAAAACGGGGAAATTTCCCAAGGGTTTGTGGGAACAAGAGTTGAAAGCTTTGAAAGCAGTTGAAAAGCAAACAGGAAAGAAATTTGGTGATCCCAAGAATCCTTTGCTGGTTTCCTGCCGCTCTGGAGCGAAGTTCTCCATGCCAGGTATGATGGACACCGTGTTGAACATTGGTTTGACCGATGTGACCGCCGAAGGTATGGTCAAGTTGACTGGGAATGAGCGATTCGTGTATGACTCATATCGCCGTCTCGTTGAAATGTTCGGCTCGGTGGTGTTGGGAATTCCAGATGAATCCTTTGAGCAGCCTCTTCATGAATACAAGCATGAAAAAGGCTACAAGCTTGACACTGAAATGACAGCTGAAGACTGGAAACAGATGGTGGAAGCTTTCAAAGCCGTCATTCGCAAAGAGAAGGGCTTTGATTTCCCGCAGGATCCATACAAGCAATTGGAACTGGCTACCGAAGCAGTCTTCAAATCATGGAATGGCAAACGAGCCATTGACTATCGCAACGCCACTGGCATTTCCCACACATTGGGAACTGCGGTGAACATTCAGACCATGGCTTTTGGTAACATGGGCGAAGACTCCGCGACCGGTGTGGCCTTCAGCCGCAACCCGTCCACGGGCGATAAGAAAATGATGGGTGAGTATCTGTTCAACGCGCAGGGCGAGGATGTTGTCGCCGGTATTCGCAATACGAACCAGATCGAGACTCTGAAAGAACGCATGCCCAAGGCCTATGATGAATTCATGAAGATCGCTGCCCGCCTTGAAAAGCACTACAAGGACATGCAGGATGTGGAATTCACTATCGAGCGCGGCAAATTGTGGATGCTCCAGACCCGTAACGGCAAGCGCACTGCCCAGGCCACCGTCAAAATGGCTGTGGATATGGCTCTTGAAGGTTTGATCACAAAAGATGAAGCTGTGGAGCGCGTGACCCCTGAAAATGTGGATACGCTCCTGCACCCGCAGTTTGATAGTGAAGCCAAGAAGGAAGCAGAACGTACTGGCAAGTTGATCGCCAAGGGTGTGAACGCTTCTCCCGGTGCGGCAGTTGGTCAGGTCTATTTCGATGCCGATATGGCTGAGAAAATGGCCAAAGAAGGCAAACAGGACACCATTATGGTGCGCCCGTTCACCAAGCCTGATGATGTTCACGGTATGATCGCCTCCAAGGGTGTGTTGACCAGTGAAGGCGGCGCCACATCCCATGCGGCAGTGGTGGCTCGTCAGTTCGGTATCCCCTGCGTTGTCGGCGCTTCTGCGATCAAGATCGATCTCGACAAGCGCATTATGAATGTTGGCGATATTGTTGTGAAAGAAGGCGAGTGGATTTCCGTTGACGGTACCACTGGCTTGATCTATGTCGGGAAAATCCCCGTATCCATCCCCTCGATCGAAGATCAGGTTGAATTGATGACCCTGCTCAAGTGGGCCGATGAAATTTGTGCCCGCAAAGATATCCGCTCTGCTCCCAAGGGTTGGCCGACACGCGGTCTGCAAGTGTGGGCAAATGCCGATTACCCGAAAGATGCGCGCCGCGCCCGCTCCTACGGCGCTGTTGGTATCGGTCTGTGCCGCACTGAGCACATGTTCTTTGAGCCTGAGCGCCTGCCCATCGTGCAGGAAATGATCCTCGCTGATTCTTCCGAGGGACGCACCTCCGCTTTGAACAGACTGCTCCCCAGCCAGCGCCAGGATTTTGATGGTCTCTTTGAAGCGATGGACGGCTACCCTGTTATCATCCGCTTGATCGACCCGCCATTGCATGAGTTCATGCCTGATGAAGAAAAGCTTCTCGAAGAAGTTGTGACCATGCGCGTCAAAGGGGAGACCGCTGGTTTGAAAGCCAAGGAAGATCTGCTTGAGTCTGTCAAGGGCATGCACGAATCGAACCCCATGATGGGTCTGCGCGGTGTTCGTCTGAGCATTGTCATGCCTGAGATCGTGGAAATGCAAGTCCGCGCCATCTTTGAAGCTGCCGCCGACTGCACTCTGCGCGGAATTGTTGTGAAGCCCGAAGTTATGATCCCGCTCACCGGCACCGTCAAAGAATTGGATTGGATCCAGCCCCGTCTTGTCCGCATCGCTGCGGCAGTCATGGCTGAGAAGAAGATCAAATTTGAGTACAAGTTCGGTTCGATGATCGAGATCCCGCGCGCCGCAGTCACCGCTGGCGATGTGGCACGCGATGCCGAGTTCTTCTCCTTCGGCACCAACGACCTGACCCAGATGACCTACGGCTACTCTCGCGATGACGCCGAGCGCAACTTCCTTATCACGTATCAGGAACAGGGCATTCTTTTGAAGAACCCCTTCCAGACCATTGATCGCCACGGCGTAGGTACCCTCATGCAGTGGGCCATCTCTGAAGGACGCAAGACCCGCCCGAACCTCGAAGTAGGTATCTGCGGCGAGCATGGCGGTGATCCAGACTCCATCGAATGGTGTCACATGATCGGTAATAACTACGTCTCCTGCTCTCCCTTCCGCGTGCCGATCGCCCGTCTTGCCGCAGCTCATGCAGCGTTGAAGCATCGCCCGGCCAAAGTTGCAGCGAAGAAACCTGCTGCGAAAAAGGCTCCTGCAAAGAAAGCCGCAGCCAAGAAAGTTGCAAAGAAGGCTGTAAAGAAAACAGCTAAGAAATAGTTTTCAAAAAAAATCCCCGCTACATTAGCGTGGATTTTTTATTGCATGAGAACTTTGGTGTATTGCGAATCAAGGTGAATTGCTTGATAATTGATTGAAAGGAGAGAAGAGATGAATAAAAGAGTAAGACCTTTCTCGCTGTTAATGATCTTGATCGTTGTGTTGTACGCTTGCAACCTTCCATCTTCAACCACCACTGCAACTCAACCGCCAATTCAGGCAAGCGATACGGCAATTCCTGTTGCACCTCCAGCTTCTACTGAAACTCCTGCTGTGGTGCATGTGACGTTTCCACAGTCCGCTCCAAATTCCAGGCTGTTTTATGATGTTGACTCCTCCAGTACTGCGCCTGAAAAACGTGCGCCATATGGAGACTCGTACGATATTGACCGCCTTGAACGGCCATTTTTGCAGGATATGACCTACGTCTCTGACCTTGATATTCGATCCTTTGGTCTTAGCAAGGATGCGGATTGGTATTTTGTTTCCATTGGTTTGGTTGGTGGTGACCCGAATAATTCATTGGGAATTAACTATGGCGTGGAAATTGACACCAACATGGATGGCTTTGGTGACTTAGTGATCGTTGCTGTCCCGCCTTATACAAACGAATGGAAGACGGAGAATGTTCGAATCTACGCCGACACCAACCACAACTCGGCGGGGATTTCTTCCGTAAGGTCTGATGCTCCTTTTCAGGCGGATGGATACGAAACACTGGTTTTTGACGGCAGCGGCGCCTTTGGTGATGACCCTGACCTTGCCTGGGTACGCATCAACGCGGGGCAGTATGAAACCGTACAATTTGCCTTTAAGAGATCATGGGCAGGCAGTTCCTTTTTATTCGGCGTCTTTGCCGATGCGGGTCTTAAAGATATTGCCAAGCTGGATTATGTGGACCGATTTACCGAGCAGGAAGCAGGCTCTCCAGTGAAGGGGAAAACTTACTATCCCCTTCAATCCCTTTTTGCCATTGATAATTCCTGTCAGGAATCGGTTGGGTACGAGCCGACAGGATACGAACCGAAGATCTGCCCAATTCCGATTGCACCGACTCATCAACCAGGAAGCCCAAATCAACCAATCCCCACAACGGTATCGGGATGTCAGGAGCCCTACCCGGGCTACTGTCCTTATGGCTGGGCTGCCGAACCTTATTGTTTATGCATCCCTGGTTAATCTAAAAATTTGACGAAGACTTGATTTCCTAATAGTCTTCCGCGTTTGGTAAGTCTGTAAACTTCCGGGGTGTCCAAGACCTCGGAAGTTTTTATTTCAAGCAGCCCATTTTTGACAAGTTCTTCAATTTCCTTTGGATAGACATCCAAAAGCCCGCTTCCGAATCTTAATCTGAAATCTGATTCTGTTACTCCGGCATTTGTTAGCCTGAGATTGTTCAGCATGTATTCAGATATGTCATCTTTTAAAGATTGTTTGTGCTGGTTGACGGTGGCGGGGGAGAGAGGAAAGGGTAGAAGGCTAAAATCAGAAGGCTGAGATAATCGCTCGATGTAGGTTTTGATTCGCAATGCATTTGAATATCGGTAGCCGTTGGCATACCCGTGAGCTCCTGCACCGAAGGCGAGATAAGGGAGGGAGTGCCAGTATTGGAGATTATGTTTGCAAGCAAACGACAACGAACCATGGACGATGGACGATAGATTGTTGTCCATTGTCTGTTGTCTATTGTCCAAAGCCCAATTAGATATTTCATAATGCACATACCCATTCGCTTCCAAAAACTCTTCCGCGTATTCGTACATTTCGGCGGCGAGGTCTGGGTCGGGGAGGGGCAGCAGTCCCTTGGATGACCAGCGTCCAAAGGGAGTGCCGTGTTCGAGGGTGAGCGCGTAGGCAGAGATGTGCTCGGGATGCAGGTCAACGATGCGTTGGAGAGTGGTCTGCCATGAGGCAAGGGTCTGCTCGGGGAGTCCGTAGATCAAGTCGAGGTTGAGGTTGTCGAAGCCTGCTTTTCGAGCGGTGGACACGGCTTCGATGACCGTAAAAAAATCATGGATGCGTTCGAGCATGCGCAGTTCTTCGGTGTTGGCTGATTGCACGCCAAAGCTGAGGCGGTTGATGCCAGCTTCACGAATTGCAGTTAATTTTTCTGGGGAAATCGTGCCGGGGTTGGCTTCGATGCTGATCTCCGCGTCAGCGGTGAATGTGAAAGCGGAGCGCAATGCCTGTAGTATGGAATCAAATTGCAGCGCGGAAAGAAGCGATGGCGTCCCGCCTCCAAAGAAGACAGTGTGGATATTCATCTGCTCGGCGCGCCGCCCAACATAGGTGATTTCGTTGATGAGCGCGTTGACATACGTAGGAATCGAATCTTCCTGACCTGCGTATGTGTTGAAGTCGCAGTATGCGCAGCGGTGTTTGCAGAATGGGATGTGGAGGTAGATGGACGTGTTGGGTGTCATGTGCGAGGCGCCAATCTCATCCGCGCGACAACCACAGCGGGTAGTTCGCTGAATTTTCCTCCCCAGCCAAGTGTAAAGAATTGCGAAGCCTCGGGCGGAAATGCGCGTTCTTCAAAGCCATCGAGGATGAATCCATTTTTGAAGCCGAGGTTGAGGTAATACTGAAGCGGGCGTTCGAAATAAACTTGCGGCTTAGGCTGATTGCGCAGGGCGAGGCCACGCTGGTTGGTGGGCGTCATGTAGCGTGAGACTTTAATTGAGTACACGGTTTTGATCTTACCATTATCATCCATTTCTTCCGCCACGTGTACGGCGGATGAATTATTGAAAGCAGGGTGCATGATGCTAAATACAAAGGTGCCATTGGGCTTAAGCAATTTTGGAAGGGTTTGAAAGAGGGGTTCGATATTCGCCATGTCAAAGAGTGCCATGTTAGAGAGGGTGGAATCGTATTTGTGCTCGCCTAAGGAGAGAAGCTGGGATTCGTCCGTTGCGTCGATGATGTGAAAAGTAACGCGTGAAGCGTGATCTGCCAGACGGATTTTTGCTTTCTCAATAAGGTTTGAGGAGAAGTCGAAGGCGGTTACTTGCGCGCCGAGTTCGGCGAGTCGGCGGGTGGTGAGGCCGTTTCCACATGCAATGTCGAGGATGTGCGAATCCGCGCTGAGCGAAGTCGAAGCGTCTAAAAAAGAAGCGAGAGCAGGCCAGCATAAAAGGTTAAAGAAGTCATTGCCTTCATCGCCCATGCGTCTATCCCAGACTTCGGCGTTTGCTTCCCATGCTTCGCGGGTTTCTTTGTTGAGATCATCCAGATTTTCAGTCATCATTTTTCCTTTGCTGTGGTCGCTGAATTTACCACATTTTCAATTTTTCATGGCATTGGTGCATAAATCGAAAAGTAGGCGTAATCGGTTTGTCAGAATGAAAAGTTATGCCACTTTGTAACTTTGAGGCATACCCAGATGTGTCATTTTGTTGAGAGCTGCGCAA
>Ga0172373_10002982_pt1 | contig 25258 bp, 24 predicted proteins | sample Lak10m_2_FD_114546 | JGI IMG/M metagenome (GOLD analysis project Ga0172373, IMG submission 114546) | Freshwater microbial communities from Kabuno Bay, South-Kivu, Congo - kab_092012_10m | ecosystem: Environmental > Aquatic > Freshwater > Lake | place: Democratic Republic of the Congo...
ATAAGTATCCACCGTTAACACCGGTATTCGAGTCGCCGTTCCTAAGTTTGTGGTTGCCGTTACCCCTGAAGCCGTTAAGCGAATATTGTTGGTTGAGGTAATTGTAGTTCCAAACGCGCTGGAACCCGTGTAGATTGCACCATCATCAGCACTAGGGGCCCAAGCCGATCCGTTCCACTTATACACCTGCCCCGTACTTGGGGCCGTACTTGAAACAGAACGTCCTTGAATTTTAACCACATTGGGCGAAGGGAAATTACCGCTTAAATCACCCAAAGCTAAGCCTGTAGGCGAAGCACCTGTAATCACTACATTAGAAATACCTGTGATACGCCCAAAACTATCTACGGTTACCTGGGCCACTTGATTGGCATTTCCATAGGTTCCCGCTGTAGCGCCACTATTAGCCAACGAAAACGCTGTGCCAGACAAACTCAAACCCGAGCCAGCCGAATACGTTGTTGACGAATTGTTATCGGCACCCGGAGCCCACTGAGACCCTGTCCACTTTAGCACCTGATTCACTGTAGGGGCAGAAGACGACACGGCAAACCCCCGAATTTTAACCACCGAATTAGAACTAGTAATCCCTGTAACATCTCCACCCAGGGTAGTACTGCCTCCGTTTGAAGCCGACGTTTGAACCGTACCATCAGAAAACTTAATTCCTGAAGTACCTAAAACTAAAAGACCCTTTAAAGTAACCTTTGAATTAGCCGCATCGGTTTGAAGTACGTTTGAGCTTACAGCCCAGGCTGTTTCGGCACTGCGTGATTGCAAGGCATAAGGCACCGAACCTAAACTAATATAAACAGGATCACTCTCCCCTTCAATTTCAATCCCAAAGCGTAAACCCGATTGATTTAAAACACTCTCTGTAAGTGGGGTTGTTTCACCCAAATCAACATCCAAAGCCCCACTGTTAAAATTATAAGCGGAAAAGGTTTCTTTCCACACTGGAGACGTTGAGTTTGAAGGGTACAAACCCACCTGAACATTTTTTCTACCATTTAATAAACCCGTACTATTATTGCTTAACGTAACCCTTAAGCTTAATTTCATCGGGGTAGCAGCAGCTGCCATTACCACTGAACCCAAGACAAAAAACCCAATTACCGTAGCCAATATCCATTTTTTCATACTATGTCTGCTCCTTACCATTTTTTAAATATCCAACCTACTAAACCTAGGGTGATAGCAGCAATTGCCCAAACCGCCCATTCCACTTATTTCTCTCCTGCAAGCGACTGAGGAATATCAATACTTAGCGAGAAAAAATGAAACGAATCAGTACCCACTACCCCACTGGGTTCAAAAGCATACTGAAACGAAAGCCCAGATACCGTTAATCCCATCCCAGCTGTCCACGTTTGGGCTAAAACTTGTCCGTTCAAATGATCTTTAACACTTACAGTCATATCCAACCAAGGCATAGGATAAATACGATACCCCAACGACCTTAAAAAAGACTTGCTGTTTTCTACATACTGCAATTGCCCCAACACATCTCCTAAATGTGTTTTATAGCGGCCACCCAAAGAAACAGCCGTTGCCAAAGGTTCAATTTGACCCGATTCATCGGCAATACCTACGCCACGCAAAATGTTTTTAGCACTCAACACAGCCTCCCCCCACTGATCATGCCACGTTAAGCCAAAATCGGCATTAAACCCACTGTTGTTATAGCCTGCAATGCCTGGGTTATTTTGCTGAAAATACAACACCGAAATACCCCCAAATAAATGAGACGTCCAATCGGCCCCATAACTCACCGAAAACACCGAACGTTTATTGCTAAATTCATTACCCCATTTGTACTCAGAAAAACTATCCTGATAGGAGGTATATAAACCTCCGATAGTAGACTCGTAGTAACCAAAGCCTAAAACACCGTAATCAAAACGTTTTGCAAACGCCAAATTGGTATAATTTACCTCGCCAAACAAGGTGCTGCTAAACGCAGAAATAGATATATTTTGAACATCATAAAGCCCAGACGGTGTTTCAAACACCGTGGCAGCAGAATGATTAAATCCTAGCATTCGCCCCATACCTATCGACGAAGCTGAGGAACCTACCGATCGAATATCAAAATAAGTCGACTCAGCAGAAACGGTACTCAAAAAAACAAAAAAGAAAACAAACACCCATTTTAATCGTTTCATAAAACCGCCAACACCTTGCCCTTACCCAACACCTTTCCAGCGTTCACAATAAAAAAGAAATACACCCCTGTAGAGGGTTTATAGCCAATCATATTTTCTGAAATAAGCACCTTGTTGTATAAACCGCCACTGCCCCCATCAGAACCCGCGGGGATAAACCGTTTATACACCAAATGCCCGGCCATATCATACACATGAATTTCTATATCAAGGTCTTTGCTAAGCCTATATCCCAAGGTAGTTCCCGAAGAAAATTTAAACGGATTAGGGTAAGCCACGGCAGCTGTAGTAAGCGCTGGAGCAGCATTGGCAATAACTGCCAAAGGACTTTTTTGAACTACAGAAAAATTAGAAGAACTGCTGGATGCCTTTATAGCGATAACACTAGAAGAAATATCGGTGACCTGAAGGGAAGGATGAGAGGCTGCTTTGAAGCCTAAAAAACTTACAGAGGACACCTTCAAGGCAGCACAAAGACTGGTTTGCAAAACCAAACTTATAAACCCCATTTTTAGCCAACTTAACTTTTTAAAAACCATTCAATCAACACCTAATTGCTAGAAAAATAAGGTTTAATTGTAGAAAAACTGTGGAATATATAAAATCATAATCTCACAGCAAAACTAAGCAAGGGGCCTTTTATGTCTGAAAAATCTACTATATTTGTAGTGGGTGGTCACTATCAAAATATAAACGAACTAGAAAACATGGTTAATTCACACTACAACTTAATCTTCATGTCTAACAAAACAGAAGCTTTGCAATTATACAAAGAAATAAGTCACAAAGTAAAATGTATTTTGTTTTTTTTAAGCAACGATGACGATGAAACCTTTATTTCTAGCCTAAAAACATTAAATAGGATTCCAGAAATACTGATTATTTCAGAACAAAACGATCATCAAAAAGCCATACAACTTATGAAACAAGGGGCCTTTGACTTTATTCTTCAACCTTTTACAAAAGAAATTTTGCTTCATCACATTCAGCAAGTGACGGAAGAAGTCGATTTAATTTTAAAAATAGAAAAAATTTCTCGTGCCATCGTGTTAGATACTATTGAAAAACGCATGCAACTACTCATTGAACTGATTCAAAAACGCCGTAAAGAAGGTCTGCCTTTAAATTCAGATGAAATCAGTGCATTATTTTCACAGTCTAGCTTAGATTCAGAAAGCTCGGCCCTCATTCCATCTTTAGAACAAAACCAAGAAACAAGTTCGATTTTAGTAGTCGACGACGAACAGTCGATTAACCAAACCATTAAACAAATTTTAATGCGAAAAGGCTACAAAACGGCCTGTGCAGGCAGCGTATCTGAAGCACAAGAACTGGCTAAAATCCAATTTTTTCATGTGGCCCTGCTAGATATTGGATTACCTGATCAATCAGGGCTTAAGCTTCTGCAACATTTAAAGGCAACAAGCCCTACAACCGAAGTTGTTATGCTAACGGCTTACACCGATACTCAAAATATTGTTGAAGCCTTTCAAATGGGGGCTTTTGACTATTTGGTAAAACCCTTTGAAATTCACGATTTACTAAGTACGGTTGTTAAAGCCTTACAACGACATCAGCTTAAACAACTGATCCCAAATCATTCGAAACATTTTATTGGCGCAACATTTTCTGAAAAATTTAGAATGAAATTGCTAGATGAAATTGCCCACGAACGCCTGTTGCAAGGAAAACAATTACTTATGCAAGACGTTTGCATTTTGTTTCCCGACCTAAAACAAAAAGGATTTCCTGAAACCAAGGTCATTTCGAAGAAAAAAATTGAGGATGGACTAGGATTATTAATAGACGAACTAAGGCAAACTTAGTATTGTTTCCCCATTATGAAAACAATTTTGTTAGATATCGGAAACTCTACCCTTGAATGGACTGTTTTTTCGAATGGAACTTTTTCTAAAACCCACCAAAAAAACACAGCTCTATTTTTAGAAAACCCTAACAGCTTCGACACTTATTTTTCCAAATACCCCCTTTGTATATCTTCAGTAGTTCCAAAAGCCGACGTGTTACTTAAAAAAAAATACCCAAAAGCTAAATTTATCAGCTATAAAAACATTCCCCATTTAACCCTAAACTTAAAAAACCCAAACCAGGTAGGAGCTGACCGCATTGTAAATGCTTTAGGCGCCACTTACGGAACACAAAAACCTACCTTGATTATTGATTCAGGTACTGCAACAACGTTTTGCTTTGTAGATAAAAAAGGAGTGTATCAAGGAGGATCTATTTTTCCGGGCATGGGTATTTGTTCAAAAGCCTTAAACGACTACACCGCCAAATTACCGCTCATTTGGGTATCAAAACAAACTCAGTTGTTTGGTAAAAACACTAAAGAAGCCGTTGAATGTGGCCTATACAATGGCTTCAAAGCCCTTTTAAACGGGGTTATAGCCGACTTTAGACAAAAATATAAGGGATTACATGTAGTAGGAACCGGCCAAGGCCTTGAGCTATTTAAAGACGAACTCCATTTAGATCACTACGACCCCCTGCTTATTTTTAAAGGACTAGCTCTCTGTATCCCCCAACCCAAATAAAACTACAAGTACCTTCCCTGGCTAAATGGAACTGTAGCCAAATGATGAAATGCAAGGATTAAATTACAAACTTTTTAATAAATTCTGGGCTAGCTTCAAAGCCTCTTGCTTCTTTTTAGGCGTCATCAAAATAGATTCTTTTATAAAATGCACCATTTTGCTGTCTCTTGGCGACCACTGCTTACCTATAATGCCTTCTAATTTAAGAATGATCATCACTTGAGTCAGTACAATTTTTCCTTCATCAGACCCTAAATAAGGCAAAATGTTGCGCAAAATAGTTTCAAACTGATAGCGTTTTTCGCTATCCATAGGCATAAAGCCAAGTTCTTCTTGAGGCGTTTTAATGAACGACTCGTCAGAGTTTTGCATCAATTGATTTTTAGTTTTTTTAGCCATTGAACCTACACCCTTAGCTTCTTGAAGTTAATACACTTATGCGATCGTTTTTAACCCTTTTTAAATTGTATCGATTAATCCTGATCTATAAAAATCTAAGGCCGCTTTTACTTCCTGGGCATCTTTCCAAGTTAACCACTTGGGGCTGCCCTGTTCTTTAGAAGGCTGCCTAAGCAAATACGAAGGATGAAACATAGGCATCACGTACAACGGATCGTCCATATAATCTACCTTTACATGATGCCACACCCCTCTAATTTTGCTAATAGACTGCTCGGTTTGCAAAATGGTTCGCACCGACGGAGCCCCCAACAAAATTAAAATACGAGGCTGTATCAGTTGAATTTGTCGAATTAAAAAAGGTTTGCACGATTCAATTTCTTCAGGCAAAGGCGTTCTGTTTTGGGGCGGCCGGCACTTCACAACATTGGCAATATACACTTCTTTTTCACGGTCAATATGTACCGACTCTAAAATTTTAGTAAGCAATTGCCCCGATCGCCCCACAAAGGGCAAGCCTTGTAGATCTTCTTGCTCACCAGGGCCCTCCCCAATAATCATGATATCAGCATTGATTGGACCGCTACCTACCACCACTTGGGTACGAGTTTTTGACAACACACACCGCTCACAACTTAAACAACTTTTTTTTAATTGCTCAAACGTACTGTTTTGAAACTCGGTTTTTTGAAGTAAATCAATCATCGTTAATCTACCAGCAAGCTCAAATCAAGGGCTTTTGCCGAATGCGTTAAACTGCCCACCGAAATACGTTGAATAGGCATTTTACTGTAGTTTTTAATCGTATCTAAAGTAATGTTGCCTGACACTTCAATCTGAGCTTTGTATTTTTTCCTTTTGCAAATTTCTACTGCCTTTTCTACTAAATCAAGCTCAAAATTATCTAGCAAAATAAAATCTACAGCCTCTAAACTTAAGGTTTCTAATTGATCTAAGGTTTCAATTTCAACTTCAATGTCTAAATTGGGATTGGTTTGTTTAAACGCTTTCACCATTTTACCAAAATTTTTGAGGGTTCCGTCTTTGGCCATTTGTGACAAATGGTTTTCTTTTAAAAGCACCATGTCTGACAAATTTTCTCGGTGGTTAAATCCACCCCCAGCAACCACAGCTTTTTTTTCTAAAAAGCGCCATAACGGAGTGGTTTTTCGGGTATCCAGCACCTTAATTGAAGGATTGTTAAGGGCCTTAACATATTGTGCGGTTAAGCTTGCTATACCCGACAATCGTTGAAGCAAATTCAACATCACACGTTCAGCTTTTAAAATGGAAGTTACCGAACCTGAAAACTGAGCAATCATGTCTCCTTTTTTAACAACCTGCCCGTTGTCTTTCAACACATTAATTTGAACAGAAGGATCTTCGGATTGAAATACGCCTTGAATAATTTCTTCGCCATAAAATAACCCCGGCTCTTTAGCAATTAATCGTGCAGTAGTTTGAGAACCTGCTTTTAAAAAAAAGGCCGAGGTAATGTCTTGTCCTGGACAATCTTCAGCCAGAGCCTTTTGCAATAACTTTTTTAATTCTTTGGTAAGTAAAGACATGCTTCGTATAGTAAGTAAAAATAGGAAATAGTACAATGACCCTATGTCACTTTATTTAGGCATTGAAACCTCTTGCGACGAAACCTCGGCCTCTATAGTAAAAGACGGCATTCATGTGCTTTCAAACATCGTATCTTCTCAAGTTAAAGCCCATCAAAAATATGGGGGTGTTGTACCTGAACTAGCCTCAAGAATGCATACAGAACGTCTGCATTGGGTAATAAGTACAGCCTTAAATGAGGCCCATACTAAGCCTCAAGAACTAGACGCAATTGCTGTAACCCAAGGCCCCGGACTTGAAGGGTGTTTATTAACCGGCATTGCGGCCGCCAAAACCCTAGGACGCGTTTTTAAAAAACCTGTCATAGGCGTTAACCACCTCAAAGGGCATGTTGTAGCTCCTTTTTTAAACCTTCAAGCCCCTGTGTTTCCTTGCATCGTGCTACTGGTTTCTGGGGGAAACACACTTTTAGCAAAAATGAATACCCTAGACTCTGTTCAAATTTTAGGCAGTACCCGTGACGATGCAGCGGGTGAAGCGTTTGACAAATGTGCACGATTCTTGGGGCTAGGCTATCCTGGGGGTCCTGCTATAGAGAAAATGGCCTTAAACGGGACCCCTTCCCATGTTTTTCCTCAAGGCATGAAACATCAAGGCTATGAGTTTAGTTTCTCAGGACTTAAAACCTCGGTAGTACAAACCCTAACCGAATGGAAAAACAACAACATCCCTTTTAAACTGGAAGATGTGTGTGCAAGCCTTCAGAAAGCCATTGTGGAAGTATTGGTATTTAAAGCTTTAAAAGCCTGTAAAACCGAGCAAATACACACCCTTGTTTTAACCGGGGGAGTCAGTGCCAACACGGCGCTCAGAACCACGCTTCAAACTGCTTGTGAAAAAGAAAACATACAGTGCTTTGTAGCCCAAAAACAATTTTGTACCGACAACGCCGCCATGATTGCCTCTGCAGGATTTTACAGTACCTTAGCTGCTGAACTTAATACGCCCTTACAGGTTATGCCTCAACTTAGCTTATGACATTAAGACCCTCCTTAGTTCAAAAACAAGGCCTAAAACTCAGGCAAATCATCAGCCCAAAAATCATTCAAACTTTGAAAACTTTTCAAATGAGTCTTCAAGATCTTGTAGAATCGCTAGAAACCGAAGCGCAAACCAACGTTCTTCTTGAAATCGACTCTGAAGACTCGTTAAAGTCATTCAAACCAAGCTCAACTCAAACTACAGAAGGACTATCGCAAGACACCCCTGTTTTTAATACAAAATCGTTGTATGACGAACTGATGCTTCAACTTGAGTTGGAACATTTACCTAAAAAAGAACATGTTATTGCAAAAGCCCTTATTGAAGAGCTAGACGACAGAGGCTTTATACCCCACTACCCCCAAGTAAAAGAAAAACTATGCAGAACCTTTCAGGTGACAGAACGCAAGGTACACGACGTCTTAAAAATTATTCAAAGTTTTGAACCCGAAGGCGTTGGAGCAAGAGACTTAAAAGAATGTTTATTGATTCAACTGGAGCATCATCAGCTAGATTCAGACAAACTAAAAACAGTACTTAAAACTGTGATTTCCAAGCACCTAGACCTTTTAGCAGAAAATCCAAAAAAACTAGCCACCCTTTTAAACATCGAACCCGAAGGGGTAGACGCCCTATCCGTCTACATTAAAAACAATTTTTCGCCCAACCCCGGGGCTGCTTATACAACGTCAAGCACTCGTTTTGTAGTTCCTTCATTTCGTCTTGAACTTCACAACCAAACCCCTGTTCTCATTCCACTTGAAAAACAGCTTTTAAACCAGGTTCATCTATCAAAACATTACGAAAACCTACTGCTAGATCCTGCAACTGATGAAGCCACCAAACAGTATCTACAAGACCAACATAACAAAGCCACCGCCCTACTTGAACAACTTCAAGAGCGCATTCAAAAATTAAACGAACTTGTCACTTACATTTTAAACATTCAACACGACTTTTGCTTAAACGGACCCGCTTACTTAAAACCTTTACTGCAACAGGAAGTCGCCCAAAACTTAGGTCTATCCAACTCAACAGTATCTCGAATCTTATCGTCAAAATACATCGAAACCCCGTATGGACACCTTTTGCTTAAAACACTTTGTCCCAGACGAACTTTTGGTAAAACTTCGATAAAGTTAAAAGAACTCATCAAAGATCTCATTCAAAAAAATCCCAAATGGAGCGATCAAAAACTAGCCAACACCCTTCATGAAGAAGGCATTTCAATATCAAGACGTACACTGGCCAAATACAGAGCCAGCTTAAATATTCAGTCCTCTTATAAACGAGAAAGTTAGAAATTCACCTAGAATTTTGTTATGATGCAAGCGTGAAAAATACTATCCCTTTTGTTACCGACCTTGACCATACCCTGATTCAAACCGATTGTTTTCAAGAAGCCTTAATAACCTTCGCAAAAAACAGACCCTTTGAACTTTGGAAGTTGTTTTTTTGGATGTTTCAAGGAAAAGCCCGTTTAAAATTTAATGTGTTTAGCCAAGTCAACATCGACATCAACCATTTTCCCATTCAAAAAGAAACCTTACACCTTTGCAAACAAGCACATGCTGAGGGAAAACCCGTTATCGTTGCAACAGCCACCTTACAAACAACGGCAAATGTATTAAAAGAACGGTTCCCTTGGATTTCTGAAGTCATCGGATCTACCGAAACAATAAACCTAACCGGGCAAAAAAAAGCCGATGCCCTGATTGCTCGCTTTGGCAGCAAAGGCTACGATTTTATATCCGATCACAAGCGCGATTTTGAAGCTTGGGAACACTGCAACCAAGGCTATTTTATTGGCACAAAAAAACCTTCATGGCTTAAAAAGATAAGTTCCCCGATAGAGTATATCTCCATTAAACGAAATAGCGTTGATCGCATTTTAAAAATGATGAGACCCACTCAATGGGTAAAAAATGGACTAATTTTTGTACCCGCCCTCATGAATCACCAATTTTTTGACCTTGAGTTATGGCAACTACTAGGCCTTAGTGCCCTAGCTTTTTGTGCTACAGCTTCTTTTGTATATATTTTAAACGACTTATTAGATATGTCCTCAGACAGATTACATCACTCAAAACGTTTACGGCCATTAGCTGCCGGTGAAATAAGCATTCCACTAGGTCTAAGCCTTGCATTTGGCCTACTTTTTGTGGCATTGGGTCTTGGCATTAGTGTTTCCGAAAGGCTTTTAATTGCCATTTTAGGGTATATCGGCCTCAACACCTTGTATTCGTTTTACCTTAAAAAAATTCCCATAATTGATGTTTTTGTACTGAGCAGTTTTTACATCATCCGGTTACTGATGGGAGGATGGATCGGACAAGTTGCCCTTTCAAACTGGCTTTTGGCTTTCTCTTTCTTTTTGTTTTTAAGTCTAGGTATCTTAAAGCGGTATTCTGAACTTACTATTCTAGCCAAAGACGGCAAATTAAGTGCTAAAGGTCGTGGCTACCACATTGACGACCAAATGGTTTTATTTACCCTAGGCAGTGTAAGTGGCATTACAACAGCTGTTATATTGGGGCTATACATCGATCAAACCCGTTTTTTAAATTTATACACCCATCCAAGCTGGCTTTGGGGAATTGTGGCTTTGCTGATGTTTTGGATGATGCATGTATGGTTTCAAGCCCATAGAGGCCGCATTAAAGACGACCCTGTTAAACTGGTATTTACCGACCCTACCACACTCATTATTGGGTTATTAAGCGCTTTGCTTTTTGTAGCCGCCTTGTAAGGAACTATCATGTGGACATCTTGGGGACGATTACGAAATATCCAATCTGAACTAAAAACATTCAACACTTCTCAAAGCGTATTTGAATCGCCTAGCCTAGCCGTTGGAAACTTACGCAGTTACGGCGATTCATGTACCCTGAGCCAAGGTTCAGCCTTTTCGATGCTTAATCAAGACTGTTTTTTAAGTTGGAACCCAAAAACAGGACGACTAAAAGCCCAATCGGGCGTGTTATTTGATGCCATTTTGCAACGCTGTGTACCTGATGGGTGGTTTTTGCCGGTTACTCCTGGCACCAAATTTATTAGCTTAGGCGGGGCCATTGCCAACGACATTCATGGCAAAAACCACCATATCGCTGGCAATTTTGGACACTTTGTAAAGGAACTTGAATTATTGCGATCTAATGGTGAAAAACTGATTTGTTCACCCGATCATAACTCGAACCTATTTTACGCAACTATCGGAGGATTGGGACTTACAGGAATCATTTTGTGGGCCGATATTCAAATGATTCGTATACAAAGCAGCGCTATGGATGTAGAGTGGATTCAATTTAAAGGACTTGAAGAATTTTTAGACATCAACAAAAGTTCTCAAAATTTTCCATATACTGTAGCTTGGCTTGACTGCATTGCACAATCAAAAGGAAAAGCCCTTGCTAAAGGGGTGTATATTCGAGGGTCTCACAGCAAAAAAAATGTCTTTTTAAAAACACACTCCACAAACTCAAAAAAAAATATACCCTTCAACTTTCCTTCGTTTGTACTCAATAAGGCCAGTGTTTGGGCCTTTAACCAGGCCTATTACCATAAACAACTTGTGCCTGAAAAATCGTTAACCCAAGAATACGATCCATTTTTCTACCCATTAGATGGCGTTTTAAACTGGAACAAAATTTACGGAAAACCTGGTTTTTTTCAGTATCAATGTGTGGTTCCACTTGGTAAAATCGAGCTGTTTCAATCGATTTTAGATTGCATTGCCTTATCAGGACAAGCCTCGTTTTTATCGGTATTAAAAACCTTTGGAGGTATTCCTTCTTTGGGTTTACTATCGTTCCCTCAAGAAGGCTTTACCTTGTGCTTAGATTTTCCAAATAAAGGTTCAAAAACTTTAGCCTTGTTTACACAATTAGACAGTCTTGTTTTAGAGGCTGGGGGCAGGCTTTATCCTGCGAAAGATGCCGCCATGAAACCCGAGCACTTTAAAATATTTTACCCCAATTTAAACACGTTTTTACAATACAAAGATCCCAATCTAAGTTCTGATTTTTGGCGACGAGTCATGGGATAATTAAAGGAGAAAACATGAGCAAAACTATTGTTATTTTAGGCGCAAATTCAGGCATAGCAAAAGCCTTTTCAAGGCTTTATGCCCAAACCCATGACCACTTGGTGCTAGTGGGACGCAACACTGACACTTTAGAAAACTTAAAAGCCGACTTAACCATTAGGGGTGCCGAAAAAATAAGTACTTTAGAGGCGGATTTAGCCGATTTAACGCAAAGCAAAGCGATAGTACAACGTATTCATGATTTAGCCCCGCATATTGATATATTGCTGGTGGCTTATGGCATTTTAGGAAACCATGATCAAGCCATTAAAGACAGTCTTGAAACCGAAAAAATACTGCAAGTAAATTTTACCAGCGTAGCCACTTTGTTAGTCGAATTTTATGAACACTTTAAGGTTCAAAAACAAGGTACTGTAGCCGTTATTTCGTCTGTAGCTGGTGATAGAGGCCGCCAGTCAAACTACATTTACGGAGCAGCCAAAGGTGGTTTAAGCACCTTTTTACAGGGCTACCGACATTCGTTAGCTCCTTTTGGGGTGCATGTACTAACCATCAAACCCGGTTTTGTAGACACTCCCATGACCGCCAGTTTTAAAAAAGGGCTATTATGGATTAAACCCGAAAAAGCAGCTCAATTAATTTACAAAGCCATTCAAAACAAAAAAAATGAAGTGTATGTTCCGGGGTTTTGGAAATGGATTATGGCGATCATTAAATCAGTCCCAAATGTCATTTTTCACAAAACAAAGTTATAACTAAAGGGCTTTTACAGAATCGGCAATAAATACCTCTGTATTTGGGGCTGCCAAATAACGACTAAACCCAAACAGGTCAGGGCGTTTTAAAAACAACTGAAAATCTGGATCGTTTTTTAATTGTGGAACGTGAATTAGTTTTTGCGTAGCTATTACTACTTTGATAGAGTGCTCTTTTAAAAAGACATTCCATGACTTATCCATAGGTTTCTCAACCGCTTGCATCCCCAAAAAAGAACCCGATAAAAATGCCCCATATTCTCCCTCATGATCTATGGTTTTAATAGGTTCAAATTTCTTATCAAACTTAAAATGTTCTAAAAAAGAAATAACCGATTGATTCACATGTTTGCTTGAAGACAATGGAGTTTTAGGAAAAAGAAAAAACCCATTGATATTCGGAACAACAATTAATCCCACACAAATCACGCCCACCCAAACCAAAGGATTTTCAAGAATTTTATCTAAAAACTCATGATTTAACACAAAATGCCACACTAAAACAAAAAAAATCCAAGCCAATAAAAACAAAGCAATTAAATAATGTTGTCTTGGATTAATCAGCAAAATGGAAGCAATACTTGGAATAAACCCTATGAACACACAAGCAAATTTTATTCCATATTCAGACCCAAACAAAACCCACTTATCTCGCTTTAACCAAGTTTTTAAAAAATGTACACAAAACAAGCTTAAAACACATAAAAAAAACACCGCTTGGAAACTTAATACTACTATTTGAGATTGAAACGAACTGGTGGATAAATAAATAGGTAACAATTTCATGGCTTCATAAGGAGTTTGCACAATGTTGAATAAAACATGTTCAATAAACGCCTTAGGATTTGCAATAAGCACCTGACCTAACGTGGTTGCGTGTCCAAAAGTACGCTCAAAAACTATGGCATGGACAGCCATGGGATCCTCATGAAAACGACCCAAGCGAAATTGGTTGGCTGAATAGTGCTGACTAAAGGCTGCAAGCGATCTCGAATTAGATAAAGGGATCCCTAAAATTTTAATGAACCCAACAAAAACCACAACCACCATTAAAAAATAAGCCAAAACCTTTTTAAAGGTTGATTCTTTTAAAGACCTATAAAAAAACCAAATCCAAATTACGAAAAAAAGTAAAGACCCAAAAAAGAACTCAGGTCTAACAAAAGAAGCCGTTAAAAAGCCTATTTGTATAGCTGCCACTTTTTGGAATGATTCCTTTAATTTTAGAGCTACAGTAACGCTGGTTACAATAAAAAAAAGCGCCAAAAGTGTTACATGTGGCCATACAAAAAAAAGGCCGCTAAACAACACCCCTAAAGTACCCAAAAACCGTAAAGACCGACCCACTTTCAGCACATAAAACAAACCCCAAACCGCAAAAGTATTCAGCACCATTAAAAACTGCCAACTTTTAAAATAAAGCTCCGCCTTTATGGGCCAAATAAACGAGTTCAAAAAGTACCAAACCGAATATAAAGGCCCCCAATCAGGACGGGTAATTCCATCTCTTAAAAGCCTAATACCTGTATTTAAGTAATCGGCTTCGTCATACAAGTAAATATCGGTGTAAAACGAAAGTCCCCAAATAAATTTAAATACAATTGCAATAAAAAAAACAAGTTCTAACCCCAATAAAAGCCAACGGCGATTCATAGAACGAAATCCTATCAAGATACCCATCGAATCGGCAATTGCTGAGCTAAGCAATGGGCCTTAATTTGATTAACCGTCAGTTCTCTAAAATGCAACAACGAAGCTAATAAAGCCGCATCACACACAGTTAAAGCCTCAGAAATATGCTGGCAAGTGCCTGCCCCACCCGAAGCAATCACCGGAATGCGAACCCTTTGGCCAATAGCCTTTAAAAGCGCTATGTCGTAACCGGTCTTGGTACCATCGGCATCCATAGAGGTTACCAACAACTCACCCGCACCATTATTTTGCGCCCATTGGGCCCATTTTACGGCATCAATGCCCGTATTAATGCGCCCCCCATGAATATACACCGACCACGAATCAGGCCCGTCACAGGCCAAATTTCGGGGCAGATCAGGAAATTCAGTAAAAAACATAGGACTGGGGTTTGTTTCGGTATTTTTTTTAGCATCTAAGGCAAGTACAATGCACTGCGCCCCAAATTTATGGCTAGCTTCACTAAGCAAAGCAGGGGTTTTAATGGCCGATGAATTAATCGACACTTTGTCAGCCCCAGCGTTTAAGGTGTCTCGAATATCGTCCACACTGCGTATACCTCCACCCACGGTAAACGGTATAAACATTTCTTGTGCGGTTCTTCGAACAATATCCAGCATAGTCGATCGATGATCTGAACTAGCTGTAATGTCTAAAAAAACCAACTCATCAGCGCCTTCTGCGTTATAGCGTTTGGCTAATTCAACCGGGTCCCCCGCATCACGCAAGTTTTCAAAATGGGTGCCTTTTACTACTTTTCCGTTGGTAACATCTAGGCAAGGAATAATGCGTTTTGTAAGCATAAACCTAAGTCTAGCATAGGGTTACGGTGAACGGCTAAAAACTTTGCCTTAAACCGCCTGAGACTGATTCCGAGTATGGCGGCTTTTAGCCGTTTCAAAATGAGATCTACACAAATAATTGATTTGAGCCGCCAACTGGTTTACGGTTTTTAGCATTATTTCCGCATTAAATTTGGGTGAAGAAAGACCATAACTTGATGGATATCTTTCAGCCTGAGCCAAACGAATTGAAACCACAGGTTTGTCTTTGCCTATCGAGCTCAACTCATCTTGTAAAACGGCATAACTGCCTGAAGCTTTTTCAGAAGGAGACGCTAAATCAAATACAAAGCCCAACCACTTTGCAGGGTTAAACACATACCCATCGGGCATGGTAACCGCTTTTTCACCCTTGCTTCTTACTTTTAAAACCGGTGCAAGCCCATCGTCTAAGCATAGAAGTTGCTGTTTTAGCTGAGCTATTTTTTGAGCATGATCTTTAAACTTATCGTCTTTAGACTTATCATCTTTAGACTCTTGCGCGGTAGGCTTTTCTGATTTCAAAATAAACTCAACAGCTTTCAATGCATCCAAGGCCAACAAGTTAAACCGGTGAAGGTATTTAGACGATTTTACAAAAAATAAACCCTCATTTTTTTCATGATCCGCATAATGTACGTAGTCTTTTAAAAAATCACCCAAATTTTCATTGACCCCCTGAACCAGGGTATGCAAACCAAATAAGGGAGATTCTTTACCATTTTTACCCATTTGCAACTGAACCACATTGTGATACATAGCACCTTGGCTATTGTAAGGCTCGCTAGCAAACAGAAGCGCCTCACCCTGCTTTCTCTTGCATTCTACGTCTTTATTTTCAAGAAATCGCTCTAGATCTGCCAAAAACATTTCCACAGTAACCGGATGTTTTTTTCGAATTAATTCTTCTTTGCATTTTTCAATATCAGTGGATGTATCTCCATCTAAAAAACAAATTTTTCCATCCCTATTAGGCAAAAATAAATACAACAACTCATCCAGCTTGTTAGCTACCACATCTGCTGTAAACATTTTCTTACCATTTTTGTCCGGTTTTAAAGCAACATACAGGTCTTCCATAGCATCTCTTTGAACTACTGCTAAACGATATTTTTCCAAACGATCCGCATATAAATCATTTGAAGCCCTCAACTGTAAGGCTTGAGGATCTTCCAATAAATCTTCCAGTATTTTTTGTTGGAGTGGATCAACACCTTTTTTTAATTGAGAATGTATCCCAGCCTTAATAAAATCGACTCGTTGCTGAATAACGCCTGAATCACCATAAACACGATAAGCTTCTTTTTTTGCGTTTACGAAGCTAAGCCCTTCAGTAGAATTAGATGTAACATTATTGACCGATTTCAACAAAGAAGCCTCTAAATTTTTAGCTAATCCTTCAGATTCTTCATTTTCCAACAATGGATGAAGGTACCTAAAAAACTTGATTAAAGACAACCGATCTTGAGACGTTCTCCAGGCTGTCAAAACCGTAGGCTTTAAAGTATGTTCAGCATTTTGCTTTTCTGCAAACTTTTCTAATTTTTGCTTCAATTGAACTTCATTATCTGCATTTTTCGCCCAGCTAGCATCCCATTTGGGGTCTACTGGCGAATACCCACCCCAAGTATAGGCATTTACATCAAATACCTTACCCGATTCAAAAATAAAAATGTCTCGAAAAGCCTGATTAAACGCTTTTACAGCCCACACCTCCCCTGGGCCCACAAACGAAAAATCATAATCCGAGGTCACATCAGCACTCCCCGAATTGGATACTTTATATACCACCGTAGAATGAGTTAAGTCCTCTTTAAGCTGAGAATCAGCTACTTTTTCAATTTGACGGCCTTCGGCAACAACAGCCTTAACTAGTATCTCGATCCACTCTTCCCTTAGGGCCACTAAATCCCACATCATTTGCACTGGACCAGACTTGCTATTTAAACTTTCCGCAAGTTGAGGATTTAAAAAAAACTCTTTAGCCGCTGCCCAATCCCATTTAACAGATTCAAGTGCTGCAATAGCTGCTTGCCGTTGAGCATCGTTTAATTTACGTTTTTGGGGTGCTTCGCTTTCTTTCAACTCAGGCACCATCTGCAACGTAAACGTCTTCGCTTTTTTACCCACTACGTCTTTTAACTGAGTTCTAATAGTATTTTGGGCCCTTTGTAAGTGATCTTTTATCGTATCTTGTTTTAACTCAGAACTTGGATTTTTTTTAATAAATGAAAGCAAATCTTCCCCAGCCAATGTTAAACGAGGTTTAATTTTCTTAACATTCTTTGACCTTAGAAGAGGGGGGGGATCAAAACTTCCAAAAGCTGATTCAACTTCGGTTACTGCCAATTGCTTAAACATATTTTGCTCCACATTTCTTTCTGCCTTTACTTCGTGAAAACTTAAAGGTGTTACACTTATCTGTGTTTCTGGATATCTAGTCTTTGAAGAAGAGGGGGTATTCTCTTTCTTTTGAACAGGTTTATCCTTATTCGTCCACGCTTCTAGCAAACACTCCAGATAGTACTTACTACGTTCAACTTCTTCATATCCAGGCACAGTTGATTTATTTTTTCTACAAAAACTATCAAGTGTAGCTATAGCTGTTTTGAGTGCTGGGATAAATTGGGCTTCTTGTGTATAAGTGAATAATGAAAGTTCAGTTTTCCCTTTCGAACTTACATCAAACAACCTCTCTAACGGCGCATACGCTTTCTCAATAACTTTTTTTGCATTCGACGTATCTGAAAAAAAACCAGATTTCAACTCCGATGTAAAATCTTGTCTAGACCTAGCAAACGACAAAAAAGAAGCCGTAGTTACCGAAGAAACCGACATGAATACAAAACTTTCTTTCTAAAAACCTAAACACCCTTAAAAAGATGTCTATTATTTATTATCGAAATAAAACCCCAAAAATTGCAGAATTTATAGAGTGAACTAGTGCTTATTGGCTATAGAAACATTGGCTCGAATTAACGACGCCGCCTGAAGAAGTATATCCGGATGGGTTTGAATATAGTGCTGGGTAAGCCTAGTTAAACTTTCAATATGGTCCTCTTCGGCATTGTCCATGGCAGGATCAATACCGTCTAAATCAACCTGTATACGCAGATATGAATACCGCTCGGGCTGAGACACCGCCAGTTGTTTAAGCTGAAAATCAACCGTTTCAGACGCACTGGTCATCAACATATCAATCACTTTGGGGGCCCAACCCAACATGGTTAAGCCAGCACAGTCTTCATAGGGAAGCCGCTGTGACACTTGCCCCGTGCCAATAGAAATCACTTGATAGTGCTTTGCATCGGGCCACATATGCTGGGCCTCTACCAAGGCACACATGGCGGGGTTATTGGCTGTCATACCCCCGTCCACAAACGAATAACTTACTTCTGAATCATCGGCTGGATACACATACGCCGGTGGAAAATACGTAGGGGCCGCGCAAGAAGCCCTGGCTACATCGCGCAAATAAAAGTTGTTATGCACCCCTGCCTTGGTTTTTGCACTGTTAAACAGCCACGACGAATACACACTGGTTTCAAACGAAGGTACCAACACCGTGGTTAAGGTATCTTTTAAACTTATCTCTCCAAAATAATCGTATAACACTTTATCAAGCTCGCAGCCATCATATTTGGCACGAAACAATTGCCCCAGGGTATCAAAAAATGGGTTGGTTCCCGAAAAAATACGTTTGCCACAATTACGGTACAAATGCACCAAATCAGCCCCCGAATACAAAGGCCTACCGCCCACCGAAGGCGTAACCAAGCCCAAGGCCAACACCGCCCCTGTAGAACTACCCGCCACAAGATGCAATTGCTCAGCCAATGGCTGCTGCAACATGCCTTCCAATCGCTGCAAAATCAAGGCCGGAATAATTCCCCTTATTCCGCCCCCATCAATGGCCAAACATCTTACGATTTCAGAAGAGCTCATTTAATAAACACTTCCCCTACTTGCATAGGCAACTAATGTTATCTCATGTTTACCCTTATCAATTTTATAAATTAAACGAAAATCACCTTTTCGATAACGATAAAAACCAGCCCAATCTCCTGTTAATGGCTTAATGTTTGGCCCATGAAATGGATCTTCATTTAATACTTTTAAAATACCTTGAAATAAATGTTTTTGAGGATATTTGGAATAAGCTTTTTGTGCTGTTTTAGTCCAAACAAAAACCCAATTAAAGTTCAACAGGGCTTACCTTGCCTTCTTGCAAATCATGAAGACCTTCTTTAAAGTTTTTCAAAAGTTCTTTATCGGCTAAAACATCTAAATTTGAACCCCATTTTTCTTTAGCCATCAAATACCCCATAAAATCCAAGGCTTCTTTCTTTTTAGACCCAGATAAATACCTAAATCTCAATAACAATTGATCCTCTAGTTTTTTTACTGATGCACTCAAAATCAATCACCTCATTGTTTTTAAAACAGCTCAACTCTATTGTTTCACACCTAAAATTCCCATGCAATATCAGCGAAAGCTAAGGTTACTTTTAAAGTTTTTAAGCGTTTGTTTTCAGGTTCAAAACTAGCCCTAAGCACCACCATTTTGGAAATACGCTGCTTGTCAGAAAAAAAATCGTATACATAGGTGTAATGGCATTGCCCATTTGAAGTACTTGTTACATTAGGTTCACCTAAAACTCTCAAAAAAGCCCCCGAACTTGGCACACGTTCCGATTCAAAGCCAGGTAAATTGTGTGGAGCCTCCCAAGTTTGACTATCGTTGTTCCAGGATACCCGATTAAGCCATGCCACATACGAAGGTAACCATTGAGATGAAAACAAGGCCGTTGCTTCGGATGGAAATTGAGCCTGAGTTAACTTTTTTTGAGCATTAAAAAATAAACTCACCATGAAGGGTTTTGGAGGAAAAACACTATTCGAAGTAACCCCTGAAGATTCTTGAACAAACACATAGTCGTTTTTTTTACCCAAACCACTGGTTTGTTTTTGAGTGGGTGCCAGCTGAATCACACGAAACACATCCTCTGACTCAAGCACAGGGTAGCGCCACACCCAAGCACGCTCATTAAAAGAGAAAGTTTTAGAGGCATTTTGCAACTGACTTTTAAACTGTAATAACCGTGCTTCCTTGCACCCACTTAAACCCAAAACACAAAGAAAAAAGCCACAACCCAAAACCCATCTATTCAACTGTTTCATTCACATCAGTTTACCCGGAGAGTATCTAATGCACGAATAAAAAATGCACAAATACATGAAAAACTAAATTGGGCTGTTGCCAAATGATGAGATATAAGGCAAATTCGACGTGAACAAGAATTTAAGGAAGCAGATCGCATTGCGCAACGGCACACCCAAAGCTCCCTGTTAGTCCGCGTAAGCGATAGTCCACTGAGGCTCAGGCGCCCAAGCAGCATCCATTTGCGCATAAGCTTTAATAAGCTCGTCAGAACTAGCCGTTGAGGGTGTATTCATTAACTGATTCACACTAAAAACAGCTAAAACCAAAACGGTACAAACCCCTAAGGCTACTACTCGCCGGCTTAAAAAAGCACTTAAAAGGGGTTCTTTATAAAGTACATTTTGCACAATTTGACTGTTAAAGGTGGCTGAAGACTCTACTCGTTTAATTACTTCGAACATATAACACCTCCTTAGGACCATTTCTTAATTTTTCTAAAGCTCTGTTTAAACGCGATTTTACAGTGCCCAAAGGCTTTCCCATAATGCGGGCGATATCCGCATAAGGAAGTTCATGCACATAACACAAAATAACCATATACCGTGTTTCAAAATCGAGGCTTTGCAACAACTTTAATTCATCTTCTAAGGCCGCTGAATCGTACTGTGACATCTCTTTGGATGCCAAAACGCCAGGGTCATTTTCAAAAAGCCAATCTAAAGACACCACTTGCTGCATTTTTTTGCGTATAAAATGGGTTTTCACTATGTTTTTTGTAAGTTGATACACCCAGGTTGTAAACGCCGATTCAAATCGAAACTGATGCCCTTTTTTATACACTCTCACCCAAACATCTTGAGTCAATTCTTCGGCCATCCCCCCCCCTCCCATAGCCACCACGGTACGATACACACGTGAGTTATAGGCATTTACTACCAACTCAAACACCGTATCATCACCAGTTTGAAGCCACTTTTTTACCAACACCTCGTTAGTGTCTGTCATGGTCTTGAGGTTCTGGTTTTCGGAAGTGTTTTTTCATTTCTTTAAACTTAACAAACTGCTCTTCTGTAAGTACAGCTTTTACACCCTCATCTTGTTTTTGCATTAAATCCCTTACTTTGTCATGAAACTCTTTTTGGGTGTTTTTTTCATCCATTAAAGCCGTCATCTGACCATGAAACGAATCAAACAACGCGCCAAGCTTACTAGCTTGGTCAGAAGATAACTTAAGTTCTTTGGTCATATGTTCAAGCATTCTTTTTTTCATTTCGGCTTTACGAGACTCTTTTAATTGGTTTTTAAAAGCTTCGTATTTTATTTTTTGTTCATCGGTTAAAACAGCTTTTATTTTTTCATCTACACCATGCATACGTCTCATCATTTCTATAGGTTCTTTGGGCTTTTCTTTTTGCTTTATCTCTTTCACAATGCCATCAATTTGTTGAACTTGAGCATCAGACAAAGACAAACTGCTTTTAAGCTCAATCAAACGTTCCTGAGTCCATAATGTCTTCGGCGGATGGTGAGATTCCGCCACCACAACTGAAGTTGATAAACACAACAAAAAACCACTTACCATAGCGATTTTCTGAAAATTATTCATAACAACATCTCCTCTTGTTTTTGTATTTTTTTAAGTTACAGAAATACGATAACGATACCGAACTCAAAAGTTCCAAACTTACTTAGAGGGACTACAAAGCAGCCTTACTTGTTCACGTAACCACCTGTGTGAAGCACTATTGTGAGTACGTTGATGCCAAATTTGTTTAACCTTCATCGAAGGAACATTAAACGGCAAGGGTGATGACTTCACTAAAAATGACTTTTCGAACAAAGCGCCTAACCTAGCGGGTACAGTCGCAATAAGATCAGTCGTTCCAATTAAAAAAGGAAGCGTTGAAAAATGAAAGGTTTTCATACGAACAGAGCGTTCTTGCTTTAACACCTTTATGGCATGATCCACATTATCAAACATAGCTTCTTTAGGAGCTACTATGGCATGATCAAGTGAAAAAAATTGCCTAGTGGTTATTTTTTTATCAAAAGCTGCATTTTGAGCACTTCCTATGCACACATAATTGTCTTCAAATAAGGTTTCTTCAAAAAAAGGGTGCTGAATGTGCTGACTAGGAAACCCTATCTTTAAGTCCCAACTGTCTTCATGCCTAGCATCAACGTTTCCATCCGTGGCTAAAACTTCAATTTGAATAGACGGAAAATATTGAGTTAAAAATTGATTTAATGCAGGCAATACAGTTAATTCGCAATAATCAGATGCCAAAATACGAAACGTTGTGGACAATGTTCTGGGATCAAAGGATTTATTGCTATTAATTGCCTCTTCAATATGCTGCAACCCCACATACAAATGGTCCAGCAACTGGGTAGCTTTAAAAGTAGGAACAAGTCCACCTTTACCCCCTACAAACAAAGGATCATCAAACAAGATACGCAATTGTTTCAGCACATGACTCATTCCAGGTTGAGAAAGCCCAACCCGTTTGGCAGCACGAGACACTTGGCGTTCCTCCATCAGAACCGCAAAGTACACTAAATTATTCAAGTTAAAATTTGTAATATTCATTTTTCTTATACATCCATTAAGGTATCTATTTCTTTTTAAAAAGTCTAGCACTATTCAAAACGACCAACCCAATACCCAAAGCATTAAACCCTAAGGCAAAAAATGGAAGTAGAGTAAATTTTAAATAAGTATGAAATAAACCTAATGACACCCCAAGAGAAATTAGATAAAAACAACAAACCATAGCTTTGTTTTGAATATCAATCGTTTTTATCAAACGACTTAAAGGTTTCATAACAGTCAATGAACTAAAAGAAAGCAATTTTAGATCAGCATCAAAATTTATAAAACCTTCAATTAAACAGCCCAATTGAGCCTGAGACAACGCCTCTTCTGAAGTACCCACGTAGGCAACATAACTGCCTTTATTTTGCCACTGTTTTACAGCCAACTTTCTTTCTTCTTTTAAAACATCCCCCATAACGTTATCGATCCCAAACTCATGGGCAATAGATAAAGCTTCAGCACGAATATTTTCAGTTACCAAAACAACTTTCAACCCTTGGTTTTTCAAGGTGTTAATACATTCAATGGCTTGAAAATTTGCTTCTTCTTTTAAAGCCCAAAAACCCAATAATTGTTGCTGTGAGGCCACCCATAAAACCGTAGATCCTTTAACCTGAAAGGGCTTAGCCAATTGGTACGAGATAGAAGAAATTACTATTTGTTTTTTAAGCAACCATTCCGCTTTCCCCACGTAAAATAACTCCCCATTTACAAGCCCTGAAACTCCCATGCCTGATTCGTTAGTTAAGCCCTGCACTGACTCACTCGTTTTGTTAAAAGCACCCGAACAATGCAAATCACTTTTTGAAACCAACACCTCTACAGCTTGGGTTACTTTTGCTGTTAATTGGGGTTCAAAAACTACCCAACCTTCTACTCTAAAAACGCGGGTACCCAACACCGTTGAATGCTCTAGCAAAATAACTTGAAGGTTTGAAATAAGATTCCAAAGCGAATATTTTTTTAAGCTTAGTCCTTCTCTGGCTGCCACCTGAATAGCCCCGTTGTACACCCACAAATGGGCCATTGAAATTAAACATGGATTCAAAGAAAACAAAACTGAAACTAAAACGGTTCCAGCAATCATCCCCCCCGAAACTGGTCCCCACAGTAACCAGCCTAAACTTCCAAACAAAGCCAGAAATCCCAAAGCAATCCCAAAAGGAGTAGTTTGTGGATTTGCTTCAAAAGGGGGGCATTGTGTTTTTTGCTCTATAAACATAATGAGTTGCTCAGTGGCTATCAAAATACTAACCAACACTACCGCCACACACCCATGTAACGACCCACCACATTCTGGCAAAGTCCAGCCCATCACGATCCAAACCACCAAAGCCAATCCAGGCCCCGTAAACGGTTGCCAAATCGCTGTTTTTACAAATTCAAAACCCTGCTTCAAAAAAGAAAGTCCCGCAAAAACGACAACAACCGAAGCCAAAACAGATTCGATAAAGGGATACATCGGATGTGCTTTTAACAAAAGGAAAGTATCGAACTGAAAAATCCTTGTACAAAGCCATAAAAAAGCCATACAGCCCAAAAAAAACACACAAGTACTTAAACGCATCCAAAAAGAGTTCATGGAGAGCTTTATTAAACACTACCAGAATTTAACCTGTAAATAATGGGTATTTCGTTTAAAATAAATTCATATGAAAAAATTTTTATTAAGAATCCTTTGTTTGTCCGTAGTTTATATACTTTTTAATTTCACTTACCTCGATACTTTGCCAAAAATTGGTTACGACGAATCGTCTTATGCCAATACCGCGTATAATTTTATCCAACATCATCAATTACAAAATACGCTTAACAGCCTAGGCGGAGAAGATTTTTGTTTTTACCCTTTGGTTTTAAGCGTATTTTTTAAACTTTTTGGCACAAGCCTTTGGGTAGGTCGATTTTGTTCGGCTTTTTTGGGGTTATTAAGTTTATTTTTCTTTTTAGCACTGCTTCACAAAGCACAACTAAAACCCTGGGTTCAATGGATATGTGGAGGATTATTTTGCATTAACACCACCCTAGTGGCAGTATTTCGAACCATTCGCCCCGAAAGCTTGATTGTATGTCTTTTGCTAGCTGCACTTTATTTTTTAAACCCAAAACCCTCACGCAGTTGGATCTTTGCCATCTGCCTTGCAGCTTTATGTATGACACACCCTATTGGCGTTATTTTAGCCTTTTTTTTAGGCCTACACTGGCTTTTTTTAAGCCTTAAAACGTCTCATTTTAAAGCCACATTAATAGTTTTTGGCATTGTATTTGGAACTGTTTTTTTAGTGTGGAACAGCCTGTTAATCTCTCAAGGACACGCCTCTGTGTTTCATTTAATTTTGTCTCAGTTTTTTTCAGGACGTGTGAGCTCTCAAGGGGCTTTAACTCACAATTTATCGCAATTATGGAGTAGTTATTTTTTAAACGGAAAACGTGGGCTAATCGCCACTGTTGAACTGGGC
>Ga0172373_10002985_pt1 | contig 25251 bp, 24 predicted proteins | sample Lak10m_2_FD_114546 | JGI IMG/M metagenome (GOLD analysis project Ga0172373, IMG submission 114546) | Freshwater microbial communities from Kabuno Bay, South-Kivu, Congo - kab_092012_10m | ecosystem: Environmental > Aquatic > Freshwater > Lake | place: Democratic Republic of the Congo...
GTAGTATTCTAAAATGCTCTGAAGAACACAGATTTTATATTGGAGGTGACATACATGATGATAATTCATGGATAAAAGCCAAAAACTTAGCTAAAGATGACATAGTATTAACTATTTAGCCCGTGCCTATTAACTATTTCCATGTCGATATATAATTAAAAATTGACATGGAACTAGTAGAATATTGTAAACGATATACTGATTTGAATATATCAAATTTAGAATTCTATAATTTTATTAAAAAATCAATTATAGAGAATAACATAACAAATAAACGTAAGTTAAGAAAATTCATAGTCGATTTAATATATGAAAAGACAGGTAATAAAAGAAAGACAATAACGTATTCATATTATAACGCACTAGGATGGAATAATAGATTTGATATATTTAAACATCATTATAAATTTAATACAATTGAAGATTTTTTAATTGAAAAAATAAATAATAAAATTAATATTAATAATAAATCTTATGTGAACGATAAGCTTAATAAAATACTTAATCTTGATGACTCATTCGATATTAATACTATAAGTTCATTATTTATATTTAAAAATACTAGCATATTTAGCATAAGCCATTGGATAGAATTAGGATATAATGAAAATGAATCTATTAATATAGTTAAAAAAATTCAAAGTGATAATAGTAAAAAGAGATTATCTAAATATACTAAACGCGAATTATCTGAACAGTCTGTATGGTCTAAGAAATTTTGGGAGAAAACAGATACACCTCATAAATACAAGCAATATAATAAAATGTGCCCAGAATTTTATGATTCTATAGAAGATTATACTAAAATGTTAGAATTGCATAGTAAAACAATTAGTAACAATATAAAAGCCGGTAAATATGATAATTTTTTAAGTCCTAGTACTATATCTAAAAAAGAAATCGATTTTTTTAACTATATTTCTACATACATTGATTGTAAACACATTCAATTTAAAATTAACTGTAGAAAGAATGGAGGTACACTATATTTTGCAGATGGTTATATAAAAAAATCTAACGGTATTATATTACTAGAATTTGACGGAATTTATTGGCATAATATCGAATACGATAAAAATAGAGACTCATTAATATTAGAAACAAGACAAGATATAATCGGTATAATACGTATAAGTGATAAGTATTATAGTAAATATAAAAACAATATAATAAATAATTTAGAATATGCAATTAAACAAATTGAAAGTAAAAAGTGTAAAGTTATTAGATTCTACTAAAGTACATGATATTTCAGTAGAAGATGTAGAACATTATATCACAGAAAATGGTGTAATTAATCATAATTCTGGTAGAGAATATGGCGCTTCAATTATATTAATGTTGACAAAGGCAAAGTTAAATTCTACAGGAAGTGATAAAGAACAAGTAGGTATAATTCTTACTGCAAAGCCAAATAAGAATAGATTTGCAAAACCGAATGTAGTTAAGACTCACCTTGATTATAAAACAGGTCTCAATAGATATACTGGTTTACAAGAATTTGTTGAATTCGACTGGGACAAAACAGGTGTAGCTAAAGGTGAAATTGTAAATGAACAAAAATTGAAGAAGAAGTCTGCAGGTCCTAGAAGTAGAGCTGTCGAGTTTGAATATGAAGATGAAGTTTTATACTTCATACCTGACCCTAAATCTTCTACTGTTGCAGTTAAAGAGATTGGTAGACATTTAACTTCAAAAGAATTCTTCAGTGAAGTCTTTTTTACACAAGAAAGACTTGAACAAATAAATGAAATCGCTAAACCTATGTTTAATTACGGTATAGACGATGACATTCCAGACGATGAACTTTTTGATATGGAAAGCTCAGAAATCGATGTTGACTTATTAAACGGTGAAGACTAATATGGAATTTTCATTAGACAAAGTGCCCATTAAGTATATTTTGGGCACTTATATTGATTCACCTGAATATCCGACAGGAGAAGATATTATTTACCTTATGACTCAACGTGCAGCAGATAGAGGTAAAAGCTTAAATCCTGTAAAATTTACGACTACCGTTTTATATAAAAAAGTAGGAGAGGAATTCAAAGATAATATAGAAAAATCAATAAAGGAACTAGAGGAATCTAACTTAATTGAAAAGAATCAAGAGACAAAAGCGGGTATATCATATACAATATTAAAAAATAAATTTCTATGAATTATAATGATAGTTATGAGAAGATATTCTTCATGTATAGTTTAAACAATCCAAAGTATTTAACTGTAACACGTGAAGGATTTTATTCAAATAAACATCTTGACATTCTTGCATACCTTGGGAGAAAATTTTACGAAAAATTCAAAGAAACTCCTAGTAAAGAACAATTTAAACTTTTAATAGAGAACTCTTCTAAAGCCAAAGGAAAAGTAACATCTGATATAGTAGATGTTATCTTCAAGGAAAATCCTAAAGACTATGATGAAACTTGGCTTAGAAAAACCGCTGAATCTTGGATTAAATGGAGGAACTTTGATACATCTTTAGGTGACGGTGTCGACTATATAAGAACAGCAAAAGTAGAACCTGAAAACGTAGATTCTATTATTCAGAAGTTTAGAGACTTAATCAATAATAGAAGTAGTCTTACGTTTGATGCAGATTTAGGTTTAGACTTCTTTAACCCAGAACATCACGAACAACGTGTAGAAAATAAAATACGTTCAGGTAGAACTTTCGTAGATAATCTTACAGGAGGAGGATATGACTCTACTGGCCTAATAGTATATGCAGGTGAGCAAAACATCGGTAAATCTATTTGGTTGGCTAATGATGCTGCTACTTTTGTTAGAATGGGATATAATACTGCAGTAATCTCTGCAGAGATGGCAGGCCATAAATTTATCAAGAGAATTGGTTCAAATTTAATTGATGTAAAAATGTCTGACTATGATGAGAAATCTAAAGACAAGGACTTCATAAGCAGAAAGTTAAAAACTGTAGGAGTAGGATTAACTCCTCCTGGTCGACTTTTTGTAAAAAAATATCCTACCAGTCAGGCAACCGTAGTTGATATTGAGAACTATTTATTAGAAGTAGAAGAACAAACAGGTATAAAACTAAGAGCTGTTATAATTGACTATATAAACATTCTAGCAAACCATAGAAATCCTAATGGTGATAGTACATATATGAAAATTAAACAGATAGCGGAAGACCTTAGAGCAATGGGTGACAGAAACGACTGGTTAATTATTACAGCTACACAGATTAAGCGTTCAGGATATGAATCTAGTGATATTTCAATGGAAGATATTGCAGAATCTGCAGGTTTAGCACATACTGCCGATATGATATACGGTATTATACAAGACCCTGTAATGCATGCTAATTATGAATATTGGCTTAAAATTCTAAAAATACGCGACGGTGAAGGTAAAAATACAAAATGTAGATTTACAATAAACTACGACTACATGAGATTAACAGAGACTGACGATGTAAGAGCACCAGGTAATACATCAACTTAAAATCTATAAATAATAAAAAATTATGGCAAGAACGATGACAGATAAGATTTTTGATAATTCATTTGAAGAATCAGAATATGACGGTAGATCAGTTAATTGGCAACTAGACCCCGTTTGGAATTCCCCAAAAGATACAGAGAGTAGCATAGTAGATTCTATGTTAATGGAAAAAATTGACAATTTAGTTACAAATTCCAGCTTTAATAAATGGAACATACCTGACAGTGAAGGTAAAATACCTAAATTAAGTAAAGTACAAATAAGTGAAGTATATTCATATATTTCTTTAAACATTACAGAATATAGTGTAATTGAAATATTTGCTGCAACTTCAGAATATTTTGATATACAGGGTTCTAAATTCTACAATTCTCTAAGTAATGCCCATAAAGACGAGCTTATGATAGAACTTGATAGAAGAACTGGTATAATAGACAGAAAAGGTATTAGAAAACTCTTCTAAAAAATAAAAATGGGACAATTGAAAGAAGCCAGTAGAATATGGATAATGGGTGATGTACATTTCGGTGTTAGAGCCGCAAGCATGGAGTGGTTCGAAATAACAAAATCTTATTTCGAAGACTATTTTATACCATTATTAGAAAAAGAATATAAAGAAGGTGATATTTTAATACAACTAGGAGACATTTTCGAAAATAGACAAATTGTTAATTTAAAGATTAATAGTTACATTGTTGACTTATTTGAAAGGCTCGGTAGAATTTTACCTGTACATGTTTTAGCTGGAAATCATGATATTTATTATAAAAGAACGAATGTTGTAACCTCATTGGACAGCCTTCGTTTTATTCCAAATGTATACATTTATAAGGACCCTGAATTACTAGAAATAGGAGATACTAAGTGCCTTATAATGCCATGGAGGCATTCACATGAACAAGAATCTGAAACTCTTAAAGAATTTCCAGATGCTGACTATGTATTCTGTCACTCTGAAATGCAAGGCGTTTTATTAAACGCGAAAGTCAAACAAGAGGAAGGTACACCTATTTCTAAATTTAAAAATTATAAAAGAGTTTATTCCGGTCATATACATTTTTCACAAGTAAGAGGAAATGTAGTAATGGTTGGTAATGCATATCAAATGACACGTTCAGACATTGATAATGCAAAAGGTGTATATCTTTTAGACTTAAATTCAGGCGAACATCACTTTTATGAAAATAAAGTAACACCTGAATTTAGAAAAATAAATATCATCAGAGTTCTTGAAATGCCTTTAGGTGATTTTAAATCTCTTATAAAGAATAATTTCGTTGACTTATATTTACCGTCAGATATTATGATAAAATATAATATGTCACATCTTATTAATTTAGTACAAAACGAGGCAAGAATTATTGAGCCGAACATCTACGATGAGAAAACATTCATTGATATAGATGAAGTAACCGAAGAAATTCAAAATGGTTATAGGAATTTCGATGTTATTAATTTATGTAATACATGGATAAGCTCAATAGGCCTAGATGAAGAATTTAAAGAGAAGGCAAAAAAGAAAATCCAACAATTATACACGATGAGTACATCATCATATAATCCTGAAATATGAAAATACAAGAAATAAGCTTTAGAAATATCGCCAGTTATGGTGGTCAGCTTCAACAAATAATTTTTGATAAAAATCAAAGTCACTTGTACTTGGTTTCAGGTGGAAACGGTTACGGTAAATCAACAATTGCAAATGCAATTATATTTGCACTTTATGGTCAAGTTGATGAACTAACATTAGCTGATTTACCTAATAGAATAAATAAAAATTTATATGTCAAGATAAAACTTGAATGTAATGGTAAGAATGTAGTTATAGAAAGAGGTCTTACTCCTAAATTATTTAAAGCAGAAGTTAATGGGCGCCCTCTTGACCAGGCGGGTATTTCAAATGTACAGGAGTATCTAGAGACAGAAATATTTGAAATGCCTTATAGAGTATTTAAAAATGTAATTATATTATCTGTAAACGACTTTAAGTCATTTTTAACAATGACACCTAAAGACAAAAGATTAATTATAGATAAATTATTCGGTTTTTCTGCAATTAACGATATGTTATTATTGCTAAAAAAAGAGAGAAAGGAATTAAACGATACTATACTTTCTGTAGATAGCGAATTAACTACTATTTCACAGTCAATTGAGGCTACTAGTACTAAACTAACAGAACTTGAGAAAATATCTACAAAAGAGAATAAAAAGAAAATAGAATCTCTTAAATCATCTCTTCTTTCTTTAAAAGAAAATTATGATAAGTTAAGTTCGGCTAAGACTAAACTTGAAGACCAAGCAACGGAAATTTCAAATCAAATAGATGATAATTCTAAAAAATATAATTCATTGCATAATGATTATGTTTCTGCTCAGAGAAAGGTTAAATTATATGAAAACGAATGTTGTCCTGAATGCGGTAAATCCCTAGATACTGAATTTGACACCAACAGAAAATGTGAATTTGAAGAAATAGTAAAGACTGCACCTTCTACTTTAGAAGATATTGAAGTAATTATTAAAAATCTCAAAAAGGAGTCTACATCTAATAGAGAAAAACAAAACTCCGTTATAGGTAAAATATCATCAATAAGTACGAATATTGAAAACTTAAAGAAGGAGCTTTTAAGTATTGCAAACATGGTTAAAACAGGAGATGGTGAGTTTTCACATCTTAAGAGTTTAATATCAGAGTTTAAAGAAAGTGAAGATGATAAATTTAATTTAAAATCATCTCTTAACTCTGAAAATTATTTCTTATCTGTAATTGAAAATATGTTAGGAGATGAAGGGGTTAAGAATCTTGCAATAAAAACTATATTACCTGGTTTAAATGCTACTATTGCACAAATGGTAAGCGAAATGCATTTGAGTTTCCATATTAGATTTGACGAAAAATTCAATTGTATAATTAATCATCTTGGTGAAGATATTAATCCTAAGACTTTAAGTACAGGAGAAAGAAAGAAAGCTGACTTTATTGTTGTAATTGCACTTATAAAATTATTGAAGCTTAGATTCCCGCAATTAAATCTTCTTTTCCTTGATGAAATATTTTCGTCTATAGACCACGATGGTATATACAGTATATTAAAAATATTAAGTACTGTTATAAAGGAAAACGAGTTAAATACATTTGTAATAAACCATACTGTATTGCCTCAGGAAATATTCGATAAAAAAATAGAAATTTACAAAGATAACGGCTTTAGTAAATTTACAGTTGAGACTATACGCTAATCAGTACGTAGCCACTTCTGATATATAGATAAAATAAGGCATATAAGTGGCTTCATATAATTTAAAGTTTAACAAAGACGATTCAGTTATTAGACATATTATAATAGGTCTGGCAGCAGACCTGAATAAAAGAATATATCTAATGAATCAGATAGATAATGAAAATAGAGACAGAGTAGATATACCTTTTTATTATTCCTTTTCAGGTGATGAAGATGTTCTATATGACTATTTTCTTTTAGATGATAGTTTAGACCCAGATAGACAGAAGGCTATTGCAAACTATGATGTTGTACCGAGAGGTATTATAAATATGTCTTCTATTACAATAGATTCTTCCGCACTTTTAAATAAATTCGTAAGAGGTTATTATCAAAAAATTGAAGATGGTACAATGAAAGCGTATACGTCACAGTTTCAGATGATACCTATTAATATGACAATAGAAGGTAAAATATGGGTAGACACTCAGCTGGATTTATTTAGAGTTACTGAAAAACTTATTAAAACTTTATATAAAAGCAATCAATATAATGTTGATGTAGGTCATATAGAAGAAGGTACTTATAGAATAGCATCTTATTATAAAATGCCTGAAGATTATGAAATGGAAAGACCTATTGAGTACTCTTTTGATGATGAAAAAAGAAAGTCGATTAATTTTTCAATTGAATTAATGTCATTTATACCTTCGTTTGAACCTAGGGATGAAATGTTCGCAGGTAACAGGATGTTCTCAATTGGTAGTTCACAGCAGTTAGTTCCACCTGGTACATCGCTTGGTTCTAATAGTACTAATATAAATCAGCTACAGGGACCGGATTCTGTATGGAGAAATGTAAATAATAGTGAAAATTGTCCAGATTGCGATGATTGTTAACAACGTGAAAATAAAAAGACTATACGCTGATATATAAAAAAATCATATATAATAATTATGTCAATTCTTAGCGCAAGAGAAAGTGCATTTAATGATGCTAAAGCACTGGCAAAACAGAATAACAAATCAGATTTATACGAATCACTTGTTGTTCAGTATACTAATCCTAATGGGGAATGGGGAAGAAATAACCTCAGAGACCTTGTAATGCTTTTTCATATGTCAGGTCATTCTCCTGAGAAAATATACAACATTCTTTACACAATGGGTGTTGAAAAACAAGAAGCATATTTTGCAACACAAACATATATACCTCAAAATAATACAATATCGATGACCGTTAACGTTAAAGAGCAATTGGATTTTACTGATAAATTACGTAATCTAATTGATAAAATGAATGAGCATAAAACAGACGATTCTGCTAATTATAATCAAGATGCAGTAATCGGTGTATGCGAAGCTTATTTAAGTACTGATAAATCGAATTTATCTATTTCACAGATTGCTGAAATGGCAAAAAGATTAGTTTCAGACTTAAATAGATTTGATTTCATCACTCCTGTAAGAGAATGTATCAATAATATAGAATCTACACTTTTTGAAAATATTATGAGCTTACAAGTTAATAGCTTACATAATAATCTTTCTAATTCTAACCAGAAAGGTATTTATAGTAATGTAATTGATAGACTTGAAACTCTTAAATCAATGAATGAGTCTGAAGTTAGAAAAAACTTAAATACAGAACTTGGTGTATTTAGAACATGGGTTCCTGAAATAAATGCTATTTTAGAAAATGCGCAATTAATTGAAGGAGTTGATAAAACTACAAAGGTAAAAACTCTTTCAGAAAGATTTGACCTTAAAGGAAGACTTAAATCTATTTCTGAAAAAGCTAATGCAATGAAGACTGATTCTTCATTATTCACAATGAATAGTGTCAAAACAATTTGTGAAAAATATATTAGCAAATTATATAGCCAAGACAAATCTGTAACTGAATCTCAATTAGCTGCAAATGCTATTTCAGAATTAAGTCAATTCGAGTGGTTAGATTTCGTAAAAGAAAGCATTAATAATATAACTGATTTCTTAAAAGAAAACTACATGTCATTTGAAGTTGATTGGGCTTTAAAGGATTTGCAAAAACATTCTAATAGAAATTTCTATTCTCCTGCAATTTCAAGACTTCAATCAATTAAAGAAATGAATGAAGAACAAATCAGAGAAAATATTAAATATAGCTTTGATGAATTGACATGGGTACCTCAAGTTAAAAGACTTGTTGAAACTGTTAATGTATTAGAAGGTAGCCTTTCAAATAACACTGAAGCTATTGTTGAAAAAAGATTTTCTCCTATTTTAGAAAAAGACGGTACAGTTTATTTCTATCTTTCTGGAGCAGTATATGCTTTAAATGAAAATACTTTAACAATGGTTGACCCTAGAACAATGGGTGCATTATATTTAACTCTTATTGCAGTAACTGAAAACTTTAAATTTGGTACAGGTACTCTTACAAGATATAAAGGTAAAAATACAATATCATTTGAATTAAATGAGTCTGGTACTGAATTCAAATTCAATGGTGAAACTATAGCTGTTAAAGAATCTAATGATATTAGAAACTTCCTTCTTTCAAATGGTTCTGTTAAAGTTAACGAGACTTCTGAACTTGAAATGATTGTTAAAGCATATGAAAATATTAGCTCATTTGTTGAATTGGATTTTGTACAATCAGTTAGTTCTAGAACTAAAAAAGGTGTTACTGCTAATGTAATAAGAATTGGTGAAAATGTATACATCAATAAAGTTAATCCTGCTATGAGTATGAATGAAATGATTAAAGCAGAAAGTGCAACTGAAGCAATTACATTAGTTAAAGAGCATGTTAACTATGATATTAGCTCAACTCTTGTAGACTTATTAGAAGGAGAACATAGAGCTGCTGCTGAAATCGCTGCAAAAAGAGACTCATTATTTGATAAAATTCAATTCTTAAAAGAACAGCGCTCAAAACTTTCAGTTGTTAAAAATTCTAATAATGTACAAGTATTAGAAGAAGCTGATAAATTACTTATTGCTGAAATAGAGAAATGGCAAAAACAGCTTAATGAGCTTAATTAATATCTTAAATAAAGACACGGGGCTTACAGCCCCGTTTCTTGGGGTATAGAAACAATTCCTGGTTTTAGCATATAAAACCATCTTATAAAAAAGTAATATCTATGGCAAGAAAGAAAGGTTATCTTAACAATGGCGATTTACATGATGAAATCGTAAAATCACAAGAAAAAGGTGAATTAACACGTACAGCACAGGACATGCTAATGTTATTAGCAGAAAGAGCAAACAACAAATTAACTTATACAAGAATAGAAGACAAGGAAGATTGTATTCAGCAAGCTAGACTAGATTTATTAAAATATTGGAAGAGCTATAACCCTAAATATAAAAATGCATTTGCATATTATACTGAAATTGCTAAAAGAGGTTTTGCCAAAGGTTGGAATAAATTATATCCTAAAAAATACGCTGGTACTATTAGTTTAGATGGTGGTTCAAGTGGAGATGAAGAAACTAACGGCATATATTCAATTTCATCTAACTATTAATGTCAATTAAAAAAGTCAAACCTGACCCTAAGTTTAAAGGCGGTAAATTTACCCCAATAAACGAAAACAAATATGTAGGACAAGGTCCTATTATTTGCAGGTCTAGTTGGGAAAAGAAGTATTGCATATATTGTGATACAAATGATGATATTATATTATGGAGTTCAGAGCCTTTTGCAATACAATATTTCAATAAATTAACAGGTAAAATACATAGTTACTATCCTGATTTTTGGATTAAAGTAAGAAAGCCCGATAATACATACAAAGAATATCTTGTTGAAATTAAACCTAAATCTCAAATTAAAATACCTAAAGAACCTAAGAGAAAGACTGCACAGGCTGTTAAGAATTATAAATATGCCGTTGAGACGTATATTAAGAATTTATCTAAAGCTAGAGCTGCAAAAGCATTCGCTGAATCCAGAGGAATGAAATATATAATATTAACAGAAGATAGTATAAAATAATGGGTAAATTAAGAGAAGAAATAGCATCATATCAAAAAGAAATGAGAGGTAAAGGACCTGTCATGCAGGATAGTAAAAGCTGGTTTAAATCGTCTAAAGGAAGTACAGGTGATTCCAGTATTTCTAAAACAAATGAAGTTTTTAAACCAGGTAAAATATATTCCTTTACTTACGCAAATCCGGTAAGAGACGATAAGATTTGGGATAGGAATCCTGTTGTTTTAAGTTTAGGTAGAGTAGACGGCTATGATGTAGGTATAAACTTAAATTTACTAAGTTCTGCTAAAAGACTTGACTTTCTTGACAGAGTATATACACAATACAAAAAAAGTATTGACAGAGCAGTTAAATTAAGCGGGAATGATGCAACTTCACAAGGAGCAATAGCATACATGAATTATCAAAACGTTCATAAGTTTCTAGAAAAATCTGGTTACATGAATGCTTTTAGGAGATACATTTCAAACAGAAGAACTAATACGTATGTATTTGGTTATCAAGAATGGAAAAGAGTCGTAAGCCTTGAAATAGGTAATTTCGGAAACGGTGACATCATTGGTGCACAATATTAAAATGATATATAATAAGAACATATAAATAAAATTATGCCTGGATTTTTAGATAGATTTGGTCCATTAGGACAAAGAAGAATTTCAATTGGTAAAGCTCTTCAAGATTTAAGTAGCTTTGGAATGAAGTACGATGATATGATTCTTCGTAATTCACAAGGTATCGGTGTAATGGAAGACAAGATCGGTTATGGTCAGATGAACCCGCTTGGTTATGACAATGAAGATTATTGGTACCCATTTGCAGCTCTTTCTATGGCTGATACTACAATGAGGAAGTCAATTAGTTTCTTTGACCAATCTTATATCAGAAAAAGAGAAGAGTTAAGAAACTTTGCAATGCAAGATGAAATAGAAGAAATTCTAGATACTCTTTGTGATGAAGCAATAGTATATGATAATAAAAACTTCTTTTGTCATCCTGATACAATAGGAGGAGGTAACATTGATGAAAAAGTATTAAAAAATCTAAATAAATATTTTAACCAAATTTATAATTACTTTGGTTTTACACAAGACCAATCGGGCTGGTATTATTTTAGAAAATGGTTAATTGATGGGTATTTAGCTTTTGAGATTATTTACAGTGATGACCAAAAGGAAATTATAGGTTTTAAAGAATTAGACCCTGTAAGTTTAATACCGGCAATTGACAAGAAGACAAATAAAAGAATTTGGTATCAATATAAAGATAATCCTGCAAAAGAAAGAAAATTCTTTGATTCACAGATTATTTATATTTCATACGGTTCAATCAGTACAGCATCTAGAGTATCTTATACTGAAAGACTTATCAGAGCCTTCAATTTAATGAGAATCATGGAGGTTACACGTGTAATATGGGCTGTAATGAATTCATCATATAGAATGAAGTTTATTATTCCTGTAGGTGGTAAATCTAAAACAAGGGCAAAACAATCTCTTGCTCAGTTAATGAATAACTATAGAGAAGTAGTTGACTTTGATTTTGAATCAGGAAGTCTAGCAGTCGATGGTAAACCTATGATGGCGTTTAACAAAGAATATTGGATGCCTTCTAAAGAAGGTGAACAGCCTGAAATTGAAACTGTTGCAAACGATGGACCAGATATAAATGATACTGAAGCACTTAAGTACTTTGCAGATAAGCTTAAAATGGCATCAAAGATTCCTTTTAGTAGATTTGATAAAGATAGTCCAGCAACATATGAGATGTCTGCAGAAGGTTTAATTAGAGAAGAAATTAAATTTGAAAAATTTGTAAACAGACTTCGTTCAAGTTTTCAAGAAATTATCGTTAAACCTCTTTATTTACAAATGATGCTTAAGCATCCTGAATTACAACATGATATTAACTTTAAGAATCAGATAGCTCTTAGATTCCAAGCAGATAATATGTTTGCTGAACTTAAAAACATGGAAATCATACAGAAAAGAGTTGACTTTATATCATCTGTAAAAGACAGTCTAGTTGAACAAGATGCAGAAATGAATGATATACCATACTTCCCACTTGAACTTCTTATAGATGAATATATGCATCTAGACCCTTCTTTCAAAGAAAAGGTAAAAGAGTATAAAGAAAACGAGAAAAAGAAGAAAAAGAAAGAAGGTGGCGAAGAAGGAGGAACTGAAGGAGACGAGATTGATTTAGGCTTCTAATTTTTCCCAGAATAATATGATATATAAAAAAATAGACCAAAAAATATATCCGACAATGTCAAATAAGAATTTATTAATTCTTGAACGTTCATCAGAAATTTTGTCATTTAAAAAAGACCCAGAAGGCTCATATGTCTTAGAAGGTATTTTTGGCGAGATGGGTGTTAAGAATAAAAATGGTAGAGTATATGATGAGAGTGAATACTTACCTCAAGTTGAAGCATTACAGGCAAAAATAAAGAGTTCTAAATTAATGGGTGAACTTGACCATCCACAGAACTTTGACATATCTCTTAAAAATGTTTCACATGTTATTGAAGAAATTTCATATGACAAAGAAAGCAGACAAGTAAGAGGAAAAATCAGATTATTAAATACTGATGCTGGTAGACAAGCTAAGGCTCTTGTGGATGATGGTATTCCATTACATATTTCAAGTAGAGCTGCAGGTGTAGTTGAAGCAAATGGTTCAGTAAAAATTAAGAAGCTTTTTACATATGATTTAGTTGCTGACCCTGGGTTTGAAAATGCACAACTTAATAGAGTAAATGAATCATACGGTTTTTCTAATGATGATTCAATTTCAATATATGAAATAGATGGTCCAATTCCTGGTATGGATAACTCAATATCACACGATAGATATTCTATAACAAATGAAAATAATTCATCAAAAAATATGGATGGTTTAGTAAAAATCGATGATTTTAATACGTATTCTAAACATATCGCTGAACAGCTTAATTCTATTAAGTCTGACCTTGGTAAAATTAAAGCAGTTAAAGAAGAAGCTGGCGTTAACCCAATGTTAGAAGAGTACATTGAGAAATTAAGAACAAGAATGAATGAAATGTTTTCTTATATTACATATGTAGGAGAAAACATGAACGGCGTAATTGAAAACGTTAATGGTTTAATGGAACACAACAATCATATTGTTGAAAACGTTAAAAACCTTAAAGGCTATGTTGACCACGTTGCTGAGCAAAGTGATTATGGCATTCAGTATATTGAAGATGTTGCTAGAAAAACAAATGATATATTAGAATACAATAACTATTTAGCTGAGCATGTTGATAGCATTGCACAATATGGCGACCATCTTTCAGAAGGTATGAATCAGTTAGCTGAATACACTGAATACTTAAAAGAAAACATTGAAACAGTTGGTCAATATGGCGACTACACTGCTGAGAATGTAAAAAGAATTAAACAAAGATTAGCTGCTATTAATGAAGAAGATCGTTCTAAAGAAATAGAAAAAGCTATCAATAAAATGGGTGAACCTGAGGAACACTCAAGAGAAGAAGGTGAAGCTGTTGTAGGTGAAGAAAAAACAATTAAAGAATCACTTGACAATTCATCTTATAAAAATGAAATCGCTGCAAAATTAGATATATTACTTGAATCTGCTCAGAAGCAAACAGCAGACTTGAATGGTGATTTGCACTTTCTAAGATTCTTAGACTCTACTGAGAAGAATAAGTTTTTTGCATTAAATGAGAATGTACAAGCAAGAATCATTTCAAAAGCAAAACAACATACTTACACTTCACAGTCAGATGTTAAAGCAATCATGGAATCAGTGATTATTCCGGTAGACAATACACCGTTGTTTATACAAAAAATGCCGGAAGAATATCGTTCTTCTTGGGAAACTTCTTCTCAAGCTAAGAAAAACCAAATCGTTGCAGAAGCTTGCGGATATTCTCTTAATACTGAATATCAAATCAATAATTTCTGGTCAACTAGAGACTTTAGAGAATCTAATGTTCCAGTACAAAGAATTGATGAAAGCGTGAATGCAAGTTCAGTTAAAACTGAAGAAATTACAGGCTATGGAGTAAAATCCGACTATATGGACTGGTTTGGTGCAGAATTAGCGAAGAAATTCCGCAAATAAGAAAGATAAATAAAACAATAAAAGAAAAAAACAATTCAAGTCATGTTAGAAATGATTAACGAAGCCGAAGTTAAAGCAACCTGGTCTCCAGTAATTGAATCAGCAACAGGCATTAAAGATGCAAATAAACTTGATTGGATGAGCAAATACTGTGCTTATCACAAGTTAGCTGAAGATAAAGGAATGGTAGATTACGGTTCATTAATTACGGAATCTGTATGGAACCAGGTACACCTTAATCCTGGTATGAACGTTCCAGGTATGGGACCTGTTCAATTCCCTGGTAACCCAGGTACAACAACACAATTCCACAGCCAAGCTCCTGGTTCTGGTGACAAACCTTTCAGTTTACTTCCACTTGCTATGCAAGTTGCTGCACAAACTATCGGTCTTGACTTAGTTCCTGTAGTTCCTCTTGGAGGTCCTTTCGGTATGCTTACATACTTAGACTTCCCTTATGCTGGTGGTAACTTAGCAACTGCTTCTGTAGTTAACGGTTTAGGAGGTGCAGACGGAAACGTTGCTCCACTTTTAATCAAATTTGCTTTTGATTATGTAACTGGTGCTGCTGCATTAGCTGCTGGTGATGTTGTTTACATCGCTGATGCTACAAACGCTTACTTCAAACTTACTTTTGTAGCTAAATCTCGTATCGATGGTCTTTCTATCTTTAAAGTAGAGGCTAATGCTGGTACATTAACATCTGTTGCTGGTCCATTCACTGCAGGTCATGATAATGGTTACTCTCTTGCTGACGTACTTGGTGCAAATGCAGGTTCAACTACTTATTTAACTGCAACTGGTGCTGGTACACAAGACGTTTCTGAAGACCTTAACGTTGCTGCATCTGCTGCAGAGCTTGTTAAAGCTTTAGAAGACCACGTAACTGGTTTCTCAGGTAGAGGTTTAAAACAAGGTGGTACATCTGTAACATCTAATGACCCTTATTTAAGAGAAGAAGGTGAATCTACACCTGACAACTTAATCGGTCTTAAATTGTTCAACAAATCAGTTAAAGCTGGTACTTTACAAGTAGCTGCTGCTGTAACAAGAGAGCAAGTACAAGACTTAAAACAATACGGTATTGATGCTGTTGCTCAAGTTGAAGCTGTTCTTATCAATGAGTTAACTCAAGGTATTAACAAACACATCTTAGACAGAATCTTCCGTCTTGGTAACACAAACGCTAAACAAGTATTTGATTTAGACGGTACTAACCTTTCATTAGCTATTGGTTCTGGTACAGTTAACATCGCACTTGGTTTACCAATGAACTCTGATGCTGCTGTAGATAGCATTACACTTGCAACATCTGCTGTAACTCCTACTTCAGGTGATAACGGTGGTACACTTCAAAGAAGAATTCTTTCTAGAATCCTTGCTGCTTCTAACTTAATCGCGATCCGTGGTCGTAGAGGAGCTGCTAACTTTGCTGTTACTAACGGTCAAGTTGCTACTGCATTACAAGACATCGCTGGTTTCGTACCATATCCACTTTCAAACACAGTTAACCAAGCAGCTGGTTCTTTATACCCTGTAGGTTCTGTAGCAGGTGTTAACGTTTATGTTGACCCTAACATGAGCTGGACTGATACTCGTATCGCAATCGGTAGAAAAGGTGACGGTAACGCTCCTGGTCTTGTATTCATGCCTTACTTAATGGCTGAATCAGTAAGTACAATTGCTGAAGGAACAATGGCACCTAAAATTTCAGTTAAGTCGCGTTATGCACTTGTTGAAGCTGGTTTCCACCCTCAAACAATGTACTATACACTTGGAGTTAACTTCGGTACATACTCTATGGTATAATCTTAACCGATATAATAAAAAGCCTCTCCTTGAGAGGCTTTTTTTATGTTTTTTCTATGGTAAGTTAACATTATATAAAGTGATATATAAATAAATTATTATTCACAAAAAAACATTATTAGCATGTTTAAAATACAAATACTTGATACATTCATAAATGAGTGTCAATCTAATGGTAAAGAAATTAATTTTCAAAATTTCAGTGTTGTGAATGAAAGCTATTCAATTAACGGTGAATCAGTAATCATTTCCGAAGAAATATTTGAAGCATATATGAAATATGTTGACGTTTCAGGTACTGAAATGGTAACTATTAATGAATTTGAAAAAATCAAAAGCTTCGCTGAATTTATTCAAAGCAAAGAAGACGGTGAAGATTCTGAAGAAGAGGAAGAAGATGAAGATTCTGAAGAAGAGGAAGAAGATGAAGACGAAGAATTAGAAGATGAAGATGATTCTGAAGAATCTGACGATTCTACAGAGGGTGACAAAGATGCTGCTGCTGAGCCTGCTGCTGAGCCTGCTGCTGATACAAGTGCAGAAGATGAAGAAGAGGAAGAAGAGGAAGAATCACCAGAAGATGCACTTAAAGTAGAAGGTGTACAAACTCAGCCTGAATCAGTAAAGACACAAGAAGAAGAATCTTCTGACGATAAAGCACATCAAACTGCTATACCTCAAGTAAGTACAGACGGTCAAAAGACTGCAGATGCAATCGAAGATGTTAAAATGAAAATGGGTGAACCTCAAACAGCTTCAGCAGGTGTTGCAGGAGAAGAAGAGGCTGAAAAACTACAAGATGCTAATGCAAAAGTTAAACCATTATCAGAAAACGCATTAGAAAATGAAGGTGCTAAAGTAAAAACACAAGAAGGAGAATCAGATGACCCTAAGAATGGAACAATTGTTCCTGAAATAGACTCAGATGGTCAAAAAACTGCTGATGAAATAGAAGATGAAACTATGGCAATGGGTGAACCTCAAAAGGCTTCAACTGGTGATGCAGGTGAGAAAAAAGGTGAAAGCCTTGTAGGAGAGTCTGAAAAAAAAAGTCTAATTACAGAAGATACTGATTCTTTCGTAATCAATGATATTATAAGCGAAGAGGCTTCAGAAATAATTGAAAGCATCTTCGCTTCTTTAGGGTTTGACGTTTTAAATGAAGATTTAGGTACTGTAATGAAAGTAATCTTTACAAATCCTATTAAAGGCCTTAAGATTAAAAACAATTTAAAGCAATATGCTAAATATAAACTTGACATGGCTGCAATAGACATGGACACAGTTAGAAAAAAACAAGCTGCTTTAAAAGACGGCGGTGAAATAAGTAAAGATGATAAAGAAAAACTTGACACTGCAGAAAAAGCTAAGAAACAAGCAGTTAAAGATAAAATAAGCGCAGTTCTAGATAGAATAGGACAATTATCTACAACTGAACCTCTTAAAAAGTTTGCAGCTCTTGCAAAAACAAAGGCTGACTTAGCTGCCGCACAAAAACTTTTAAAAATAGCACAAGGCGAAGAGGCAGATGCACTTAAACTTAAAGTCGATAAGTACAAAGAAGATATTACTAACTATAATGACGAGTTAGAAGATTATGCTAAAAAAGCTAAAGAAGAAGGTGGTAAATCCCTTTCAGATGAAATACCTACAGGAGGAGAAAAGGATGATAATACTGAAAAAATAGAAAAAGCTCAAGCTAAACTTGATGCCGCAAAAGAAGAATACAATAAAGTAAAAGACGGTGATGACGAAAAAGCTAAACTTGAAGCTAGATTAAAGTTTGCTCAAGCACAATTAGCATTATCTAAATTGAAAGAAGACGATGATGAAAAGACACAAGGCTTTAAAGATGAAATAGAAAATATTCAAAATGAAATCAAAGAATTGAAAAATTCTGAGCCAGCAAATAATGAGCCAGCAAATAATGAGCCAGCAAACAATGAGCCAGAATCTGAAGAAATCGAAAAGCATAAAGCAAAACTTAAAGAATATCAAGACGCTTTAAGTGAACTTAAAAACAAGGAAAACAAGACAAAGGACGATACAGATAAAATTGACATGCTAGAAAAAGCTGCAGCTGCTGAGCAAGCAAAAATAGAAGCATTAAGAAAAGGAGCTTCGGAAGGTTTCCAATTAGATGCAAATAACCCTTTGATTAAAGAGGCGATGAAAGAAGCGAATGCTTTAATAGGAGGAGGTACAGGCTCACCTTTAGATAATATAGCAAAAGTAAATAGTACAAGAGATATCTTACGTAAAGCTGGTCTTATTTAATATTATGCCGATTAGAGATAATAGAAGATTACACAAAGTACAGCCAAATGTAATAAGAACTATCAAGAAACAGGTTATACAACAGAATGTACAACCTGTTTCTAGGGATAGTGTTCAAAATCAACAAGTTGGCTACAATAAAATTGAACCTATATGGGACAATGAAACGGTCTACATTGTAGGAGGAGGTCCTTCTTTGTCAGATTTTGATTGGAAAAAACTAGAAGGAAAAAAAGTAATAGCAATAAACAGGGCATTTCAAGTTTTACCGAATGCAGATGTTTTATATTGGACTGATAGTAGATTTTGGAAATGGTACAGTACTGAAATAAAAAGATTTAAAGGATTAAAGGTTACATGTCGACCTTATAGCCCAACGTCAAACGATGTTATATTACTCAAAGCTACTAATAACAAACCATATGAGGCTGACCCTGGTCATATTTCACACGGTAATAATTCAGGATACGGCGCAATAAATCTTGCCGTAAAATTAGGAGCAAAAAAGATATATCTTCTAGGATATGATATGGAATCTAATCCTAATAAAACACATTGGCACAGCGGATATGATGCAAAACATAATCATAGCATTTATATGAAAATGATGGCATCTTTTTCAAGTCTTGCACCTGTTTTAAAACAAATGGGTATAAGAGTTTTTAATGCTAATCCTAAAAGTAAACTGGAAGTATTTAGTAAATGTAGTATAGAAGCTGCACTTAAAGATGAATTTTAATTTTTACCTTTCTTATAGCCGCTCTCGAAATGTTTAACGTATTTAAGGAATCTTTTTTGTTCTTTTAAAAGAATATCTCTACAATTTTTATGAAATAAGAATGAACTTTCTACAATTCTTGGGTCCATTCTTTTATTATTTGTATTATGTGCACCTTTGCATTTCTTACAGACAAAGTTTTCTATTTTAAAATTAGATATTTCAGACTGAATTTCTGCATTACATATCGCACAGTTCCATTCTATAAGTCTAGAAAAGTCCAGAATTTCATTATAGTCAGTTATCCTTTCAGAATATGGATTATAATATAATTTACTCTTCATCTTATGAGAACGTTCCATATCTGCAATCTTGAATAAAATTAAAATGAACTGGTCATCATCTGCAATTCTATTCTTTAAAAGAGGATTTTCTCTGATTACTCTTTTTTGATACGGTTTAACATTTTTGAAATATATTCTGTTACCGTTTCTCTTTATTTGTGGATTTGACATTAGCTAGATGCTTTACGAAGATTTCTATATCTACTTATAAGGCCTTTCTTTTTACCTTTCCATTCTTTTTTAAGGTCAGTAAGCTCTTGTTTCACTTCTGCCTTTGTTACTTTGTCAGGTGCTGCATCTTTTTGATTTTTAAGAGACTCCTTCTTATTTTCATAATCAAGCTGCTCTTTTCTGAAGTTTAATTCTTCTTCTGCTGCCCTCTTTTTAGTTTCAAATGAATCTATCTTTTGATTAGTCTTTTGCATTTTTTGTCTAATCTTAGAAACATTTGCTTCAGCTAAAAATAATGATATGTCTTTTAATTTATATGCCATGTATTATATATTGAAACTATCATACTGTAAAACGATATAACTAAAAAATAATGTATAATGAGTGTAATATCAAACAAATTTACTAAGAAATATGCGCCTAAATCTCTTGAGGATTTAATAATACCTAAAAGAGTAAGATTAAAACTAGACGGAGGTGCTAAACAACATTTAATGTTTTATGGTTCACCTGGTACGGGTAAAACAAGTACTGCGGTTGCTCTTGCCAAACATTATGGTATACCATATTTGTATATAAATTCATCTGAAGAAACAAGTGTTGATGTAATTAGAGAAAAGATTTCAAAGTTTTCTGCTACTATGTCAATTATGGATGGACCTGGTTCTAGTATGAAAATCGTTATATTAGATGAGGTAGACGGTGTAAGTGACCAATTTAATAAGGCTCTTAAGGCTGCAATGGAAAGATTTGAGTCAACGACTAGATTTATTGCAACTACAAACCATTTAAACAAAATACCGGAAGCTGTACAATCTAGATTCGAACTTATAAACTATGACTTTTCTGAAGAAGAAGCTACAGAAATGTTAAAGGGTTATATAAAGAGAATTTATGAGATAGGTAAAAAGGAAGGTATTGAATTTGACAAAGAAGCTTTAGTTGAATTTACAAAAAGAAAATTCCCTGATATGAGAAGTATGCTTAATTCTCTACAAGGTTATTATGATGAGAATAAAAAGCATATTACAATTGAAGATGTTAAGAAATTTCACAGTGTCTATAAAGACGTATATGATTTAATCTTTACGAATGAAGACCCTGTTAAAAATTATCAGTATTTGGTTTCTAATTATAGTAATAAAGTAGACGATATTCTTGCTACACTTGGTAACGATTTTATTGAATACATTCAAATGGAAAGACCTGGTAGTTCTCATAAAGTTCCTCAGATTATAGTAGAAGTAGCAAGACATCAAGCACAAAGAGTTCATGTTATAGACCCTGTAGTAACAATGTTATCTTGTATTTACTCAATTCAAACAATAATTAAAACATAATAAGATGTTAAAAAAATCGACATTAATAATAGACGGTAACTATTTCATATTCAGTAGACTATTTGTTCTACCTAGGCCAAAGTCTATACCTGGTTTACCAGATGAAAAATTTATGAGTAATGAAAAAGAGAGGGGCATGCTTATGAGAAAGCTGTCAATTGATTTTGCATCAGAAATTAGAAAACTTTCATATATTGTAGATAAAATTGTATTTACAATGGATTCTAAATCATGGAGAAAAGATTTTTTTCCAGATTCAGGCTATAAAGCAAACAGAGAATATGATGATACAATTGATTGGAATGGTATCAAAGAAGTAACAGATGACTTTTTAAATCTTTTGGAAAAAAGAGGTGTGATTGTCAGTAGAGTGGCAGGTGCTGAAGGTGATGACCTTATTTTTGCATGGGTAACACAATTGAATTCAGTAGGAGATAGTTGTGTAATATGGTCAGGTGATAAAGATTTGATTCAGCTTGTAAACTATAATAGGTCTACAGATGCTTATACTCTTTGGTACGATAATACACGTAACAGATTTGCGTCTTATCCTGGATTTAAGAAATGGTTGGAGACAAAGGAATCTTCTAAAGATGAAGTTGATATTTTTAGCCCTAGTGCTAATTTTTATCTCATGGACCAAGTTAAAACAGAAATTAAGCAATTTATATCTAAGAACAGTTTAGAGGTAGTTGAAATATTTTGTGATGATTTTGTATTAGAAAAGATTTTAACAGGTGATAAATCTGATAATATACCATCTGTATATGAAAAACCAAGTAAAACTGGCACGAGGTCATTTAGAGTCAATGACACTAAAGCAAAAAGAATAGTTGAAGACTTTAAAAAGAGACATAAGAGGTTTTCTGCAGTATATTTATTTGAAGATGATTTCAAAGAAGAAATATGTGGACTAGTAAGCCGTGAAATGAAGGTCACTGGTAAATTGGATGAAATTAAAAAGAATTTAGAAACTAATACAAAGCTTATTCTTTTACATGTTGCAACTATACCAGATGCAATACAGAAATCTATGTTTGATTTTATACAAGAAAAGACTAGTGTATATTCACCTGTTTCTATTTCAGAATTATCTAATAAAGATAAGTTTTTAGTTGGTACTAAATACATAGACCCTGACTATAACAAAAAAGAAAATGCCGAATTACCCAAGGGAGGTGTAGGCGGATTATTTTAAATATATACATTGTATGAAGTTATTTGATTTTGTTAAAATTCTTTTCAGCACTTCTAATAAATATGAAGAACTTACTCCATATGAAAGAGGTAAGAATAGATTTATGATTATGAGATTTATGAGTATACAATATCCTGATACTGCAAATCTCTTAAATATAAATGGCACAAATCCTACTTATGTAAATGATTCTTTTAGAATGATTACAAAAAGGTTTAAAACTACACCCCGTTGGATTTGGACTAAAGTTAGTACTAAAAAAGAAGTAACAGATGACTTCGTACCAAAAGAAGAAACTATCAGGTTTTACTTAAAGAAAAATGAGGCAACAATGCGCGATTACAAAGAAGTATTAAAATCTGTTAGAAAATATGAAATGTTAAAAGAGTTAGAAGAACTTGAGAAATTATTAGAGGAAAATGGATACGAAGAACAATGAAATAAAACCGATATCATATGAGTTACCATATGCGTTGGACATAACATTGTATAAACATAATTATTATGATAACTTAATCATAAATCAGCTCAAGAGGAATACTCAGTATGAGAAAATACCTGATGACCCTTGTAGTTTTATAGTAACTGCAGAAGATTTTAAGAAAGTTCTTACTGAAAGATTCAAAAGAGAAGTAAGTAGTGCGCAAAATTTAACAGAAGTTACAATAAAAGAAGGAGTGAATAGTATTTATTTTTTAGATAAACTATTTATGAACTTTAGTAACTTAGAATTTATTAAAGTAAATGTTTCTGAAAAAAGGGATTTTACAAGACTATTGACAGTAGGTGAAAACAGAAGTGTAATTAACTTTGATTATAGAATAATAACTTCTGTTTTAGATATACCTAAACTTACAGAATCTGAAGAAGAATTAGAATCAATAAATGAACTTTTAATACATTTAGGTTTAATAGAATCTGATATATTCGGAAAAAGAAGGTCATATTTCACAATAAACGCACAGGACCTACTTCTTTTAATAAATGCTCAACAGGAATTATTATTCCCTGAAGACGAAATGCCTGCAGATGAAAAATATCTAGATGCAATTGAATTTATCTATGACGTCATAGACCAAAAATGCGAAACTGATAATACAAAACTTATAATCATAACTGACTTCGGTGACTAGTTTCGATAAATAACTAAACAAACCGAAACAGTTATGAAAAAGTTAAAAGAAATTTTTGAAAAGTCTCTTTATTTAGGTAGCAAACCTTCTTCGTCTAGAATACAGAGTTATATTATGATGTTAGTCATATTCTTATTAGGTATGACACATGTTGCATTTGAAATAGGTAATGCAATAATACAATGGCACAAAGGCGAAGTTTATTCACCTTCTGCACAATCTATTGTAATTATAGGTATGTGGTTAGCTCATCAGCTTACTCTTTTAGGAATTTATAAAAGGTCTGAAAGAATGTCTTTATCACAATCTGATAATAATGAAAGTTTAAATGTAACCGAAAATACAGATTCCGAGGTAGAACAATAACAGACTAACGCATTTAGATATATATTTAAAGAAATGCGTTTCAATGGTAATAGGTAATACAGTCACAGAAGTAGGTGACATAATTTTAATCAAGCTTGTCGAGCCTTATAAAAAAGTCGTACAGATATTATCTTACGAAGACAATGTAACGGGTGAAGATACTAACAATTACTTTCAAAGATATTTCAGATGGTCAACTGATAATCAAACATATTCTGAATATGTTGAATTAACAGATGTCAATTTACAGAAATTAAATCTTAATTCAAGTGAAGACTTTTGGATAGAATATAAATATGAAGCTGTAGAATTAGATACTGGTTATACTTTAGAATTTTTATCTATTGCTCTTGAAGTAGTAACAGACCAGGGTAGAGTTCTAGCACAAGTACAAGCAAATATAGGTACATGTGACCCTAATGACCCAAGCTGTGTGGGTAATCTTATAATAGAAGAATGTTGTGACAATGAAAATTTATTTAATCCATATTCATGGGCTAATCAAGCAAATTGTCTATATGACCAACTTTCTGAAGTTACTACTAAAATATTTGGCCATTGTGTAAAGTACTATAGAGCTGAACCTGATGACAGGTCTAGAGATAGCTTCTTAAAGGAAGACACTATATTTAAAAGAGAAGTTGTAAAAGAAATTCAAGTTCTTGTTCCTGATAATCAGTTTCCTACAAATGAATTTCAGTTTGACCCATTTTTAGGAATGGGAACTGAAGGTTTTGAAATTCATATTACAAGGAAAGAATTCGAAACAGCTTTCGGCGGAAGAGAGAGACCTAGAGAAAGAGATGCTATTTTCATACCTCTTAATCAAAGAATGTATGAAGTTTCAAGTGTTGCATTATCAGATGAAATTCATCAGATGCATGCATATTGGAGAGTTAAACTTAAGAAATGGGAAGATAAACAAAATATCTATAATAGTCCAGAAATTGAAGATGAATTAGACTCGCTTACTGTAAGCATGGATGAAGTATTTACAGAATCTGTAGAGGAAGATTTCTTGAAAATAACAAAACCTCAACAATATAAAACTATTGGTACAGGTAAAAATGACTATGTAAGAAGTGATATATCAC
>Ga0172373_10002989_pt1 | contig 25236 bp, 22 predicted proteins | sample Lak10m_2_FD_114546 | JGI IMG/M metagenome (GOLD analysis project Ga0172373, IMG submission 114546) | Freshwater microbial communities from Kabuno Bay, South-Kivu, Congo - kab_092012_10m | ecosystem: Environmental > Aquatic > Freshwater > Lake | place: Democratic Republic of the Congo...
CCTTGCAAAAATCAGTGAACGAAAAAAATAGTGGAAGGAATCAATAATGCAGCCGGGAGTTTTTTTGGTTCTTTTTGAGTTTACCCTGAGCGACGTCGAAGGGGCCAAAAAAAGAACAAATAATAGAAATTGTTATCTTTTTTTAAAAAACATTTACCACTAAATTTTTACTATTGCCATTTTACATTTTTTTTGATGATTTTTTGATTTTTTTTCTTGCCTAGTTTTTGGCAATTTTAAAAATCATAAATCGGATAAACTCGCATTAAAGTGGTTGAAATTTAAACCACTTTTTTAGTTTTTATTTTTTAATGGAAGTAGAATATCTTTTATCTCATTTAAAACAGATAAAATATCCGAAGAATTAATTTTATCATTTTTGTAATTAATGATTTCATCATTAGAGATGTAATGAAAAAATAAATTTTCATCAAGTACTTTACTGATTTTAAAAAGTAAATCAGTGTCAATGCTTTTCTTATTAAAGATTTTGTAAGCATTTCCTCTGGTGTAGTTTATTTTATTGGCAAAATCTACAACATCTATATTTTTCTTTTTTAATGTTTCTTTAATAAGCTTACCGATATGTACCGACATAGGATACAAAAATCTATAAACTAGCAACAAAACACTATTAACTTTGTATCTATAAAAGATAAATTTTTATCTATTTTGGATAATATTTAAAAAATTAATTTATTTTTGGAACAAAATCTAAACCATATACTTATGAAAAAAAATTATTTAAAAGCATTTTTAATTGTTTTTATAACATTATCATTTAAATGTATTAATGCTCAATGGTCTGAATTAGGTGGTGTAAACAATTTTGCTTTAACTTGGAGTTCAGGTCAAATTAGTAATATCACAGTTAGTCCTACAACAAACAATATTTTTGCAGGGGGTGATTTTGGCACATCATTTACCAGAGAAGTTTCGAGATATGTAAACGCAGATAATGCATGGTCAAGAGCTGGTACTTTTAATGCTAATTGTAATATTTATGATTTTGAAATAATACCAAGTATAGGAAGTCTTGCAGGGGGGTGTTTTACAAACACAAATGGTGAAACCTTTGTCGCAAAGTTTGATGGGACAAATTGGGTGCAATTTGGCAATTCAATTGGTCAAGGACCAATTGAAGAAATATGTACAAATTCAGCAAGAACTGCTGCTTATGTATGTGGACCTACTAATTCAAGTGGAAAAGTATATATTGCAACATGGAATGGAACATCATGGATTGAGTTAGGTGGTGTAAATTCATTATCATCAATTCTTGGTTCAAGTACGCAACAAATATTAACAATATGTACAGATCCTAGTGGTAATTTATATGCAGCTGGTAGTTTATATGGTTCAACAGGTGGAAATAGGATTGCAAAATATAATGGAAATAGTTGGAGCTTTTTAACAGGTACATTTGGTGGTACTATTTACGATATTAAGTCTGATTTATTAGGAAACATTTATGTAGGAGGAACATTTACAAATTCTAGCAATAAATATTATGTTTCTAAGTTTAATGGCACAACATGGTCTGAATTAGGTGGCCTTAACGGCTTATCAGCGAATTGTTCAATAAGTACTATCAATACTGATAAATTTGGAAATGTTTATGCTGCAGGATGTTTTACTAACTCTAGTAATAAAAGATATGTTGCAAAATATAGTGGTAATACATGGTCTGAGTTAGGAGGTAATAATACTTTAGCAGCTAATGGTAATATATTATCAATAGCAGTTGACACTCTAAATAATATTTTAGCTGCAGGTGATTTTACAAATACAAGTGGGAATAGATATGTTGCTAAATATGCTTGTCAAATAAATACGCCTATAATAACAGCAAATGGACCAACTAATTTTTGTGCCGGAGGTTCAGTTACTTTAACATCATCTTCTAATTCTGGTAATGTTTGGTCGAATGGTGCAACTACAAATTCCATTAACGTCAATGCCTCGGGAAGTTATTCAGTAAGTGTATCTAGTGCGGGTTGTTCTGCCATATCAAATGTTATAAATATAACGGTAAATCCAACTCCAAATGTTTCAATTAATACATTGGCTAATAATGCAATGATTTCTAGAACTTCAACACCAATTACATTAACAGGTACACCTAGTGGTGGTAATTTTTCTGGTTTTGGTATTACAAATAATGTTTTTTACCCCAACAATGCTCTATTAGGTACAAATTTAATTTCTTATTCATACACATCATCTGCAGGGTGCTCGGGTAATGCAGCACGTAATTTTATTGTATATGACACAATAGGCAATTATTGTTCAGTAACAGATACATTAATTATAAATGTAACTGTTACAGGATTAAATCCTCCAAACAATATAAATACAATTAATGTATTTCCTAATCCTACAAGTGATCATATTATAATTGATAATGGTAATTATACAAATATGAACGGATTCACGATTAAAATTCTGAATAGTTTAGGGCAACAAGTATTTCAAAGTATAATAAATCAACAACAGTTTAATATTGATTTGAGCTCATGGAGTGGTAATGGAATTTATTTCCTTCATTTAATTAATTCACAGAATAATACCGTAACAATTAGAAAAATAATATTACAATAAATTTTATTAATCAATAAAACATAAATATGAAACCAATTTTAGTTGCACTCATTACATTAAGTACTTCGCTTTGGAGCCAATTACCAAGTTACTTGAACCCTAATTTAAATTATGGTAGTGTTACAGATGTTGATGGCAATACCTACGCTACTATTGCAATTGGAACACAAGTATGGATGGCTGAAAATTTAAGAACAAGTAAATACAGTAACGGCTCTCCAATACCTAATGTAACTGATGGTAATCAATGGGGAAATATGTCTTCAGGCGCTTGTTCAAGTTATAATAATAATAACACATATGATAATCCATATGGTAAGTTCTATAATTGGTATGCCACAGTTGACCCTAGAAATTTGTGTCCTATAGGTTGGCATGTTTCCAGTGAATATGATTGGAATGTTTTAACTTCTTTTATACAACCAAGTGCAAACACAACTAATATTGGTGAAATTTGTACAACTTGTGCTATTAAAATACGAACTCAAGATAATTTTTACTGGGCTTCTTCAGATACTGTTCAATATAATTCAACAGGTTTTTCAGCTTTATCTGCTGGTGATAGAGCAACAAGTGCGGGCGGTCCAACAAGTGGAACTAATTATTGGTTTTATAATAATAGGAGTAATATCGGAAGATTTTGGACAGTAGACCAAAACACCTTAACAGATGGCTGGGCAAGAATAATACAATATTTTTTATCATATTCTGAAATTGGAAGGTATAATGGAGATACAAAAAAAAGAGGTTATTCTGTTAGATGTGTTAATGATTTTCCAAATTCAATTATTGAAAATAAAAATGATAGAAATATAAACTTAAAAACTTATCCTAACATAGCAGAAGATTTTATTAATGTTGAGTACTCTTTAAATGAAAAAGAAAATATTAAAATTTCATTATTAAATATTGAGGGTAAAACTATAAAGGTTTTTGGTAATGAAAATCAAACTGTTGGATTTAAAAGAATATTTTTAGATGTTACAGACATTCCATCTGGTATTTATATGTTAAAAATAACAGGTAATAAAACAAATGCTTATACGAAAATTATAAAGCAATAATTGTTGTGATTATATGGTGCTAAACATTCAGCCTAAACTTCGTTATTCTTTATCATATCTTAAATCAAATGTAGATTGGAATAAAATAGTTTGCAGTATTCCAACTTATTTATACTTGCAAAAAAAGAGGTTTGACGATAATCAATATGAAAAAACATTTACATCTTTTTATCAATTAAACCTTGGTAAAAATAATAATGCCTTTAAGAAAAAGTATTTTTTATTATTGAAAGAAACTTCAAAAAAAGAAATAGTCAATTTTGAAAAAGTCATTCAAAGTTTATCAAAAATAAATTCTAAATCGCAACTATCTTTCAGTAGTAAATTGGTTGCGACAATTGATAATAAGAAATGCGTTATAGATAGTCGAATTTTACATCTGTTATCAATTTCTCGTTATTATATTAAAGACATAACTAGACGTAAACAACGAGACACAGAAATTTATATTGCCATAAACAAATTTTTAAATGCTTTTGCCAAACAAAAAGAAGGTAAAGAATTAATAAAGATATTTGATAATAAAACGAAGATTATTAAAGATGCATCAAAAATAAGTGCTGTAAAAAAACTAGATTTTATTTTTTGGCAAACACGGTTAAGTAAAATTTAACTATTTAAAACTCTCCAACTTTAAAACCAAATCAACCAATCGGTTACTGTAACCCATTTCATTATCGTACCAACCAATTACCTTAACAAGGTTACCAACTATGGATGTAAATTCAGCATCAAACACGCATGAATAAGGGTTTCCAATAATATCTGTTGATACAATTGGATCTTCGGTATATTGTAAAATGCTTTTTAATTCGTTTTCTGCGGCCTCTTTAAATGCAGCATTAATTTCTTCGGCAGTTGGGTAGGATTGTAGCACACAAGTAATATCGGTTAACGAGCCATTCGGCACCGGCACACGAATGCCGCCACCTCCAATTTTACCTTCTAAATCCGGGAAAATTTTGGTAATGGCTTTTGCTGCTCCGGTTGAGGTTGGCACAATGCTCACCGCCGCCGCTCTTGCTCTTCTTAAATCTTTATGCGGTGCATCGTGTAATCGCTGATCGCCGGTGTAGGCATGCACTGTATTAATGTATGCATCTTCAATGCCCCATTTGTGTAATACTTTTATCATTGGTGCTGCACAGTTAGTAGTGCAACTTGCGTTAGAAACAATAATGTCGTTTTTATCCAAAATATCATCATTAATGCCCATTACCACAGCTTTGGTATTATCTTTTGGCGGTGCAGAAATAATAACTCGTTTTGAACCTGCATCAATATGTTTTTGAGCGCTTTCTTTATCTAAAAAATGCCCCGTAGATTCAATCACTACATCAATTCCCAATTCTTTCCAGGGTAGTTGAGCCGGATCTTTTGCATTAAAAACCTGTATAGATTTATCATTGATCAGGATGTGTTTATCATCGCAACTTACATTTGCCGGAAAAGCCCTGTGCACGGAATCATATTTTAATAAATGTGCCAGAGTATTGCTATCGGTTAAATCATTAATGGCAATAATTTCTATGTTAGGGTGTTGGAAAGCAGCGCGTGTAAACACTCTACCAATTCTTCCAAAGCCATTAATGGCAACTTTTATTTTTTTCATATCGAGAAAGTATTAATAAAAAATAGTGTAATGCATATAACTAAAAACTTTACATACAAATCTAATTTTTTTTCAATGGAAAATCAAGTTAGGCGCTCAAGTCAATATTCCCTTCAAAAACCAATTTTGCAGGACCTTCGAGCCATACGTGCTGAAATTGAAATTCATTGATTTTATTGAAACATACTTTTAACGGTCCGCCCTTGGTGTTAAATTGTATTTCTATTTTTCCGTTTGAAGTGCCTAAGCTACTAATGATGGCAGCCGCAACGGTTCCCGTTCCGCAAGATAAGGTTTCGTTTTCTACTCCTCTCTCGTAGGTTCTTATGTGGAGTATACTTCCAATTTTTTCTATGAAATTAACATTGGTTCCTATTTCCGAAAAACGATTGTTGTAGCGAATGGCTCTTCCTTCTGCAATAACATCGAGTGAATTTAAATTATTGACATATTTCACATAATGCGGCGAACCTGTATTCAGAAAAAAATCGTTACCAATTTGTTCAATGCCATTTACATCATTCATTTTTAAGCGAACTCCGTTTTCGGTAATGATTGCGTGATGTAAACCATCAATCGCTTCAAATTCGGTTTCGGTTGAGATGATATTTAATTTTTCAGCAAATGCAACAAGGCATCTTCCGCCGTTTCCACACATACTACCTTCTTTGCCATCGCTATTGAAATAGCGCATTTTAAAATGTGTATGGATAGATTTTTCAAGCAACATCAAACCATCTGCTCCAATTCCAAAGTTTCTGTGACATACATGTGCAATTTGAGAAGTGCTTAAATGAATAGTTTCATCGCGGTTATCTAAAATGATAAAATCATTTCCGGTACCGTGATATTTGTAAAAGTGAAGCATAAAAATTTATGACTTTATCACTTCTTTTATATCCTGCATGATTTTCTTTGCTAAGTTATTAGCAGTAGTCATGGATTTACTCTCCGAGTAAATTCGGATAATGGGTTCGGTGTTTGATTTTCTCAAGTGTACCCATTCTTTATCAAATTCAATTTTTACCCCGTCAATGGTATTAACAGGTTGTTTTTTGTATTTATCTTTAATTTTTTCTAAAACTTCATCTACATTAATCTCAGGTGTAAGTTCAATTTTATTTTTCGAGATAAAATAATTTGGATAAGTAGCCCTTAGCATCGAAACCGATTTGCCAAACTTAGCGAGATGCGTTAAAAAAATCGCTACTCCAACCAAGGCATCACGTCCGTAATGCAGTTCAGGTAAAATAACTCCTCCGTTACCTTCTCCGCCAATAATTGCATTGGTTTCTTTCATTTTTAAAACCACATTTACCTCACCAACAGCTGCTGCTGCATAACTTCCTCCTGTTTTTTCAGTAATATCTCTTAATGCACGCGTTGAAGATAAATTAGATACTGTATTTCCGCCTTTGTTAATTTTAAGAATATAATCGGCAACGGCAACTAAGGTGTATTCTTCACCAAACATTTCTCCGTCTTCGCAAACCAATGCCAAACGATCAACATCTGGGTCAACTGAAATTCCAAGATGCGCATTATTTTTTGTTACCGCTTTTGAAAGGTCTCTTAAATGTTCGGGTAATGGCTCGGGGTTGTGAGGAAAATCGCCATGCGGCTCTGTATATAACTCAACAATTTCTTCAACACCCAACGCTTTTAACAACATGGGAACTGCAATGCCTCCGGTAGAATTTACAGCATCAAGTGCAATTTTAAATTTTGCTTTTTTAATCGCCTGAACATCTACATATTTCAACTGAAGTATTTTCTCGATGTGTTCTTTTAAAAAATTACCGCTTGCCGTGTACTTACCCAGGTCGTTCACCTGAGAAAATTCCATCTCTAAATTTTCGGCAGTTTTTAGAATTTCTTTGCCATCAGCTTCGCTAATGAATTCGCCTTTTTTATTCAATAATTTTAAAGCGTTCCATTGTTTTGGATTGTGACTTGCGGTCAAAATAATTCCACCTGAGGCCTCGTAATGCGTTACAGCCATTTCAACAGTTGGAGTAGTGGATAGGCCAAGATCAATTACATCAATGCCCAGCCCTAGTAAAGTGCCGGATACCAATTGGGTAAGCATTTCACCTGAAATACGGGCATCTCTGCCAATAACCACTTTGTTTTTTTTGGATTTAGAATTGTTTTTAATCCAGATGCCATAAGCAGCAGTAAATTTTACAATGTCAATCGGACTTAAACCATCTCCGGGTTTGCCGCCAATTGTTCCTCTTATTCCTGATATAGATTTAATTAATGTCAAAACAAAAAAATTTTGGAAACAAATTTATGATTTTGAATCCTCATAATGTGTTTAAAATCATAAATTATTTTAATAACAATCTGTTTATAACATTTAACAAAATACACTTTTAATGAATTATATTTGTATGAAAATAAGTAGGGTAATTTTGCGTTAACATTAAAAACCCGAAAGCAGATAGCGATAATGAACTTTATAGTAAGAGTAAGAATTAAAATTAATCTGCAATGAACGAACACGATCAATATTTAACCGAACTCGTTAAGAAATTTGAATTTTCCATTAAAACCAATCAGCAAGCATTTTTCGATGCCGATGAATTAGAGGAAATCATTGAATATTACTTTACGATGTTTAAAATGGACAGGGTAAAAATTGCCATAGATTTGGCATTAAATCAATATCCCTATTCTGTAATTTTCCGAATTTTTAAGGCGCCGTTTTTATCCGGCTTACATAAAACAAAAGAAGCTTTGGATATCCTCTCCGAATTGGAGAACATTGAGCCATCCAATCCCGAAATTTATACCACACGCGCTGTTATTTATGGGCAAATGGGATTGAGTGAACAAGCTATTGAAAATTATAAAATTGCCTTAAAATATTCCGACGACCCGGCTGAAATATACATTGCCATCGGGCAGGAATTTTTAAATGAAGAAAAGGCAGATGACGCCATTTACTACTTCAAGAAAGCCATAAAAATTAAAAAAGAAACCGATTATTTACTCAACGAATTGGCTTTAAGTTTTGATTTAGCCGGGAAAAATGAAGACGCTCTAAAATTTTTCACGGATTACATCGATGCCTTTCCGTTTAGTTATCAGGCATGGTTTAATCTCGGAATTTGTTACAGCAAAAAACAAGATTACGAAAATGCAATAGATGCTTACGATTACTGCATTGCGTTAAACGAAAATTTTTCTTCGGCTTATTTCAACAAAGGAAATGCATTGGCCAACTTAAATCAATTTGATGAAGCAATTGCTGTTTACAAAGAAACTTTTACTCACGAAAAGCCCGATCCTACGGCGTATTACTACATTGGTGAGTGCTACGAGCAATTAGAAAAATTTGACCAGGCATTATTGAATTTTAATAAAGCAGTAAAACTTGACACTAACTATGCAGATGCCTGGTTAGCTATTGGTATAGTGTTGGAAGCTCAAAACAGAATCACTGAGGGAATTCACTACATTAAAAAAGCGATTGAAATCAATTCTGCAAACGCTGAATACTGGTATGTATTTGCTGAAATTCAAACCAAATTAGGTTTTTTTGAAGAAGCCATGAATGCTTACAGCAGGGTAATGGAGTTAGGTTATGATGATTTCGATGTTTACCTTGATTTCTCAACCCTATTAATAGAAAATGGAATGGAAGAGGACTCCATTCACTTATTGAAAGAAGGAATTAAAATTTTTCCGGAATGCGCAGAGTTACACTATCGTTTGAGCGCACACTTAATGTTACTCAATAAAAAACAAGATGCCTTAACACATCTGCAACAGGCACTTTCCATAGATTATGAAAAACACAACGAATTATTTGATTTCATTCCCGATTTAAAAGAGAATGCATCAGTAATTCAGGTTATCAACACGTATAAAAAAACAAGTTAATGTTCAATTTTGAATTAGATCACATTCCACAACGAACAGTAAAAAACAGATCTCACGGCGTTACCATGGTTATGGATAAGGGACTGAGTACACGTCAAGCAGCTGATATGATTGAAGTAGGAGGTAAGCAAATTGATTTTGTGAAATTTGGATTTGGTACATCAATCGTTTCTCCTAATATTAAAGAAAAAATTAAATTATATACAGAGGCAAATATTAAAGTTTATTTAGGCGGAACTTTACTAGAAGCATTTATTGTAAGAAATAAATTTGATGACTATTTAAAACTTATAGATAAGTACAAGCTAACAGCAGCTGAGGTTTCAGATGGTTCCATAGAATTGCCTCACGATGAAAAATGCAAGTACATTAATATTCTTTCAAAAAACTACACTGTACTTTCCGAAGTTGGATCAAAAGAAGAAGGGATCATCATTCATCCAACTAAATGGATTAAAATGATGAATTCAGAATTGGAAGCAGGTTCATCAAAAGTAATTGCAGAAGCACGCGAAAGCGGAACAGTGGGTATTTTTCACAGAAACGGAAGCACACACGTGTTGTTGGTAAACAAAATTACCAGTAAAGTTCCTGTAGAAAACATCATTTGGGAAACCCCTCAAAAATCACAACAAGTATATTTTATTAAACTGTTTGGCGCAAATGTTAATTTAGGAAATATAGCACCTGATGATGTTATTCCTTTGGAAACATTACGATTGGGATTGAGAGGAGATACATTTTTTCATTTTCTACCTGAAGAAATGAAAAGTAGTTAGTAACAAACGATTCAAATTTACTATTCATGCTTCCTTATCAGTTACAAGATGTTTTTACAAATTCCGGCGCTGAATTTTTAATTTCTTCAAAAGAAATTTCGCAAAAACTAAATACAATTAAAGCTTTTGTTTTTGACTGGGATGGAGTTTTTAATAGCGCTGAAAAAAATGAAAGCAGAAGTAGCAATTTTAATGAAGCAGATAGTATGGGAACGAATCTTCTTCGTTTTTCTTACTATTTAAAAAATAAACAATTGCCATTTACGGCAATCATCTCCGGAGAAAAAAATCAGCAATCGTTTTATTTTGCTACACGCGAGCATTATCATTCCTGTTACTTTAAATTTTCCAATAAAATTGATGCCTTTCAGCATTTTTGTAAACAGCACAATTTGCAAGCTCATGAAGTAGCTTATTTTTTTGATGATGTTCTTGATTTATCAATAGCAAAAGTTTGCGGATTAAGGGTTTTGATTAACAGAAACGCAGGTATTTTATTTAAAAATTACATGCGAAAAAACAAATTGGCCGATTACATTACTTTTAATGAAGGTTCCAGTTACGCCATTCGTGAAGCGTGTGAATTGTTGATGGCATGCAACGATAATTTTGATGAGGTACTGGATAAACGAACTGAATTTGCCAGTGATTATAAAAATTACATTGACTTAAGAAACCAACAGAATACTGATTTTTTTACCACTGCAAATGGTGAATTATCACAACAACAATTAAATATTCAATTATGATTGTAGGAATAATTCCGGCACGTTATTCTTCCAGCAGATTTCCGGGAAAACCATTGGTGGAAATTGATGGAAAATCGATGATTCAGCGCGTTTACGAACAATCAAGCGCGGCAAAAAAAATTGACAAAGTTGTTGTTGCAACTGATGATGAACGAATATTTAATCATGTTAATAATTTTGGTGGAGAAGTCGTAATGACTGCATCATATCATCCAAGCGGAACCGATCGTTGTTTTGATTGCTTACAACAATTAAATGAAAAATACGAATATGTAATTAACATACAAGGCGACGAACCATTTTTGCATCCCGATCAGATTGACGAAATTGCTGTCATGTGCGATGGAAAAGCTGAGTTATTAACTCAAATGATTCCTGTTGAAAGCCATGAAATTTTAGTGGATAAAGGCGAAGTTAAAATTGTTCTTAATACAAATAATGAAGCGCTTTATTTTAGTAGAAATGTTATTCCTTATCTGAAAGGAGTTCCGGAAAACGAATGGCATTTAAAGCATAATTATTACCGCCATGTAGGTTTGTACGCTTATCGTACAGATATTTTAAAAGCAATCACACAACTAAAACCGTCAGCACTTGAATTGGCTGAATCACTGGAACAATTGAGATGGCTGGAAGCCGGATATAAAATTAAATGTGTAAGTACTACATTCGAAAGCCACTGTATTGACACACCAGAAGATATTGAAAAGGTGTTGAGGTTGATGGGGAAGTGATATAAAATATAAACTTTTCACCTTAAATCCAGTTTTCGTAAAGCCAAATAATTATTTTTGTAGCTTTAATTATTAATTTTCAATAAAAAATTTCCGTAAAATTGTATAAGTTTAATCTATTGATTTTGAATAAAATTTGCACATACCTTGTTTTATTTGTTATGTTTTTTAATACTAAAGTTAAATCACAGGTATCTGCTATTTTAGAATTTAATTCTGAACTTTACGATAGTACGTTTAAGAACCCTATATTATTATCTCATTATACAATTGATGAGTTAAAACAATTGAAATTAGATGATACTTTAAAATTTAAAACGATTAACTATTACTATACAAAATCATTTATAATTGAAAAAATTGACTGTAATAATTGTATACAGAAAGATATTAAGTCATTTGACGTATCTAAATATGAATACTTAAGAGAAAAACAAAAAAGAAGATTGAAAGTGTTTTCAAAATATGGTTTTAAATTGACTTTATTATCAATTGATGAATTGGAATATAAACTCCCTATTCATCAGGACAAAAAAAAATCGACTGACTTAGAAAATGAATAAGCTGATTATTTTTACCCTATCAATTTTTTGGCTTTTAAAGTTAGATTTAGAAGCTCAAACATATACTATTAATTCAGGTGGTAGCATTTCAACATGTTCGGGTACAATATACGATAGTGGAGGAAGTGGTTCAAGTTATTCAAACAATGAAAATTATACCATGACATTTTGTTCAAGTTCAGGTAATTGTTTGAGTGTTGTTTTTTCTACGTTTGATGTTGAAGATAATTATGATAAATTAAGTATTTATGATGGTCCAACTACTGCTTATGCACTGATCGGAAACTTCGATAATGGTAATCCACCAACAACTATAAATTCAACAACGGGTTGCCTTACATTTAAGTTTACATCAGATGTTAGCACCGTTGGTAATTTTGCAGCAACAATAAACTGTAGTTCTTGCCCAGTACCTCCAACTTACAACAATCCAAAAGGATTTATATACTCTTGTAACGCACTTTTTTATGATAGCGGAGGACCTTCAGTAAATTATGGCAATAATCAAAATAGGACGACAAAATTTTGCTCAAATACAAGTAATTGCGTTATCGCAACATTTACATCATTCAATACTGAGGCATCCGTTGATATTCTTACAATTTATGATGGAAACTCTACTGCCGCATCTATTTTAGGCACATATTCGGGTACAAATTCACCTGGTGTTGTTACTTCTTCTACAGGTTGCCTTACATTTAAATTTAACTCTGATGCATATACAAGAGGCGTAGGTTGGTCTGCGACAATAAGCTGTGGTACATGTGGAACACCGCCACCACCTAATCCTCAAAATTGTGCCGGTGCAACTACTGTTTGTGGTGATCAGCTGTTTTCTGGTAATAGTTCAGGTAGTGGTAGTGTAACAGATTTAACATCATCAAATGAAGGTTGCTTATTTGGTGAAAATCAAAGTTCATGGTATTACATCTCGCCTTCATCAAATGGTGTTGTTGAACTTAACATTAGTCCTTCAAATGGCACAGATGATTATGATTTTGCAATTTGGGGGCCGATGTCTACAATAACTTGCCCACCCGCAAGTTCACCATTGAGATGTTCGTTTGCTGCAGGGGGTGGAAATACAGGATTAAGAAATGCTTCTATTGATAATTCTGAAAATAGTTTTGGTGATGGATTTGTTAGTAGCTTAAATGTCATTGCAGGTGAAAAATATATTTTATTAGTAGATAATTACTCAGAATCAACACAACCATTTACATTAGATTGGACTTTATCAGGAGGTGCATCTTTAAATTGTACTCCTTTACCAATTGAATTATTAAAATTTAGTGGTAAAAATGTAGTAAAATATAATTTAATTGAATGGAAAACTTCTACAGAAATAAATAACGATTATTTTACCCTAGAGCGCTCTGAAAACGGAGTAAATTTTGAAAATCTCACAATTATTGAAGGAGCTGGTAATAGTAATCAATTATTACATTATCAAACTTATGATGATAATCCATTTGATAAGGTTACTTATTACAGATTAAAGCAAACTGATTTTAATGGTGAATATAGTTATTCTACTGTTATTGCAATTTATGGTGATTTTGATAAAAACGAAATAAACAATATTCATCCTAATCCAACCTCGGGAAATCTTAATTTTGATATAAATTTAATACAAGATACAAAGATAAATATTGAAGTATATGACTTTCTAGGAAGGATAATTTTGACAGAAATTAAAAATCTTAAGTCTGGAAAATCATCTGAAAATATTGTAACTGAGAATTTAGAAAAAGGAATCTACTTGCTCAAAATTAAAATTGAAAATTCTGATTTTGAATTTGTGGAGAAAATTATAAAAAATTAATTTCTAAACTCACTCCCAATCTTTCCAATTCATCTCATCTCCGTTCAGCATTTTTAAATAGTTGATGTAACGTTCTTCAAAGATAATTCCGTCTTCTACTGCTTTTATAACAGCACAATGTGGTTCATTTTCGTGGCGGCAGTTATTAAATTTACAATCATTCATCACCTCGCGTATTTCAGGAAAATAATGCCCCACTTCTTCTGGTTTCATTTCCACTAAACCTAATTCTTTAATGCCAGGACTATCAATGATAAATCCACCGGAATTTAATTCGAACAACTCGGTAAAAGTAGTAGTGTGTTTTCCTTTTAAATGAACATCGGATATTTCTCCCGTTTTTAAATTTAACTCGGGTTGTACTGCATTAATAAAAGTAGATTTACCAACACCTGAATGCCCTGCTACCAAGGTAGTTTTACTGGTTAATAAATTTTTCACGAGTTGTATGTCTTCTTGATTATACGATGAAACAGCATGGCAAGTGTATCCAATCCAGGAGTACATATCCATAATACCTTGCTGTATTTCGAATAATTCGCTATTCAATAAATCTTTTTTATTGAACAATAAAATGGCAGGTATGGAGTAAGCTTCGCAGGTAACCAAAAAGCGATCAATAAAACCTGTAGATGTTCGGGGCATTAACAATGTTGCCATTAAAACAGCTTGATCTATATTAGCTGCAAGAATATGAGTTTGTTTAGATAAATTTAAGGAGCGACGAATGATGTAATTTTTACGGGGTAAAATTTCCTGAATAACAGCAACGGTATCATTTTCATCAATTGTAAATTCTACACAATCTCCAACTACAACTGGGTTGGTAGATTTTCTACCATCAAGTCGTATCTTTCCTGCTAAACGACTTTGAATGTGTTTGCCATCCTCACATCTGATGGAGTACCAGCTACCAGTTGATTTTACAACTAATCCTTTCATTTAGCCGGGCTCTGTTTTTTTCTTTCACTATCAACCTGTTGTAATTCGTTAAACCATTCTTCACCATATTTGCGAATTAATGGTCCTTTTAAGAATTGATATACCGGTACTTGCAGCTTTGCACCACATTCACATGCATCTTTACAAATGCTCCATTGATGGTAGTTTACCGCGTCATACGTTTTGTAGGATGTAACACGGATTGGGTATAAATGACAAGAAATTGGTTTTTTCCAATCTATTACACCATCGTTATATGCTTGCTCAATAGCGCATTTGGCAATTTTATTTTCATCAAAAACTACAAATGCGCATTCAGCTTCTTTACCAACTAATGTAGTTGTGTAATCACCATCACTATCTAAAACATAAGGCCCATTTTTTTCGATGGCTTTAATTCCTTTTTTATTCATGTAAGGTTTTACCTTATCTAAAATTTCTAATAAAATCGGGAGTTCATTTTGTTCTAATGGAGCTCCGGATTCACCGGAAACGCAACATTCGCCTTTGCAAGCATTTAAATCACAAACAAATTTTTTATCGAGAACATCATCTGAAACAATTGTGTTTTGAATTGCAATCATACTTGTTTTCTTTTTAGAATCATCGCAGAGATAAATGATGAAAATAATCCGTAAAAAATAGTTTTAAATAAAGTAGCTGTAACTTCTGCAAATAAGGTAACTTGTTTGATATCGTTTTCTAAAATTTTTGGAATGTCTTCAATTTTTGCTTTCAATTGCCCTTTGGTGATTTCCTGTTTTATAATCTCAGGTCCGATGTTTCTGATGTGATTGATTTTATAATCTTTAAAATCCAATTCAAAAAATATCACCTGAAATAGTGTTAACAATAAAGTAGATAGCATTACCATTTTTAATGCTTGTTTCATGGCATCTTTACCACTTATTACTCCTCCGTTGTCTTTATTTCTTAGCTGAAGCAAGTAAACAAATACAAATGGTAAAAACGAGAGTAAAGTTAGAAAGTAAACTAAATTTAATTGTTTTATGAATCCGCCATAAAATGAAATGCAAATGGAAGAAATTGTAAATGCAACATAAAGAGTTGAAAAGAGAATTAAACGCTTGCTCATATTACTTACCCATTCATACTGATTAAAAATTCTTCGTTGGATTGTGTGTTTCGTAAACGACTTTGTAAAAATTCCATCGCTTCAACCGGTGTCATGTCGCTTAAGTGTTTACGAAGTACCCACATGCGTTGTAATGTTGCTGGATCTACCAATAAATCATCTCTACGAGTTGAAGAAGCAACGATATCCATTGCAGGATAAATTCGTTTGTTAGATAGTTTTCTATCCAACTGCATTTCCATGTTACCGGTACCTTTAAATTCTTCGAAGATTACCTCATCCATTTTTGAACCTGTTTCTGTTAAAGCTGTTGCAAGAATGGTAAGTGAACCACCGTTCTCAATTTTACGAGCGGCACCAAAGAATCGTTTTGGTTTGTGTAATGCATTTGCATCCACACCACCGGTCAATACTTTTCCGGATGCAGGAGAAACGGTGTTGTAAGCACGGGCCAAACGTGTAATAGAATCTAATAAAATTACAACATCGTGACCGCATTCGGTTAAACGTTTTGCTTTTTCAAGCACAACATTTGCAATTTTAACATGCTTTTCAGCGGGCTCATCAAAGGTAGATGAAACTACTTCTGCACGAACGCTACGCGCCATATCTGTTACCTCTTCCGGACGTTCATCAATTAATAAAATGATGAGGTAAACTTCCGGATGATTGTATGCTATTGCATTGGCAACTTCTTTCAATAACATAGTTTTACCAGTTTTCGGCTGTGCTACAATCAGCCCACGCTGACCTTTTCCGATAGGGCAAAACATATCCATGATTCTTGTGGACAAACTTTGTTGCGGATGCCCGGTTAACTTTAATTTTTCGTAAGGAAATAAAGGCGTTAAATAATCGAAAGGCACACGATCGCGAACCCAAGCGGGTTCGCGACCATTAATTTGATCAACTTTAATTAATGGGAAATATTTTTCACCTTCGCGAGGCGGACGAATTGGACCTTTTACAGTATCACCGGTTTTTAATCCGAATAATTTAATTTGTGATTGAGAAACATAAACATCATCAGGTGAACTCAAATAATTGTAATCCGATGAGCGCATAAAACCGTAACCATCAGGCATGATTTCAAGCACACCTTCTGCAAAAACAATCCCGTCGAAATTGTATTGATATTCTTCTCGAGGTTTTTGATGGTGTTGATGATTAGGATGGTGTTGTCTCTTTTCATCTTTTTGTTCTTCATTGTTTTTTTCAACTACTATTTCTGAAGAACTTGTTTCATTCATAGTTTCAGTTTCTTCAGTAAATGTTGTTTCACTAGCATTTGTTATCGCTTCATCAACACTAGTAGAAATTTCTTCCGGTTCTACACTAACAATTTTTTCCTCTTGAACAATCTCTTCAGCAATTGGATCTAACTTTACTTTTCTTGGACGTTTTTCACGTTTTTCTTTGACTTCAGTTAGAGAAGTATCAGTTGAAATTAATTCTTCTTTTTTATCTGATTTTATATGGTTTTTACTAACCTTTTGTTTTAATGGATGAGATGAAAATTCTTTTACTAATTCAGCAGCTAATTCAGGATTAGCCGATTGTGCATCAGCAATTAATAAAATAAGGTCGTGTTTTTTGGCATTTTCAGCTTTTACACCAATTTTTTTAGCAATTTCTTTTAGTTCAGACAATGGCTTGTCATTCAACTCGATTACGTGAAACATATTGTATAATTAAAATAAATAACGTTTTTAAATTTTATTTGAAAAATGAGAAGGGAAGATGAAAAAGAAAAGTTTAGAATGTATTGGACAAATATAAATTAAATTTTTAAAAAACAAATAAAAATTTAATCACAAATATTTGTGATTAAAGGAAAAGTAAACAATAAAAAAATTAATTACTTTCTACTGTAATTAGGTGCTTCACGTGTAATCACTACATTATGAGGATGACTTTCTGTTACACCTGCTGTTGTGATTTGTATGAACTTAGCTTTTTGCAATGCGGCCATGTCTTTTGCTCCACAGTATCCCATGCCGGCTCTTAATCCACCCATAATTTGATAAATCACTTCAGAAACGTGTCCTTTGTAAGGCACTCTACCACTGATGCCTTCAGGAACCAATTTTTTAATATCATCTTCCGCATCCTGAAAATATCTGTCTTTTGAACCTTTTTGCATTGCTTCAATGGAGCCCATTCCTCTGTAGGATTTAAATTTTCTTCCTTCAAAAATGATTGTTTCTCCAGGAGATTCTTCAGTGCCTGCAAACATTGAACCCATCATAACAGTGCTAGCTCCTGCAGCCAATGCCTTAACTACATCGCCTGTAAAACGAATTCCACCATCTGCAATTACAGGTATATTTTTTCCTTTTAAAGCATGAGCAACTTCCATCACTGCTGTTAATTGAGGAACACCAACACCTGCGATAATTCGTGTTGTACAAATTGAACCCGGACCAATTCCAACTTTAACTGCATCAGCACCTGCTTTAACTAATGCCAAAGCAGCTTCGCCTGTTGCAATATTTCCAACAACTACTTGTAATTTTGGGAATTTCTTTTTAACGGCTTTAAGCATTTCAATCACACCTTTTGAGTGACCATGAGCTGTATCAATAATAATGGCATCAACACCAGCATTAACTAAAGCAGTAGCACGTTCAATCGTATCTGCTGTAACGCCAACTGCTGCCGCAACTCTTAATCGACCAACCTCATCTTTACAAGCATAAGGTTGAACTTTACTTTTAATTATGTCTTTGTAAGTAATTAAACCAATAAGTCTGTTTTGGTTATCAACTACAGGCAATTTTTCAATTTTATGATTTTGAAGAATTTCTTCAGCTTTTTTAAGATTAGTGCCTTGCTTTGCAGTAATGATGTCTTTTTTAGTCATTACCTCATTAACAGGCTTACTCATATTTTTTTCGAAACGTAAATCACGGTTGGTAACAATTCCTACAAGTTTATTGTCTTTTGAAATAACCGGTATTCCGCCAATTTTATTATCGGCCATCAGTTTTAATGCTTCACCGATTGTTGCATTTTCGTTTAATGTAACCGGATCGATAATCATTCCGCTCTCAGAACGTTTTACTTTTCTAACTTGTTCTGCCTGATCGGCAATGCTCATGTTTTTATGTAATACGCCAATTCCACCTTCTTGAGCAATTGCAATTGCCATGCGGTGTTCGGTTACTGTATCCATAGCTGCAGTAACTATTGGAGTATTGATTTCAATATTTTTAGAAAATTTTGATTTAATGCTTACCTCGCGTGGCAGAATTTCTGAATAAGAAGGTACAAGTAATACATCATCGTATGTTAAACCTTCGGTAGTAAATTTTGATGCGAGAAAAGATTGAAAAGATGAAGCCATGATGAATTTTATTTGTTTCTAAAATTCCGGCAAATATACAATTTTAAACTAAAATAGAATCAAATTCTTGTCGCTTCAAATTTATATTTATTTTGTTGCAATTGTATTTAAAAGTAATTTTAAATTCTCTAAAAATCACATCACAAAACACATATCAAGTATGACAACTAAAAACAAATAATAACTATATATGAACTTATTTTTGATTAAAAACTTATCTGTCTGGTTACTTATTACTGTCTTTTTTTTACCAGTTATTACTTTTTCACAAGAAAATAATTATTGGTATCATCAGTATGGTGCAAAGTCTAGTTTGTTGTGTGGAGCAGCTGTTGCAACTTATTTAGATAACGGTGCAATTTTTTATAATCCCGCGACATTATGTTTTAAAGATTCCGGAAATATTGCTTTATCAGCTAATTTGTATAATGCAGAATTTTTAAACAGAAAAGATGCTCTAGGAGAAGGATTAGATTTAAAAACTTCAAACTTTAACTTTTCGCCACAAATAGTAAGCGGTAACAAGAAAATTAGTAAAAACGTTGAACTTGAATTTATTTTATTAAGTAAAACTGATGTTCAGTTTAACCAGAATTTATCTTTCAATAAAATTTATAATGATACATTATTATTTTATTCAAATAACTCATTATATGTAGCAAGCTATAATTATAGAAAACGTGTTTTAGATGATTGGGCAGGACTTTCAATGAGTATTAAATTAAATCAGCGGATTGGTTTAGGTATTGCTTCGTTTGTAAGTTATCGTTTTTCAAGATATTTTATGGAAATGAAAACATCAAGTATTGGTCTTTATCAATATTATCAACCAGTATCAAAATCAGATTCATCTATATCTATTTCAAGTAATACAATAAGTTTAATTAATAAAATAGGATTAGTTTATAATGGTGAAAAAAACAATTTGGGTTTTACCATAACACTTCCATCTGTTTCGGTTTTTGGTAAAAGTCAGTTGGAATACTCTGTTTTTATTAATGATCCCAACAATATTGTTCAACCAAGAGATGTTTATTTAAAACGTTCGAATCTAAAAACAAACTATAAATATCCATTATCTTTTTCTGTTGGTTATACCAGAAAATTGAGTCATTCACAATTGCATTTTAGTGGTGAGTTTTTCACACAAATAAATAAATATACTACAATTGAAGTTCCAACAGAACAGCCTGAAATAAATTCAGGTGATGTTGTTTTAAATGCACAAGACATTAAATCTTTTGAAGAGGCAAAAAAAAATATTTTTAATTTTTCAATAGGTTGGGAGCGTCAAATAAAAGGAAAGACAGAACTATTAATGGGATTTGCAACAGATTTTAATTCTAGGGAAGATTATTGGGATAATATATCATTGGTAAATTATTCATTAAACCAGGAAGATTTTAATATTTATCATTTGTCTTTAGGTATTGGATTTCAACATAAGAAAAATAATATTGCTATTGGCCTAGTTACCTCTCAAGGTGGTGGATATTCTCAACAAATGGCAGATTTTCAAAATCCCACTGCATTTTCAAAATTTTTCGGATTTAGTAATAACTCAATGAATACTATTTTTTCAAGTTATGGTATTGTTGTTGGGTTAACTTATTAATTGCCTTAGTGAAGTAAAATAAAAAAAGCAGCCTTTCAACTGCTTTTTTTGAAATCTAATTATTGGAATTTAATTAACAGAAGCACGAATGATATTCAAAGCACCACCGGCTTTAAACCACTCAATTTGCTGAGCATTGTAGCTGTGATTTACTTTAAACTCTTCGCTTGACCCATCTTTATGAGTTAACACAATCGTTAACTGAACTCCTGGAGAAAAGGCAGCTAAACCAAGAACATCAATAGTATCATCTTCATGAATTTTATCGTAGTCAGCAGGATTGACAAATGTTAATGCTAACATACCTTGCTTTTTCAAGTTAGTTTCGTGAATACGTGCAAATGATTTTACCAATACTGCTTTCACTCCTAAATGACGTGGCTCCATTGCTGCATGTTCACGAGAAGAGCCTTCTCCGTAGTTTTCATCACCAACTACAATTGAACCAATATTCTGCGCTTTGTATTGACGTTGAACAAATGGAACACCTTCGTAATTTCCGTTTAACTGATTTTTTACATTGTCAGTTTTTCCGTTGAATGCATTAACTGCACCAATTAAAAGGTTGTTGGAAATATTATCTAAATGTCCACGATACTTCAACCATGGTCCCGCCATTGAAATGTGATCGGTTGTACATTTCCCTTTTGCTTTGATTAGCAATTTTAAACCTTTAAAATCAACACCATTCCAAGACGCAAAAGGATCTAACAACTGCAAACGTTTAGATGTTGATTCAACTAGAACTTTCACGCCACTGCCATCAGCAGCAGGTGCCTGATAACCGGCATCTTCAACGGCAAATCCTTTTGTAGGCAATTCATCGCCACTTGGCGCATCTAATTTAACTTGCTCACCTTTTTCGTTTGTTAATGTATCGGTTAAAGGATTAAATCCTAAGTCGCCCGCAATTGCTAATGCAGTTACAATTTCAGGAGATGCAACAAATGCATAGGTGTTAGGGTTACCATCGGCACGTTTAGCAAAGTTACGGTTGAAAGAGTGAACGATTGTGTTTTTCTCTTGTTTCTCTGCACCAACACGATCCCACATACCAATACATGGTCCGCAAGCATTAGTAAATACAGTAGCTCCAACTTCATCAAATACTTTTAAGAAACCATCTCTCTCAATAGTATAACGGATTTGCTCTGAACCTGGATTAATCATAAAGTCACCTTTTGATTTTAATCCTTTTGCAGATACTTGTTTTGCTAATGATACAGCACGTGCAATATCTTCGTAAGAAGAGTTAGTACAAGAACCAATTAAACCAGCTTCAACTTTTAAAGGCCAACCATTTTTAGCGGCTTCTTCTTTTAATTTAGAAATTGGTGTTGCTAAATCCGGAGTAAACGGACCATTCACATGTGGCTCTAACTCAGATAAATTGATTTCTATTACTTCATCAAAATATTTTTCAGGGTTTGCATAAACATCTGCATCTCCGGTTAAATGTTCTTTAATGCCATCAGCTAAAGTAGCAACATCAGCTCTTCCGGTTGCTTTTAAATAACGGCTCATGCTGTCATCGTAACCAAAAGTTGAGGTAGTGGCGCCAACTTCGGCACCCATATTACAGATCGTTCCTTTACCTGTACAACTTAATGCAATTGCACCTTCACCAAAATATTCAATAATTTTATCAGTACCACCTTTTACAGTTAAGATACCAGCAACTTTTAAGATAACATCTTTTGCACTTGCCCAGCCGTTTAATTTACCGGTTAACTTAACACCAATTAATTTTGGCATTTTAAGTTCCCAAGGTAAGCCAGCCATTACATCACAAGCATCAGCACCACCAACACCAATTGCAATCATACCTAAACCACCTGCATTAACAGTGTGCGAATCGGTACCAATCATCATTCCACCAGGGAAAGCATAATTTTCTAAAACAATTTGGTGAATGATACCAGCACCCGGTTTCCAGAAACCAATACCATATTTATTTGAAACTGAAGCAAGGAAGTTGAATACTTCTTCGCTTTCTGTTTTTGCTCTATCTAAATCTGTTTTTGCACCAACCTTAGCTTGAATTAAGTGATCGCAATGTACAGAAGAAGGTACAGCCACTTTAGGGCGACCAGCTTGCATAAATTGCAACAAAGCCATTTGCGCAGTTGCATCTTGCATTGCAACTCTATCCGGATTAAAATCAACGTAATCTTTACCACGTTGATAATTTTTAATTTCAAATGCCGCATCTAAATGCGCAAATAAAATTTTCTCTGCAAGAGTTAAAGGACGACCAATTGTTTTACGCGCTGCTTCAACGCGAGAAGGCATATTTGCATAAACCTTCTTAATCATTTCAATGTCAAAAGCCATATTTTTTTTAGATTTTAATTTATTGATTTTAAAGCATTGCGAATTTAAAAAAATATTGTAAAACTGACTTCAAAGCTTTGTTAATTACAATAAAAGTTTTCAAATCAAAGAAGAAAATTATTTAATGAGACGAATGTGACAACTACGGTATTTTATCCTTTCTGTCTCCGGTATATTTGTCTCATCATGAACATAACTTGATTTTTGAATACGAGAAAATTGAATTTCATTTTTCATTAAATAATTTTGAACGATATTTGCTCTTTGTGCAGATATTACTTCGTTAAGTGAAAAATTACCACTTCCGCATGCACTACCTTCTAAATGAACTTTTTGTTTTGGATTTTTTTTCAAAAGTTTTACAAGTTCATCTAAATCTGCATGATATTTTTTATTTAAAATAGATGTGTTGATTTCAAATGTTATTGTTTTGTATACTGGTTCTTTTAACAAAGTAGAATCAATAGGTGGAAATTTATAATCACTAACAGAATTGCTAGTTGTAGGTTTTGCTTTAAGTGTGTCTTTTTTCGAAGAAGCTTGGGGTTCTATTGACTTTGTTGACGGCGCTTTTTTAGCTAATTCTTTGTAGGCGGAATCTAACTTGATATATTTTTGAAATAAGGTATCATAGTTTGCTAAAAGTCTTTTAAACTTAAGATAAGGATCTAAAATGGAATCTAAATCTTTGGTATGAATGGACTGCATACCAGAAATAAAAGAAGAATCTTTTTTTTCTAATTGAAAAATATATTCAGAAATTTCAATTATCTGTTCATTACTTAACTCTTGCTGAGCACTTAAATTAAAAGTTAAAAAAAACAGAATTGCACTAATGTATTTACGCATATTTTTAATTCAGACATGTTAAAATTTTGCTCTTATTCTTCCCCTTGTTTTTTGATAAGTATTTTTCAATTTCATACTAGCAATATGAAACCTGCTGGAATTACCACTTATCTTAATTACAACTCCCAAACTATGTTGAAAATAATTACTAGAATTTCTTATAAAAGGTGATTTAAATCCTATTTTACCTGAAGATTGAATAAATGCGCCAATAAAATCATTAATCCAAAAATTAGCTCCTACGCCAAAGTTATAAGTGATCGTGTTTTTAAATTTAGATATTGATCTTCTTGTGTATCCTAATCCACTTTCAACATAAGGATCAACAATCCAAGTATAACCTAAAAATCGATTCAAATCAAGTTGAACGCCAAAATCCATAGTGAAAAAACTACCATTTTGTGAAATTACTTCACTATTTACCAATTTGTTTGCTCTATACTTGTTAAATGCAAAATCAAATTCACCTTTCCAAACTTTATTTATTTTTTTACTAATTCCTAAACGAGATGGAACAAAGCCGATATTCCATGAATCTTTAATGTCTAATAAATTTCTGAAAGGTTTTCCATCATCATCAATTGCGCTCCAGCCAAATTGAATATCCCATGGAGTTTCAAAAAAGAAATGATTAAAATCATTATAACGTATTTTTCTATTATCAAATTTAGGATGTGTAAGCTGAGCTTTTAGTTCAGGAATGTTAATTAAAAAAACAAACAATAAACAATGAAAATATATTAACTTTAATTTGGGCATTGTAAAAGGTACTTTCTCTTATAAAAGTATTAAATAATTAGCCCGAAGATAATAAAAAAATTAAATAGAAAACGGAATTGATTGCTAATTTAGAAATAGCTTCCAAGAACATGCAAAAGTTTATCAATTTGACTGTTCCATAAAAGTGCTGAAGATTTTTTTTCTTCATCATTTTCAGCAAAATCGGTTACAATTAATGATATGTCATTAGTTAGTTCGTCTTTTTCAATTCTAAATTCAAAATAGGAACCATCTTTTTTATCAACCCATTCAAATCGAATTAATTTTTCTTCGACGATTTTGACCAATTTTGCTACCTGTTGTGTTCCATCCCAGAAAAATGTAAACAAGTCGTTTCTAATGTTTACATCGTCGCAAAACCACTCTGATAAACCACTTGGAGAAACTAAAAACTCGAATAAAATTACTGGTGAAGAGTGAATTACAAATTCAAGCTCAAATTTACCTTTTGGTTCA